>OGMT01000156.1_pt1 | contig 62327 bp, 103 predicted proteins | sample 1573271 | NCBI WGS metagenome assembly OGMT01 (sample SAMEA2582000, study PRJEB24529) | metagenome | biome: Human gut stool | place: China | collected 2011 | reverse complement strand
AAAAAATTATCAAAATCGAATTACTACTATATATATGTAAAAACTCATTCGACATTTGTTGTTAGTTGTAACTAACTATAGTTTTACAAAAATAACTACAATTCACATCAACTAACTGTTGTTAGTTCAAACTAACTATAGTTCATAGTGACTAACTAAAATTAGTTTGAACTAACAACTGTTTTACTTAACTAACAGAAGTTAGTGAAAACTAATTCTATCTATCTAGCGAGATTTTTATCCAGAAATAATTCGTTAGACAACTTTCGTTAGACAAAATAGCAAGCAATCTTTCTAGATAGATTATCCGACCCATCTGGAAAGAATTCGTTAGACAGTTCTGACCAGAGTCCTCTATCTAGATAGACCGAGCCTGCTCATATTCGTTAGACAAGACCGTAAGACTTCCAGCTAGACCTCTATTTAGATAGATTATTGGATACTTTTCGTTAGACAAGATTTTTGTGCAATTTGACGAGAGGTTTTTCTTCGATAAGATTTTTCTTTAAAATTTTTAACTCTCCGCCGGTGAAAAATAAGACTAATTTTTTCGAAGAAAATAAAGAAATCCGCCAAACCGCATAGCTACTGCATTAGCGTAGGTTGTGCAATTTGACGGACAAAGAAGAATTCTTGCTAGATAGACTAATTATTCTGAATATTTTGAGTATTTCTTGGTATAAAATTAAGCTGAATAGTGCCAATATTGTTAGTTATGTTCTTTTGCTCGAGTTTTAATGGCATCTCTATTTGATGTTTTGCAAGCTCATTAGCACTCTTTATACGTGTATCTAACGAAGCCTCTATACCAAACTGGTCTAGTACCTCGCCACGCATTACTGATGTATAAAACTGCAAGATCTCGGTAGCTGACGCAATTCTCTTATCCTCAATCTGTTTCATTCGGTATTGGATTTCTTCCCTGATAAAGTCTCTATCCAGCAAGGCCCTCGCATACGCCTCCGGTCTCTTATTCTTATAACCAGCTTCTATAACTGCTTGGCTACCATTCTTATGAACCATAAAAGCATCTATAAAGCTTGCTTCTTGTGGTGTTAGTTTATGTCCTGTATGTGTTACTAATGGTATATTTTTTAATGGTACTGACATTTATTTATACTCCTTTCATTTTCTCTTCTATCTTCCCGGAAATCGCTGCTGATAATTTTATTTATCCTCTGGTATTAATACTGCTATTAACAGTAATATTATAGCTAAATTAGGTATAATTGATATTAGGTATGATAAGATTTTCAATAATATTAATGTTATAAATATTGCTATTGTTATTAATATATCAAACACTTTTTATTTCTTCTCCTTTCCCAGAATTTTTAAATTTTCTTTCAGTACATACAAGTTAAAGTCTAGCGTGTGTGATACTTGACTTCTAAAATACTTATCTTCTTGTAGTGTTGAATATGGCATAAATCTTTCTTGTATATATCTGTTCAATAATTCATCTTTTGACATATTATACCTCCTCTATACCTAATCGGTCTAATAAATCAAACATTGCTACATATCTTCCTTGATTTCTGTCTTGTAACATTCGATTATTATTCTGAAGCGAGTTGTCATAGTCAGCATTTACCTTTTCAAACTCACTTACTATAATATTTAAAATTTCATCCTTTGTTTTAGAACATCTATACTTTTTACTTTCCATATTTATACCTCCTTCCATAAATTATCATATATCTGCTCAAGCCTCTTGACCAGCTCTGACTTATTTAGCCTTTTACTATTAAGTATACTATTTATTACCACAGTGATATTCTCTGCGGAATCTCTAATGCAATCGTGATACTCCTCATTCTGTGCTGCATAACTATCAAATTCATCTTGTAAGTTTGATAACTCAGCTTCAACTTCTAATCTTTTTGTATTAAGATTATCAGATACAAATTCTGAAATTTCATGTAAGCCATTAGCATCTAAAATATCTGTTAAATCTGACATTGATAATATAATCTTATTACCTTGCGGTGTTGATATTATTCTTCCTTCTTCAAATTCCATTATTCAGCCTCCTTTCTATATTTATACTGGTCTGACTCTAAAGCTAATATTATTTCATCATATATCTCACAAGGTGATGTACTATTTGTATATGAGGTACGTCCATTTGCATAAAATCTAGGATTACCTCGTTTAGTTAACCCTGCATAGTATCGAGGTAAAATCGCACCATTACAAATTACTTTAACAGGAGTATCTATTGGTACTTTACTCCAATCTGTTTCGTACTGAATATAATTAACATCTAACCACTCTTTTCTGTGTAAAGCACAAGATATTTTAGAATTATTACAAAATGCACAATTAACACAAGATATATCAAGGCATGACTGAGGTATACCATCTACAACACCAAAATTGTTACCTGACTTCCATATATCTAATAACTTATTTGCCCAATATTCATAATTTGTCATAACTAATTCTCCTCTATATATTCGGGTGATTCTTCTATTAACTTTTTCATCTCAGACTTTGGAATATCTTCAAAGTCTGAATGTATTACTTTATAACCTGCGTTTATTAGCAGCTCTTCTATCTCTCTCATATCAATTTTATTAGAATTATATTCTATATCAATATGTAATCGAGTGCCTTCAGGTATATACTCTGAATTACACCAAATCTCACAAGCATCACCGCAGGAATCTCCGTATCCGCTAAATTCACAATCTGAACACGAAATCAAGTTACAAGAACATAACTCTTTTGTATCACTATCTAGTGCAATGCTATATCCCGAGCACGCAATATCCACTATTTCTGAAGCATATTTTTCTCTATTTAACATAATTAATTCTCCTTCTATCTTAACTTAAATATTTTACATAACAGCTTTTCAATACTTATGATTATTAATGTTGCTGCGGCATTGACTATATAAGCCAATGCCAAGAACATCAGTTTCATTATATACCAGATAATATGAAACATTTATCTACTCCTTAAGATTTTTTACTTTGTGGTAATAATAAGATGTTGTCATTACACCAATCTTACAAGAACAGCACTGTATATATTCAGTAGCTTGTTCAAATGTATCAAATGGCATTATTTGTTAAGCACCACATTCATCAACATATACTGCTAACCACATAATTACACCTCCTCGCTTGCAGAATAACTATTGTAGATTAAACTTAAATCAGTTTGAGATGTAATATCATAGTTAGCTTTGATGGTTTCCCAGCACTCAGGTGTAAACATTCTCCAAGCATATCCTTCATCATCATCTTCAGAACCGATACCATAAGCATAATAAGGGTTTGTTACAAGAGGACTTCCAAGAATTTTACCACAACCACAACTGCATTTGTGTGTTCCATAAGAACGATTTTTAATTACTTCAAGATTTGACATTGTACTCATAATTTGTACCTCCGAGATTAATATTATATTTTGTAACCATTACTTGATTACATATATATTATAATATAATCTTTATGAAAAGTCAAAGATTATTTTTATAATAATTCAGATTTTATTGGTAAATTTATTATATCAACTGCAGGAGAATGACTCCAGATTACACAACCTTCCTTATAATATTCACAGTAAAATGCGGATGTTTCTGTCTCACTACCCCATAAACAAGGACAATAGTCACACATATTGCCTGATGAACCAAACCGCTCGCTCATATTTTTTGCATATTCACACAAAAAGCAATTATTATAGGGTTCATCTTTTATATTACTAATGTAGATATAATTAGACTTTAAACCATATCTATTATTCAAGTTAGGTGCATAACCACATACTTCCTCTTGCTCTTTAATATATGTCCACATCTTTTTATGATTTTCTATAGTCTTCTTTAATTCATCTGTCATATTAATACCTTCTTTCTAATTAAATGTTTCTGGATAATTCATACAAGTATCTTTAAACCATTGTGCTAAACTATAATCTTCTGTTTTCATACTATCTAAATAGTCATCCACAGCTTCACAAGTAATCCAGCTAATATCTTTTCCATGTGCTTTACAATACATCTGTATAAAAGCCACTCGTCCTTCTGTTTCCGGAAACTCTGTAAACAAGCTAGCTATTCCCCATTCATTTTCATTCGTTAGACAGTTTTCGTTAGACATTTCTGTTGCTCCTTTTCAGCTTTTTTTCTTAAATATCTTTCGTGTTGGTACTTCCTTTGATATTCTCTTCTATGCTCAGAATGTTCATATCTACGCCTTGCAGCTTTACCTGCTTCTGACTTTTGATATTTACGTCTTGTTTCTTTACCTTTTTCGCTATTTTCATATCTTTTCCTACGTTCAACACCATTTGCAGAATGATTTTGATTATACTGACAAACTCGACCTTTTTCGGACTGATAATACCTTTTGTTCCGTGCTTTACCCTTCTCGGATGAATTGTATTTATTCATACTAGCCTTCCTACGTTTTGAGTAATGATTACCACGAATTTCTTTATCTATGGCTCTACTTTGAGCTGCTTCACCAGATATATATCCATCATTAATACAATCTGGATATATACAATTAAAGCAATCTTCATTACATATCTTGTTCAATTTTCTCCACCTGACTTTCTCCGAATAAAAATGCTTTTGTCATATACATACTTTCTTTTTCTTCATCTTCGTTTGTTTCATCATTATGCTTTGTTCTAGATGAATGTTTCCAAAGGCGTGTTTCAAATAATGCGTGTTCGCCTTGCTTTACTTTATATCCTAATGACTTCCACCTTGCAAACGTATGTACTTCTTCTGTAATACCTCTAAGAGCACATTCTTGTCCTATAATCATTGCATTTGTCATATCTAATCCTCCAATAATTCGCGATAATTAGCTTCATATTCAACTGTTAAATCATCTTTAAAATCTACTCCTAAAACTGTCATTTTAGCTGACTCTAAAGCATCTTGAATACTTTGCAGACTAGGTCCGTCACCTTTTTCATCATCATACCTTATATCCACACTATATTGAGCTACTCTTTTCATCTTCATTACCTTCCTTATACATTTTCATATCTAACGCATACAATGCCTCTTCTTTCTTTTTTATAAGCATAGCATTGAGTTCTTCATATCTAGCCTTTGTACACGCCTTTGCCACAAATCTATGATTAGTTAACCATATTTTAGCGTGTCTATAATACTTTAATATTGAATCTGAGTTGTATGCACCTTTCATTTTGATACTTACCTCCGTCAGCATCTCATTTTCATATAACCTCATTATCTCACTATTTGTTAATATCATTTTATCTCCACCTCTCATTCTCTAATAGCATTTCCATAAAATTTTCCATTTCAGTATTCACATATAATTGTAACTGTCTAAACACGCCATACCCACCTCTAATAAATAAAAATCGAGTAAATGTTCTAAAGTTGTGGTACTCATTACGAATGCCTTCGGCATTTTTATTGTTGTAATGAGATACCATACGGTCTTTTGTAAACTGCATTACATTAAATAATACTTCTGATACATTTGTTACATTGAATTTGGTTGAGAATTTTTCAAACATAATTACTTACCTCCGAGATTTAATATTTAATATTACTTGTAACCAGTACTTGATTACAAGTAATATTATACTATAATATTTTCAATGTGTCAAAGATTAAAATGAAAAATATCGAGAACACATTTTTATTATATGCGTGAGTTCTTCAGCAGTATAATCAACGCAGACATTAAACTTAATAATGTCATTAGTGTTAGCTTCTTCTTCATCAAACTTTAACATTGTATGAGACTCTTGAAAATCCGGTGTAGCTAACATATGGTAGCCATCAAATGTGGTATAAATACGATTAGCCATAGTATCAATATTAGCAATATGTACTATAATATTTCCTAGCTCCTCGTCATTGATTGTAGCAAAGACACAAAGTGTTTTACCATTGAATTTTACCTTAAATTGATTAAACATAATTTTGTACCTCCAAGATTAATAGTTTTTGTAATCATTTTTGATTACAATAATATTGTAGTACAACATTTATATGCTGTCAAAGATTATTTATAGTATAAAATCAAAAAAGCTACTCACTTGATTGAGTAGCTTTTCAGAAGAAGAATTAATATGAATATCAAATTGAGTTACCTGAGCGGTGGATAACTCAAACTACCCCTGTGAGATTTGAACTCACGCATACAGGAATCAAAAGCCTGTGCCTTTACCACTTGGCTAAGGGGCATTATTGCATAATCAACTAAAGGTTAGGGCGCACCTCCCTTTACCAAACTTGCCAGACTATGCTTGATTATGTTGCCATAATCTTATTTACAAGTTTATTTACTCCATAGGCATATATTACATAGCGGATAATTACATAATACACGCAGAGAACCTAATTCGGTTTCCAAAGTTCTAAAAAAGCATTCCACTTTCGTTCAAACTCTGCAGCACCTTTCATTTTATTTGTTTTAGGTATTGGCTTATCATTTACCAAGTACCATAGATTTCTGAGAAATAATACAATTTGTATCTCGCTAGCTGATGTGAATAATTCAACGTGCTTATAACGCTGTTTATCCTTGTCCCAGACTGATTGGGTAATCTTATACATTGTTACTGGTCTATTTTGTTCGTTAGAATAGAATTGCGACCTATTACTTAATATTCGATAACCTTTTTGGTTCAACGCAAATTGTAATTTTCTAATCATTGTACTATTAGAAGCAGGCATAACATACCTCCTATATATATTATATCACTTTTCTTTATCTATTTCAAATAGTTTTTTAGAAGCTGTTTCATTTTGCCATTTTTCCCAGCAAACTTTTCCAAACCCTAACTTTTTAGATTCTTCGCTTTTTAATTTACGCCCACAACGTAAACAACATTTATATTCCATACATACTTACCTCATTAACTTAAAATTTAAAATAGCACATGTGCTTCTAAATTTGAAGGTTTAATCAATTCTTCCATAACAATATCTTGTGGTAAAAAATTCCAGCAATAATAGCTACTATTAAAAGTTATTTTGTTTTGAATTATACCATTATTTTTAAACACCATTCTACTATCAAATAGTAATAATTGTAGGCCTTTATTTTTAAATAATTGTACAGGTGCGGAGTCATTTAACCAGGTATTAGTCATAATAAGTGCAAATGGCTTGCCAAAACTTAAGGCTCTTTCAAAGATTTTTCTTTTATTAGTAAATGGTGGATTAGACACAATACAATCCCAGTTCTCATCAGGTTCATATGTATAGAAGTCTTGTCCATTATCTCTATGAGTAGCAATTACTTTGTGACCGGCTTCTCTAATTTGCTTAACAAATTCACTATCTTCTCTATCGAATGGACACCACACCACTGCATTTTGGGGTATATATTTAATAATAGGTCTAACTCCATAGGCAAGGGTCATACATTCATCATTTTTACCCTTACTATATAAAATATTAGTTTTCATATAAAAACCTCTTTTTCGTATCTTGTCAAGCTCTGTGTTTTTATTAATCACTTAATATTTACACACAATAATAATAAAAATGCAGAGCTAGTCAAAATACAACATATTTATAAAATTATACTTAGCACATATCGTGTTGCATATACATCATCATACAACCCTGTCTTAATTCCGTCAACTACACTAGCAATTAATTTAACTGCATATACAAGGTCAGAAGTATCAAAATTTCCGACATACTTTTTATTGAAGTATATCTGTCTGTTATCTAATCCGGTAACTACACTAATATGGCTACTTTGACAGCATTGTATCAGTAATATAGATTTTAAGCTATTGTATAAAGTTCCTAGCATTGTTACTGATTGAGTACCATTATCTCTAAGTATTCGCTCTAACTTAAATGCTTCTTTACAGTTGCGTGTGCATACTGCATCTGTCCATTTGAATACATCACTTTCTTGCGGCTGATATATTACACCGGATTTTAATAATACATCAAAACAATGGTCTACAGAATCTTTATAATCGTCTCGGTCATATGTAGTTTCTTGATAATGCAGTATCTTATCAATTTCTAGCATACATAAATCATATGAACCATTACACAACTCTATCAGATGCTCACAATTTTTATCTGATAAACCTGGACAAGCTTTCTTGACATATGATTTCAATACATTAGGGGCTAACTTCTCAAATGTAATAGTCTGGTCTTTGAAAAACTTGCCAAACTTTAATCTACTGTCTACTTTATCATATAACAGCACTATAACATTTTTTCCAATGTCTTTACTCAATGATTGATATGCTTTTTCTTCTTTGGTTATGTCTTTATCATTTCTGATAACATAAAATCCGGTAGTGTTTCCAAACATTGATTTAGAAGTACATTCAGCATATATACTTGCTACACTTTCTGCCCTAGTTACTGGCATATTAAGTGTTTTTGACATTTGATTAAGGTAGATATTCATAATGCCAATTTCTTCTCCAACAAATACATATAAATTAGTTAGACAGTTCTTCATAATTTGTGTCTTAAGGTCAATTATTGTCATTACTATCCTCCCATAACATATCATCTAAAACTTCGTTAGTAATATATAACACCTCCTCCATTGAATATATAACCCTGCCAAATTTAGCCCTATAACAGAATTCAGATTTTATAGCTTGTTTAATACGTTTAATGTCCTCGTCACCTAACAATTTAAAACCTCCCTTATTTCAAATACCCATTTATCATATAACTGCTGCTTATTAATTCCTAGCTTAGTTACTTTATCAATATATGGTGTAGTTACTATAACAGCATCTACCCACTTGTTATCATACTGCCCATTATAAATACGCTGTTCACACAAAGCTACAAAGGCTGAAAAGAATAACTTTAAATCAAACTTAGTCCTATCAACCTCAGTATCTTTAAATTGTAATGCATTGGCAGACTTAAACGCATTTGCAGGTTCTACAATTCCTATATTATCAATAACCAGATTAACATAGTCAATAAATGCTGTTTTATCATATACTGACAATACATCTACATCATATGGAGTAGATACAATACTCATAAGTAAATCAGTCCAATTATCATCTGGATATTTATCCAAAGCATAATTATATAAAGTTGTTATTGGGTATGGCTCAATTCGCATAACCTGTGCCCTACTTTTTAAAGTATGCAGAAGATTAGTATCGTTTTCAAGTGTCATTACAAAATAAGCATTCTTTGGAGGTTCTTCAGTTATCTTCAATAAAGCATTTTTAGCCTCTGCTCTCATATTATCAGCATTCTGAATATGATATACAACAGTAGCATTTATTGTATATGCAGTATTAATAATATCTCTAATGGCATCAACCTTTATATCAGATACTGAATAAACTGCTTTCATATGTTCAGCAATATATTTTGTTAATGTAGTTTTTCCGGAACCTCTAGGGCCCACAATTACAACAAAATGCGGAAATATGTCTTTTTCAAGCCAATCTAAAATCGTTGACCTATTATGCTCTTGCCCTCTAACTGTCATATTAAACCTCCTGCATATATAATATAAACCTGGCTATAATTATTGACTTAGGATTCTGCACCCATTTAATTTCATTCATTAAATCAACAAGTACCTGTAATAATTCACCTATTGTACCCCAAGCTGCAGTACTCAATGATTGAATAGTATCTTCAAACTTAATTAAATCCATACTGGCTGTCTTATGGTAAGTATTCAAGTCTAAGATAAACTCAAAATAATCTTTAATGAACTGCTTTAAATCCATTCCTGATGCGTATACACCAGTTATCAAATTAAGCATACATGATACTTCTTTATTTGCTAAAAACTTTGTTAACTCAAACATAGTATCATAATCAGCTACACCTAATGCATTGATTACATTCTGAACTGTTAAATCATTACTATATGATAAACACTTATCTAATAATGTGATAGCATCACGCATACCACCATCTGCAATCTTTGCTATTAAATCAACCGCCTGAATATCCCAATCAATTACATTTAAACCTTCCTGCTTTGCCCATTCAATATCATTGACAGCATCTTGTGAACCTTCTGCACATATATCTTTGTTTTCCTGTTCAAGTATATACAATAATCTGTCAATTACTCCCTGCATTGAAATTCTCTGAAAGTTATACCTCTGAACCCTTGAAAGTATTGTTGCCGGTATCTTTTCCGGATTTGTTGTACAAAGTATGAATATTGATTTTGCAGGTGGTTCTTCAAGTGTCTTAAGAAATGCGTTCCAAGCCGCATTACTTAGCATATGACACTCATCTATAATGAATACTTTATACTCGCTGTCTAATGACTTAGTCTGTGCCTCTTCAGTTATGCGTCTTATATCATCTACACTATTATTTGACGCAGCGTCCAATTCTATTGGCTCGCCAAATGATTTATTTATCATATCTGCAAATATACGAGCTGACGTTGTTTTACCTGTTCCTGCTGCACCTACAAATAAATATCCGTGTTTAATTGTATTAGTTGCAATCTGATTTTCAAGTATTTTAACAACGGCTTTCTGTTCAGTTAAATCTGAAAACTTATGAGGTCGATACTTTAATGCTAATGCTTCAGCCATTACTTATCCTCCTTATATAGTTCATCTATTCCGTGTTTTAATCCGAATTCAATAGAATGTAATAATACTTCGATAGGTATACCTTGTAAAACTAATGTATATACTAAAGTACCAAGTGCAGCACTTAACTCGGATGCGGAACCAGCACCTTCAGCTACTCCATCAATATAACTTAACTTAACCTTATTCATATTATTCATATATTTCCTTTCCATCATCTATAAAGGTATAACCTTTATAGTTTATATTTATAAATTTACATATGCTACAATCTACAATGCCATATGCAAGTCCTGCATAATTACATAAATCCTTTAATCCGGATACTATAATAATCTTTGAATTAGAATTCGCTAATTTAGCATTAACAGGACCGTTAAACTCACTAAACTCTTGAAAATTTTCATAAGCTGCAGCTAAATTTTCAAGCCAGGAATATACTTCGGCTCTGCGTTTTTCTAACTGTGCAATTTCATCACACATATTAATTCCTCCTATTCATAAATTTTTATACTTATCATTACATAAATATTATAATGTAATATTTAGTTATTGTCAAAGGTCATTTGATGTAGTAACAAGCATATCTGCAATAACTACCATAACGATTTCTACCTTCAACCATTTCAGTTTTAATCTGTATACCAGCTTTACGCATATCGAATATTCTAGCTGATAGCCTCGTACATCCAAACTTTTCAAATGCTTCTATACTGGTCAAAGAATTGCCATCTAACAAATAGTCTTTAATACTGCTCGTTTGTGTTTGTTTCATACTGTTCCTCCAATTTTAAAAACCTAAGAAACTCTTGTTCTGAAATAATATAATAATTCTGAACATTACGAATATCACCAAAATTGAAAGCTAAAGCAGAATGTTCTTTTCGCATTGCAAATGCTTCTTCTTCATTCTTTTCTAACCATTCTCTCTTAATACTCATTGATTGACTAGGGGATGTCTTAGTTTTGCACTCAATAAGCCAATTATCATTAGAACAATCCCCTTTGCTAAACATTGTCGCACCGCTATTGGCGACTTGCTTGCCACCAATAACTTTTGCAACGTGTTTTTCCTGTTTGCTTGAAAAATATCTTGTTGCTGTTTTACTTTTCACACTGCTTATCCTCTTTAATATACTTAATATAATCGTTAATAACTGTACCATTTGGGATTTCTTCGTATTTACGATTGAGTGCTATTGTCCAGCCATGTTCAATATTACCATTTGATTTACAAAGTGCTGCAATACCTTGCACAATAGGGTGTTTAACTAGACCAGACCAGCGTATAACGTGCTCTCCAACATATTTCATATCTGGGCTATACAATGATACAGTATCGCCTATTCGTAAACGATTGCCAGCGATATCTATAAAATTTGTAGGTGTTCCCAAAATGTTTTTTTCAGGTCTATCTGAAGTAGCAAACTTAATGCTAGACAAATGTGGTACAAATGATGGATTAACTTGTGTAGCTAATCCATCATACAACTTAGCCAATGCAATTTCACTTCTCACAGTAACATCACTAGCATCTAAATGAAACTTGGCTACTCCTTTTTCACCTGTTTTAGTATCTATAGCAATAGTATACTGATTATTATTTACCACTATATTATAAATAATAATCTCAGGATATGTATCGACCTCAACACGATATAGATTATTATATCGGTATAAAAAGTAACCTAAAATTGCACTCGTAGTCCAAGTCTCATGCATAATCAAGGGAGTAACCTGCACCCAACCCTCAGGTAGTACGTTTGACACAATACCGGTATCCATAGTATCACTAACACTCTTACTTCTAACTATATCGCCTACTTTAAATTTATACATATTATTACCTCCTTAACGAAAATCTGGTGCACAATTACAATCAACAGCATTCTGTTTTATTAAATTACTGGCTATAACATCATCAAACCATCTACCTCTAGTTGCAAGCTTAAAAGTAATATCTTTCATACCGGGTAAGAATACAATCAATGTATCAGGCTGATATGCGTTATCACCAGTGTATTCAAAAAAGCTGTTCATTGTAGCACCCGTTACATAATACAGAATAACTTCATTATTTGAATATCCAAACTTTTTAAGTATTTCTTCAAATTCTGAAAAATGTGCTTTTGCTTCTGGTGAATGTATATCTAGTCCAACATAAGTTAAAACACTTTCACTTAAAAACTTATCAAAATACTCTTTTAATCTACCATCTGGAACTTTTACAGTTGTTACCATACTACCTCCTTGATATTTATTTTTATACTTATTATTACATTATTTATTATAGTATAATCTTTACATAATGTCAAAGGTTATTTACTTAAAATAATGCACCTTTCTTAGTAGGTAAACTCTCCGCAACTATTTTCTCTGGTTTAGTTTCCCTTGGAGTTTTCTTACATTGTGAAATTACAAAAATTGCTTTCCTAATAACCCAATCTTCACATAATGGTAATGTTTTATTATGATTTACCCAATCTTTAAAGATATCTGCATACTGCACACTACTTGCTATATCTGGATACTTAGTTTGTAAATCTTTAAGTTCATCAGACATTTTGTCATAGACTTCATCTGTACACACCCTAGCATTTTCTATATGAAAAATATAATTGTGAATTAACAAAAACTGTCTACACTTTAATATCTTATCACCTATTTCTGTATCGGTCATATTAAACTTCTCCTTTACTAATTAATACTATCAACATCTATTAATCTCCTTCTATCACTTCCATTTCTGTTATGGCTGACTTAATCACCCAACCACTCCAAGTTATATTACTTAATACTTCTCGTTTATAAGTATCAACTGCTTCCTTTAGTTCAGCATCTGAATTAAATGGATTTACATAATTATGTCTGCCGCACTCAGGTCCCATTCCAAAATACTTACTAACAGGATTAGTAATTACTTTTCCGCAATTCATACATCTGTCTACAGTAGTAAATGATGTATCGGCTCTCAAGTGCATATAATACATACCAGGAGTTTCTTTTTCGATTGTTCCTATCATAGTCATAAGTGGCATTGGTACATCATCATTCCACCTTGCCATAAAATCAAAACTTGGTGTAGATTTTTTTGTCATATACTTACGAACTGTAACACGAAACTCTTTATCAGAGGCTTGTGCATCTTCGTCAGCTCTGAGTGTTTCTTTTGGTATTAAAGTAACACTCATATCATTAGTAAACACAAGCTCTCTTGGTATATCTGAACTGCTATTATATTGTGTATCATCAATAATAACAGTTCCTTTCCAATTAATTATTTTAAGTATTTCTTCAACTAACATTATAAAAGCATACACCTCACTTTACATACACATTTATATGTGAATTATCGTCTAAAATAACGTCATACCACAATTTATGTATATCTAATCCTGAATATCCCAGATGTTCAATTCGATATACATTAGGATTTAATTCTAAGCTATTAAGCTCATCTAAAGATATTGTTGTATTATCAAGTAACTTAATATCAGCTAAATTTAAAGTATCCATAATAATTATGCCTCCTCAACCAAACTCGTTATCTTACCATCTTCACAAATTACGGATAAATTAGTTTCTTTGCATAATTCTTCTAATTCAGGTATTGTTAATTCATTTACTTCTTTCATCATAATTAATTCTCCTTTTCAATATTTATATGTGTTATTTGATTACAATAATATTATAGTATAATATTTTTGATGTGTCAAAGGTTTTTAAATTAAAAAAGTGGCATATATTTCAATGCCACTACATAATTATATTCCCATAACTGAATTTACTTGTTCTCTAAGTTCTTCAAGCATAATTTCATCATTTCTGATATATTCAGCTAAATTAGCTTGACCTTGTATTTTAATCTCTTTACCCGTTTCATCACAAACAACTTCTCCTGTAGCGATATCTACAAAGTTAAACCAGCCACCAGACTTATGAATAATGTCATACTTCATAGCTACTTCAATTAAATCTGATACTTCATCTACACCATAATCATACATTAAGGTATAAAATCCGGTTCGTCTATCTGGTTTATCAACTTTATTCTTAACGATTGAAACCATAACACGATTACCTTTAGGCTCGTCACAACTGCGATTAAGTTTATTTCCGGCTTCATCTAAGAAATCGCCGTGTGCAAACATTATTCTATATGAACAATTATGCTTCCAAGCTTTACCGCCTGTTGTAGTTTTACCACCATACATACTGGTCATATCATCTCTCATCTGGTTAATACCGATTAACAGACAATCATACTTAGTACATAATAATTCAGCTTTCTTACTAAACAAAGTTAATGCCATTGCAATACCGCCATATGTTTTTTCTGTCATATCTTTCTCATATGCTTGTTTTGATAACATTACGCCTAAACTATCTATTACACACAAACCAACTTCATCTGTTTCTATCATATCAAGTAACATCTGAAATATATCTTCTGCAGACTGGGATTGTGGCTTGAGTATATACATATTATCAATATCTACACCTAACTGCTTTGCCCAGTCTTCGTCAAGTGTATTCTCACAATCAGCATAGACTACTTTCTTAGGACCTCTGCTTTCCAGATACTTTTTCTTTTTTTCGTCTTTTTCGTTAGACAAGAATTCTTCAAATTCATCATTAAATATCTGCTGTGCATTTTTACATACATCTAATGCTGTTGTAGTTTTACCGCCGTGCTCTTCACCTGCAAACTCAATTAGTCTACCTCTTGCAAGACCACCATACGTCATATAGTTAAGTCGAGGACTTGTAAATGGTATCTTTTTTGCTATAGTTCTTCTAATACCTCTAGCTGCAATATCTTCTTTCCATTCTTTATTTATGTTTGCACATATTTCATCTAGCTTACTCATTATTTTTTCCTCCCAAAATATAATGCCAGTACAATTAAACTAACTGCACAAGCTAATAATGTGCAAATAACACCTAACCAAAATGGGTCTACATACATATTAGTTACCTCCTATTCGTGTCAATTCTTGTTCACTCATTCGTCTTGATATTATCTTTTTTACACTTGATAATATTTCCTGTGCCGCTGATACTTTAGCTTTAACGATACTATATGCACGCTTGTAGCATACACTCGTTAGATATTCTTGCTGGCTCGCAAGTTCAGCTAAACTATCTTTATCTGCAACTGTTCCTTTATCAATACTATCTCTTGCAGAATGATACATTTCCTTATACACAGCTTTTGCAATATCGTCTTTAATACCTAATTGCTCTTGCATACCACTAGCATAATAAATGTATACTGATAAATTCATACAGAAATCATCTAACTCCTGTGCGGTTGCAGGGTGTTCTCCATCTGCTAATATACCTTTAATAAAATCAACATATTTATCTAAATCTTTGCAGTATGGTTCTATAATGCCATTTACGATTTCTTCAATTTGAGCAGAGTTTAAATCTACTTTATTACAAATATTTTCAATTTCCTCTGTTTTTGCATTATCGTATATATTCATAAATGCCTCCTTGCATACTCTGCCATAAGCAGAGCCTCCGCCATTCCATCGTGGTCTTTCTTACACTTTTCAGTTGCTTTTAGATTAACACCAGGAAATAATCTCTTAGCTACTTCAATAGATGTATTCTTATCACTTGTTACACTAAACTCTTTTTTCCATTTCTGAGGTGGTACTAATTCAAATGGTATTTCATATGCTTTAAGTACACCCTGAATAAAACCGAAGTTCTGTCCAAAGTTAAACATTGATACTACACCTTGTCCTGGCATTGCATTTACTTTTTCAAGTACACATTTAATTTCTTCATCTCGGTGTACTGCTATGGAAGAACCTTTTGTGCATACGTCAATGACATCTATCAAATCATCATCTGAATATTTATATACCGTTATATTAACAGGTTTAGGAAACTTATCATTTATCACGGCAATACCACCATTTTTTCCTGGGTCAATTCCTATATATATCATTTTACTATTACCTCCAATTTTGCTCTATATTTTACTCCTTTTGCATATGGAGCATCTTCTCGTTCAATTATTAAATCTTTTTTAAATGATTCCACTAATTCTAGAGCTAGATTTCCTCTAATAGCATTTTCGGGAACTATATGTTCATATTTGGAATCCACAAAAACTTCTGCTTGATAAGTATTTGTCTTACGAGGAATTTGTATACACTTTAATGCTGAATTTCTTAACCTTTCCTGCATAAGTTCATTATGCAATTCTTCAATCTTTCTGTCTTTTTTAGTCTTTATTCCAAATATCATTTAAGTATCACCTACTTTCTTATAATATCCTTCTGCTAATTCAGCATAGTGTTTACATATGTAAATATGTTCTCCCATAGTTAAATTACATATATCACGAACTTCTGGGGATATCATATTGATTGAACCAGTCTGCTGTAATTTCATATATGCTTCAATCTTTTTCCATGACGGTTTTTTAGGTTTTGTTCCGCTCATACCTAACTCCTTTTACATAACTCTGCATAATTACAATATGAACAAGCTTTTCTTGATATATCTTCTGGTTTTGGTGGGCATATCATACGATTAACATACCCATCACATTCTGTAATCTTACCAACTAAGTCTTGTTTCATCTTATCTGTAACGTGTAACATAAAAGTTTTCTTTGCACAATTATCTCTACACTCATATAGAAATAATACATTATCAAGACCAAGGTTTAATGAATATGCTGTTCCCTGTAATATGTGGTCGGGATTAACATCTTTTCTATCCCAGAATTTATTTGATGTTTCAGTCTTAATCTCTAAGATATAATACTTACCCTTATATCTAATAATTCCATCACACAAGAAACTAATATTCAGCTTTTTATTAAACAACTTTGTTTCGTTTCCATTTTGAGATACAACTTCCAAATCAACTAAATTATGAGATTTAACATATTCGCCAACATTGACATACTCACAATCAATGCCGTTATCTTTCATAGCCATACAAGCTCTCTGTATTCTATCGTGCCGGTCTGTACCACTTTCACATATACCTACAAGTTCGCTTGTTGCTCTATCGCCTTCGACTTCTGCTCCTGTAATCTGAAAATACATATTTCTAATACAATGAAGTGAACTAGGCTTATAACTTTTGCTAGGTTTTCTCTTTTCTTTATTATCGCTCAATTCAATAGATGCTTTTAAGTCAGAAAGGAACTGCTGTTCTACCGGCAGTTCCTCCTTTGCAGCATCAACCATATTAAGCACATTAATCAATGCTCTACTTCTTGCCATATTAAAATAGTCCCTTCATGTATAATTCAAGATTTACATGAGCTTTAGTTGCTGCTCTAGCTATTAAATCCAAAATAAGGTCAGGTTCATCTGGAAACTTATCAAACATAGCTGCAGTTAATACTCCGTATTCAATAAATATATTTCCTTTAGTACCTTCCATTTCAACCCTACATTTTTTATCATCGTTACTTGATTTAATCATACTTAACCCTCCTTAACTCTATCATCTTCAATAAGTGCAATAATCTGAGTAATATTCTTATTAACCAACTTAATGGCTATGTTAGAGCCATAATACACTTCTAACTCATCCACATCTTGAGTTGCAATCTGACTCTTAAGCATTTCAATGTCAATGCAACAAGTAAAGTCTTTAAAGTCAGTACTTGAAATATATGGTACTAATTCTGCACCACTTGACTTTTTACTGCTGAACATAATGCCGTCCCTAGTAAATGTTAAATATATACCTTTCTTATCGTAAGGACTAACAAATAATGAGAGTCGCTCTAATAAGTTAAGTACTGCTGACTTTGATACCTTACAACTTGAAACAAATTCCTGAGTAACTAACTTATCAATAGCAGTAATAGGGAAAGTTTCAACACCATCCGTAATCGGTGCATATACCTGCTCTAATGCAGATTCAAATATAATAGCATCATCTGTTGTTAATACTGAAATATCTTCTGATGAAAGTACACCTAATAATTCCATAAGTGATGATGTTATTAATCTTGGCGTATCAAATACATTTACATTAGTGCTACACACTTTGTATCGGTCAGATGTAACAACTTTATCTCCACAATAGTAACAAGTTAATACAGGCAATTCCATATTAACTGCAAGTGACGCTTTATTAGCTGCAAGTATAGTTTTTACAGTTGACAGCTTAATCTTACCTGCTTCTGTAAATTCACTAGGCATCTTATCCGGAAACTTAATTACATCACCATTTTCATCTAATGGTAATTCCATTGTATAAGTACCATTACCTTTAACTTTAAGAATTGCATTATCCAGCATTAATGTGATTGTATCAGAAGTTGTCTTCTGAACTAACTTTGTAAACAAGTCAGCTAATACACTCACTTCAAAATCTTCGCAATCAACCTTGTCCATTTTATTTACATAGAAGTAATTGATTGCATCTGTGGTAGTGATACGAAGTACATTATTATGTACCTTAATATTCATAAGGCTTGTTATTGGAATAAGTTTGTTGTTACTTACACACTTAATCGCCTTTCCTACCATTTCTTGCAATTCATTTGTTTTAATTGTTAATTCCATTTTGTCCTCCTTAACTAAAAATGTTGTAGTTATCGTACACTATATAATACGATAACTACAACAGAAATGTAAACTTTATTCGCAGATTATTTTTATAAAAGTTTCCCAAAACAAATCTACTTCATCTGCTTTTATTGATGTAACAATCCGACAATTAGGGTCTTTATGATAAATATTACCAGCGTCTACAATCATTTGACCTCTTGTTATATCCATATTATCGCAGACCAGAGCATAATAAGATTTTGTGTGTAAATACCTGTCTGCAACAAATATTGCTAAGGGGTCGTTAATAACACAACCATATATACCTTCTTGCTGAAAATGGAAGTGCATATAAAATGCAGTTATCTTCCGAATAAAATTTCCCACTTCAAAATTCTTATCTTCTATATCTTTCACTTTTTCAGGAGTTAATATTATCTTTCTAGTTACATCTAATGGTACTAATGTCATCTTATTTGATGGAACAACTTCAAAGAATTTCTTAGCACTATAAGGGTCGCACCAAAAATTATATTCTGATACTGGAGTACAATTACCATAAGTTTTAAATGCACCTCCCATAACAATTATATCTTCATAATTATTAAACATAGCCGGGTTTTTAGTATAAGCACACCACAAATTAGTTAAAGGTCCTAATGCAATTAATATATCTGCATGTATTATAGATAAAAAGTCGCAAGCAGTTGTTCCTTTTAAACTATCAAGATTTACGCTTCCATAATCATAGTTACCTAATCCATTATACCCATGAGTGTCTTCAGCATTTACATATACTTCAGACATACCTCCCCAATAAATTGGAATATCTTTTCGGTCTAACAGATTCAGTATATACTGAGCATTTTTAACTCCCTTGTCTGAACATACATTTCCAGACACGATAGTAATTGCCTTTACATTCCAATCTGGATTTTTTATCGCATAAATTAATGCTAAAGCATCATCTATTCCTGGGTCACAATCAATAATCACATCTAACTTGTTATCCATATTATCCTCCTTAAATTAAAAGTGACACCCAAATATTTTTGAGTGCCACAAATTTTTAGTTAAAATGTTTTAAATCTTCAGGCAAGTGCTTATATGCAGTATGTACTAAAAATACCGCTAACAGCTTATCAAAATAATCTGTAACAATCTGAATTAAAAATGAACTAGCAAATAGACTTAATATACTATGTGATAAAGCCGCTATTGAAACTGTCGCCCAGACTGATGAAGTTACACCACTAAACAGTATTGTAGAAATTATTGCTGTTAATGCTGAACCCGGAAGTACAATTAAAAATGTTTTCCAAGTCATTGAGAATATAGTAGTCTTCTTATTATGTAAAAGAAATCCTGCTATAATACCCATTATCATACTTGAAGGTGCGAAGTAAATTGCATACACATCACCTAAGGCACCACTGATTAAACCGCCTACAAGTGCTGCTCCGGCACCACCTACAGGACCTAGTATCGTGGCGGCTAACATTGTACCAATACTATCTAAGAAAAGTGGTATGCTGAAAAATAATGCAAGTTTACTTCCAGCAATGTTGATGGCTACTGCCAATGCAATTAAGATAAGTTTTTTTGTGTTCTTCATTTTTTAATCTCCTTTTCGTTTTTATTATTTATATAATAGGGAAAATGAAATAAGCCCCATATATACTAAAATAATGCTTTAGCGTGTGCAAATGACTTTACACCTTTATACTGGTAATTCTTTGCCCAGTTCTGAACATACTTAGCACTTGCTAATGCTCTTGCACTGTGACTAACTGATAACTCTTCAATGTTAGTACCAATGCTTTCAAAATAATCATCTAGCTTTTTCTTAATTTTCGAAGACTGTTCCCAGTAAGTCTGTGTTGCTGTTGGGTGTGAAATATTTTCTTTGCTTACACCTAACTTAATACCCACACCATTAATATCTCCGGTTATACAATTAGGCATCCATACTTGACCATACGCTGAAACAAGTACCCAAGTTGTACTATCTGCACTTGTATATGGTAATCGCTCTAACATTTCTAATGATGTTGCCCCAAATGCATGTGTTTTCACATTAGGATTAGAACTGTTTTGAATAACTTCAAAACACTTTGAAGAAAATTCATACTTAGCTTGTAATGATACATCACCTCTTGGAGATAATCCTATGTATGGTATATGACTACCATCTGAAAATGTATAATCACATAAATTCTGTAACCACTTATAATCTTCTCCTTGATGAAATACCGGAACTAATTTTGATGGGTCTTTTGATTTTTCCCTCATATACAAATAGTTTTCCCAACTAAGTGCTGGTGCTTCAAGCCAATCCTTTGCAGTTTTTGGCATTCTATATACACCTGGAATTTTATCAACTTGAACATATAATGTAAACTTATCAATATTATCATTAACAAATCCAATATATTCTTCTAAGTCAAGTTTGATACCTTTTGTATGTGCTGAATGTGCTCCACTATCAATTAATAACTTTCCGTTAGTTGGTGCTTCTAATCTATTGATTATGCAACCTCTGTTATTAATTTGACTATAAAGTAAGGGCCAGTCATTTTCCCAAGCTTGTGGTAGTATTGATTTATCATCAAAACTGGCTAAATACAAATCAAACATACATAACTCCTTTCATTTATTATATTAATATTATATTACAATCTTTTAAATATGTCAACTAAAATAATGGGTTATTTTTTGGTTTTTCTTTTGGTGTTGTATGTTCATCATACTCTATTGATTGTTCTCGAGGAACATATAATACAGGTAATGTTTTATTATATGCTTTATTAAAGTCTGCCCAATTAACATTACCATTTAATTTCTTAGCTATACCATAAGGGCTAAATCTTTCGCACACTTTATCTAAACATTTGAATAAAGTTTCATTCCTAGCATCTTTATCATCTTCCCAAATTGTACTCTGATTAAATGCAAGCGACTTTCTTATCCAAGTATTCAGTTTATACCAAGTAAAACCTGACAATACCCAATTCAATAAGAATTCTACATCTTCAAGTCCTTCTCGTTTATCAGCTAATATACTGTCATAATATATTGCCTTGCCATAATACTTTTTGATGTTTCTCATAACAGAAGTAGCTGACCCACAATTAAGTTCTCTAGGTGTAAATTTATAGTGAGTTAGATTAGCTTTATCTTCAAAGTTATTTTTCTTATATGCTGTGTATTCAGGTTCAATTGCTGATATAGCATCAATTCCATAGAACTTGTGTGTGTTAGACAATTCTTTGAAAAAATTTTCATAATTATAATATGGATAAGCTACTGTATCATCATCACATATAAATAACCAATCTTTATCTGAACTATAGAAATCTAATAATATTTGATTTCTTGCTCTACCTGCCCCGATACCTTCACTATACTTTACATACTCAATTAGAGGGTCATCTAAATAATCGCTCTCGTTATAATTTTGTGCAATTACAACGATTTTTTCATTAGTGAATAATTTATGCAACCACTCAATTTGAGTACGAGAGGCTTGAAGCCTCTTCGTTCTCTTGGTGTCATCTGGTAAATAACTAATCACACCAATATATATATTATTCATTATAAGTCCTCCATTTTAATAGGTTCACCATACCATCTTTCTGTTATTTCAACATCCGTAGATATTGGTATATTCATATCACGAGCTGCATCTGACATACATTTACTAAACAATTCAGCACACTCTTTTGCATTTTCCCTAGGACACTCTGCGATAAATTCATCATGTACAGGAACTAAGAGTTTAAAACCAAGCTCTCTAAGTCTTTGGTTGTTATATATCTCTATTGCGGCTAATTTTGTTAAATCGGCTGCTGAACCTTGAATACGGCTATTAACACATTGTCTTGTAGCATCTGCAATTTTACCGCCATTATCAATTATTATAACACCTTCAGCTTCAGCTTCAGCATATATCGGTTTTTTCTTAAATGGATTTCTATGCAGTTTTGATATATATTTTCTCTTTATATCATCCGGTACTTCTGTTTCAGTTACCTCAACATCAAATGCTAATGGGTCTACATCACCAAAACCATCTTTCCACTTAAACTCAAACTCTGGTAACTGCATATCAGGAAGTCTTCTTTTTCTTCCCCAGAATGTTGTAACAAACCCATACTGTTCTGCCATATACTTTGTATCATCTTCAAACTGTTTAATTGCCGGAAATCCTTTGAATATTCTATCTTGGATTTCCTGTGCTTTTCGTTTTGTGGTGTGTAACTGCTCTGCTACTGAATTAAGTCCCCTTCCATACAAAATCCCGAGCAATATAGTTTTAGCTTGTGAACGCCTTTCCTTACCCTCTTTGTTAGTGGTACCATCTGGTCTGAACTCAAGACATTCTTCATATGGTTTATTGAAAGCTAAGCTAGCAATACTTGCGTATAAATCTTTACCATTTTGATATGCTTCTATCATCATTGAGTCTTGACACATAACTGTCATAACCTTTGGTTCTTGCTGACTATAATCGCTTGACATTAATACATTGCCAGGGCTTGCAACAAACATCTGCCTTATATCGTGATTTTTAGATGGTATATTTTGCATATTCGGATTATCACTACTCATTCTTCCAGTTTTAGCTCCGTATTGGTTGTAATTACAATGAATTCTTCCAGTTTTAGGATTTATGCACTCTGGTAGCTTATCAACATAAGTTGTTAATAATTTCGCTGTAGCTCTATAATCAAGAATTGCTTTACATAATGGGTTATCAATTTTTTCTAATATATCTGAACCTGTACCTCTCGGTTTTGATGTATCTGGAGGCTCAATTTTTAATATATCATAAAACAATATTGCTAATTGAGTTGGACTGCTAATACTGATAGGGTCATCTAACTTATTATTTGGATGCTTGTATATATATGTATCAATTTCAACTTTATACATATCTAACACCCTATAAAATTCTGATAAATTATCTTCAAGTTGCTTATGATATTTTTCAGATAGTGTATTGGCTAAATCAGTATCAAATGCAATTCCAGTATCTTCCATATCGGCTAATACTTCAATACAAGGCATTTCAATATTCCAAAATACATTTGATACCTTTTCAAGACCATATTCTTTACATATAGGATTATCTGGAGTTAAATATGGTAACTGCCAATCTACTAATTCATCAGTATCTACAGCATCTCTAGCTGCATACATATAACCAATTTTAATTGGCACTAAATCAAAAGTAATTTCATTAAAAAATCTTCCAAATGCAAACTCATCTTCTTTACCATTCAACACGTATTTAGAATGTAAAGTTTTAAGTCCGTGAGGTTCGTTTTCATTCAGTAACATAGCCGCTAAATGAGCGTCATACCAACAAGGTATATAAATACCTAATTGATTTTTTACAACCCTAGTATCAAACTTTGCATTGTATTCTTTAAAACGCACACCAGCATCAACTAATCTTTGTAACTGCTCTTTGATAAGTTTAGGGTCTAACTGACCTTCAACTTCAATACCCGTTACATATGATTTATGATGTATTGGAATGTATAAACCTTTTTGACCTTTGCTATATAAACTCATACCAACTATCTTATCTGAAATAGGGTTAAGTCCTGTTGTTTCAGTATCCATTGCTACATAACCAGTCTGTATCGTATTGTATATATAATCCTTAAATAGCTCCTCGTCTTTTGCCATAAAATATGTATAATCATCACGATACTTACCCAACTTATTTTCAACTAAAGCATTGATAGATGATATTTTTTCTAATAATCCACCACCCTTAACAACAATAGAAGCAGACTTCTTGTTGGTGATACTATTAACAACAATCTTGTCTGCTCCTTTATTGTTTCGAGATGTTGGCAAATCAAATAAACCTGCCATATTAACTCTCCTTTTATTCGGTTATAACCTCGTCATATTCCCACGCTTTATTTTTTGACGAATATCCCAATACTGCTCATCTGCGGTAAACCAGTCTTACATCCTCTAGGGTGACAGGATATCTTTAAGTTATATTAAAATGCTCTTCTACCTGGTGTAGGCTGACTTGGGGTTCTTCTACCTGTTGGTCTGTCGAGATTCTCTCTCGCATTTGACCTTGCCGTTGAAGCATCCTGCCCATCATCTGGAAATTCACCAGTATCTAAGAAAATGTTCATTTCATCAGCTGTCTTATCAAGTATAATTGTACCTAATGGCTCTGAACACTCATAGTCATCTAAATTAACTGGAGAATTTTCAAGTGGGTAAAACTCATACGTTGTCTGCTTATCGCCTTTCTTACCATTTCTTTCAATTTCAACAATCTCATTACATAATGGATTATATCGTGTTGATAAGCTTGCCATACGCTGAAAATATGTTTTACCTCTTTCCCAAATCTGGCATTCACCAGCATCTTCATTATACAGCTTTAAGAATAACTTTGGTGTTACTTTCATCTGTGCTGCACAGAATGGGCAATTATCAATAGGCTCATTATATGCCCTTAAACAGTTAACATAACGCTGCTTACCATCTGGCATCTCAACCTGATGAACCGCATATCCTTCTACATCTTCAATACCATTATACAAAAATCTTACTTTAGCAGTATCTTTATCATCCTTTAATACAAAGAATGAACCTGCACCTTGTGTGCCGTAATTATCGGCATCTGCAAATGAAAATCTTGCCATAATACTTTTCCTTTCTTGGTCTGTTTGGTCTTTTTTAGCTATGAGATTTTTTATGTGATACACTTGCCCTACATGTTGTATATCACTGCTTAACCTCCCCTATTACCACATTGTTAAGCTTCCGGAGATTGTTTTTTTTCAAGTTAAAAATCAAATCAATAAAAACTCTGTTTTCTCTAGAGTTTAAAGACTGCTGAAAAACGTGTAAAAGATTAGTCTTTGAAAGTTGCGTGTTCGTATATAATATGTAATACATACTTTGTATCACATACACTATATAATACGATAATCTTATATAGTTTGTAAACCATTTAATTTAATTTTTAATGATTTCCTAACTTTGCAAATAGTCATACGAGATACACCTAAATATTTTGCGATATATGTATTGTCATATCCTGCAGAGGCTAACTCACAATACGCACGCTCGTTGTTTGTAAGATTGTTTGGTAATATCATACTTAACAAGTTATATGTATCATTTATGCCAACCTCTACAACAGCCTCTAATGGCTCTGTTATATTGATACGCTTCATACAATTAAATCCTTTTACAATGTCATTAAGCATATTTTTATAACAAGTGCAAAAATAAGATATAAATGATGTATCTTTACTATCATATGTACGCAAACAATAATCTAACTTCTCTAAACAATAACTTTGCATATCGTCAGGGTCTATTGAATAGTACTTAGTTGATATTGAATTAACCAACTTATGTATATTAATATAGCTTGAAGCTAATATATCTGAATTATCACTTTTTTGATATTTGTGAGCTAACTCTTCATAAGTTAGCTCACATAAATCTTTTTTAGCATATGACTTCAACATTAAATATGTGTCATTCATAATGACCTCCTATGCTAATAAAGCTGCTACAGCTCGGTCAAAGTCTTCCTTACTGTATATATCAAACGCATATGGTCTATCCTTATCAACTGTTTTTGATTTACCATAAGTATTTACTCTTGACTTAAATCCTGCCTCTGTAAGTATTTCCCAAGTTTTATCAGCTGCATACACATTGATTAATGTTGGCTTTCTCCATATTGTTGTACCATCTTCAAGTCTTACATATCCCTTGTTAACTTTCTTAATAACAGATGATAATATCTCGGACATATCATCAAACTCTGGTAAAGCATCATTATGCTTTCTACGCCTATTTTCGTATGCCACAACTGATTCTGGCTTCTTAATATACTTCTGCTCCTTTGGTTCAGGGTATGGTTCATTAACTTTATCATAATCAATGCCGAGACTGTCCAGTGGTGACGCTGGTGCTGGTGAAACAGCACCTTCTTCTTTAGTTATTGTACCATCTGAATTAAGCTGTTCTGGCTCTTCATATTTCTTCCACCAACGCTTAAAAGTAGATTCAGTAATTGATACTGACTTACCTGCATCTGAACCTGTTAAATAAATCAACATAACAGTTTTAAACTTTTCGTCTTTAAAATCAAGACTTGCAATAACTTCTGGATGTTTTTTACTCTGATACTTCATAATTTTATTCTCCTTTTTGGTGTTTTTATTATTTATTACATTTAATATTATAATATAATATTAATATTATGTCAAAGACTTTTTATCAAGTATTTTATTACTCCTCACTTTCTTCTGACCAATCTAATCTACAGCCACACTTGCTACAGTAATTTGGCGCATTGTTGTTATTCATTATCCCTATATCGTGACTGACTTTGATTGTGTTTCCACATTCACAATGGAATATAGAAAGAGTATCGCTAAGGTTATGGTTAAATATAGGTTTTTTCGGTATCTGCTTTTCAAGCGCCTGTATTGCTAAATCTCTTGCTTTTACAACTCTTTTAACACTACTCTCTTTAAGCCCTATAGTTGACATATTAAACCTTACTTCTGCTATAGCTTCGTTATAATTTTCTTCCATATTCTCTCCTATTTCGCTTCTGATTGAAGCCATTCAAGATGCTTTCTACAACATTCATCTATTGTTGCAATACATTTTTCTGAACATTGCAAATCACAATTTATACATTCAACAAGATTGCCTATAAACATTGCCAGCTCTTCATCTGACATATTCCTTATCCTGTCGGCATTGGTTATTGTGAATTTAGATGAAGTAATCTCCATCGTCACGTCTGTAATAAGTCCATCGCCATAACCATCTAGCTTTACAGATTCAATACTGCCAGCAAAATTGCCATTTAAAGATAAATTCAATATTCTTGGTTTTCCTGTAGCACCATATCTATTTTCTTTTGTATCAAGAATTTTTATTAAATCATCAACTGTTATCATTTTCTTCACCTCTCAATTCTTTTCTCGATTTATATGGTTTGTATTCACATTTTCCATTTCTTTTCCTGCAATAAACATAATCATCATTATTTTTCATATGACAGTATTGGCAAGTTCTGCATTTTTCAAAGAAGTTTTCATCTTCCATTTACGCCACCTCTCAATTCTTCCAACTTCTTAAATTAAGTCCGCCACACCTAATACAATAAAACTTTTTATATCCTCTGGCATATTCACACAAATAACCACAATGTCCGCAATATTCTTTTCCGTTACTAACTGATATTTTTTTAGGTTCTGACACATTTTTCCTCTCGAACAGCTCTCCGTTTTTGCATTCTATACAATAATCGTTTTTATGCTTGCAAATATTACAATCAATCATTGTTACCTCTCAATTCTTTCAACTTTTCTTCGGCTTCTAATTTTGTGAGGAATAATGTTTTGCCAATTTTGTTTATGTCTGACAGCTTAAATGTACACTTATTTATTGTACACGGCATTTCATTTGGAATCCCTAAGATGTAATAAACATCATCTCCAACTTTACAAGGTAACTTGATAAGTCTGCCTTGTTCCTCTAAGTCCTCGTATTCTTTTAATTTTCGATATACTGCGTCTATTTCTTCACAATCTGGCTCACAAGCTCTTTCCCATAATTCATCATCTATCCATGATGGATTTCTTTCTGTTAATCTTTCCATTACTACTCCTTTCCTATAATCAATTCTGAATATGGTAATGTTTCTATCCATTTACAGAAATCTCTCCATTCATCTAACTTATGATTTTTCCTACTATGATACATATTTGCTAATACTTCATAATTAAACATTACATTTCTTGTCTGATTATATGATGAAGGAAGTAACTGTATCATCTGCCACCAATATTTTTTATCTTTAGTTTCAAGATATTTATCTCTAGCTAAATTTAGATACCTAAGAATCTCTTTTAGTGAACTAACAAAATTTATATCATAGCTAGGCTTAACATTCAATAAATCTAGGTGTTCACAACTGAAATCATCAAGTGTAAACTCTTTTTCTTGAATTTTGTGCATTGTGCTACAGCTATTAGCAACAGTACCAACTTTGTAAGTATCAAATTCTTTCCACCAATATAAAGGTGCTGTAATTCTCACATATACTGGTATCATTCTCATATATTTTCTGTGGTCTGTACCCGCTTGTGATAATTTCTTCATAAGTTTAGCATCATTATTACCTAATGCAAATATCTTATCACAATTAATGTTATAGGTAACATAACTATCACTCTTATCCCAGCTATTCATAGGATTTCTCATACCTTCAATAACAAACTGCATTTGTTCTGGGCTTGGTAAAACTATATGTTCTAATTCAATCATTATTTTCCTCCCTATATTTTAACCATACTTTAATTAATCCACTATCGGCTTCAATTTTCTCAACTTCACTATTTAAGAGAGTTTTAGAAATATAAGATTTAGCATCATATCTCCAATTAAATGTTACAATTCTAGTATTATGAGGGCTCATAATACAAACATCCGCGTATGCGACTATCATTACATCTTCAAGTGTCATTTATTTTTCTCGCTTTCTTATTATTACTTTTTTACTTTTAACTTAGACAATTTTTCGGCTTGTAAAAATTCATCACGAATATTCTCGTAAGGAACTATAAATTCTTTAGTATACATTATATTACCACAAGATAAACATTTTCTTCTTCTTACTACATAATTACCTTCTATATTACGTGTCTCATTAATTTTTAGTTGCCCTTTACATTTTATACATATCATAACACATACTCCTTTAAATTAATGTAAATAAGCTAAAGATGCATCATAACTACGCTTGGTTATTTCAACAACACCAACATAATCTAAATACATTAAATACTTACCATTGTCTGGGTCTCGTCTCATACAAACTATCTTATCAGGATTAACATATATAGTGCCAGATTGTGTACAAGCTTTTGTACGAACTCTAGCTTCATCTATTGCTATTAATTTCATAACATATACTCCTTTAAATTTAAAAATTGCTCTTGCGACATATCATTTATATCTTTTGCCATATTAACATCCCATATGTATTCTGATACTAACTTGTTATTAAGTTGTTTCTTTAATCGTTGCCTTGCTTTTTGTCCAGCACTATCCATATCTGTTGCTAATATAAACTTTCGATTAGGCATATGTCTTAATTGCTTAAACTGTAAATCATTTCCCAAACCATTTAATGCTACTGCATATTTACCATATACCCAACAAGTGATAGCATCTATCATACTTTCACATATAATTACTTCTTCAGGGTATGCAACTACACCATTTGTATGCTTTGATATACAATTTAACTCATATAATCCATATACTGGTTTCTCTGCATTTTGTGGGTAATTAAAAAACTTTGATACAACGCTACGCCTTGCTACAAATACACAATTTCCATATTCATCTCGTACTGGAAATGTTATACAATTAGTATCTTTATCATACCCTATATCAAAAAGTTCAACAACTTCTGGAGTCATTTTTCGTTTCCACATATAAGGGTGATATTGTCTAAATTTGTCTAATTCTGGCTCTGTTATATATGGTTTATCAACAGGATGTATCATAAGGCTTTTACGCATATAGTCAGGGTCATCTAATATGTCTGGTCTATTTTCAACTTGTACTGTTAAGAAGTTTCGTACTAACCATTTAGCACCATATACTCCTAAATCATCATATCCAAATACATTTGACACCATTTCTGCAAATGACCCTATCCAACCACAAGCGAAACAATGACAAGTACCAGCATCTTCTTTTCCTTTTTGTTTAATTAATATACCAAAAGATGGTTTACGCTCTTGCCCTTCGTGATGAAATGGGCAGTTAGTTTGAATATTATCTCCAGATACAATGATTTTTGCAAACCTTTTTATACCCTTTAAATCAAGTTGTTTTCTTAATTCAATGAGTATATCTTTTTCGTCTGCTGTTATATATTGATTATTTACTTGTATCATTTATACATCTTCCTTCAACACAATCTCTTACAACTTTAAGTTTAAGTGACCTAACACTTACATAAGAATCTATAAATGTTAAATAACCTGTCTTTAAATTAACAGCATTAATATTTTCACTATCTGATTTAATATCTGAACATTTCATATAGCATTCAAAATCAAGATAAAAAGTATCTCCAGCATTTAATTTGTCAAAACGTATATAATTTTCGTCCTCATTAAAATCAAGTTTCATTATTCTCATCTCCTTCAAATTCTTCTACAACTTCAAAATCAACTGCTATTGTTTGTGTTAAATCAACCATAACATTTCCTAGCGTTGCACCCATAGAATCGAACTTAGTTTTATAAGCATAAAAATTTTTTATATCTTTAACCAGTTCAGTAACATCACCTGACTTTACGGCTTCAATTTTAAAAGGTATATTAGTACCAATATTTGTATAAATAGTTCCTGAACAATTACAAAGTTTCATTTTTAACAACTCCTTTCATTTATTTATATAAATATTATAATATAATATTTTTAATTTGTCAAAGATTTTTCAAACTAAAATACAACTTTTCCTTCGTGTTTAAATTCTTTCTTAATTTCTTCTTTTCGCTCTTCTTTTCGCTCTTCAGGTGCTTCATCTTCATCGCTAGGTATCCATTGAAATCTGCCTTCATCAATATCCCAAATGTAAGTAAGTTTATCTCCAGTCCGTCCATCACGATTTTTCTTAATATTTAGCGATAATGCTTCACCTTTTCTACTTAAACTGATTACTTTAGTAGCATTATATGATATGCCATCGCTATCTCTTATATCTTCAAGTTCAGGTGTTTCTTTATCAACACCACCTCTGTTAGACTGAACTACTACTAATACAGGTATCTTTAAATCTAAACTTAACTGCATTAAATCTTCTGATATATTTGTCAAGGAAGTTGTTTTATTATCACCTCGTTTATATCTTTCATCGGACATATAGGTAATACCGTCTATTGCTAATATGTCAAGATTGTTTGCCACAACAAAATTTCTTAACTTACTTACAGTAACTTTGTTATTAAAATCTTTTGGCGTTGATACCAAAAACTTATTATCTCTCTTTTGTAAATCTTCAAAATACTTATCATAATCATCTAAATTCACCTTACTACAATCACCTCTAAGTAAAGCAGTATTTGAATAATGTGCATGAACTGTATCAAATCTATATCCTATTTTATCAGCACTCATTTCCGGAGATATATAACCTACATTTTTACCAATAGACCAAGCGTGTTCCATTGATGTAACAAGTATCCAAGACTTACCAATACCAGTTCTCGCAACGAGAACAACAAACTCTTCACCCTCTTGCCATCCACCTACAATATCATCAAGTTCCTCAAAACCTGTAGATATGAACCAGCTATCACGCTTAGCTGACTTGCTACCGAATACATTATATCGGTTGTCATCTTGCGTAATATCAACAGATGGAGTTGTATAATTAGGTGTTAAATTAACTAACTCTGATTGTAAGTATCTACTAGCTTCATTAGCATCTGCTTTCAATAATTCAGCAGCGTGCTTAATTATAGGAACTGACTTTGAATACAAATATTCTTCTCTAATTGTATCTACTAAGTATCGGTCACTTTCATTTACTTCTATCAATTCAAAGTCTTGAAAGTTTGACATAAATGTTTCTGTATCTGGCACTTTGCCATATGTATCAAAATGATTTTTTATAAAAGCATACTCATCTGGATATTCAATAAAGTAGTCTTCAGTTAAATTATTATCAGTTAATAAAGACATACTTTTAGTTTCCAATACTCTATTTAAGCACTGAAGCTGTACCATATCTATTATCTCCTCCTTTTAGTTCAAGTATTTCACCAGATAATATTCTACTTGCTAATCGTTCACCAACTTTACATTGGAGGTCTGATGGCTGAATATTGCCTGTAAAAATATTGCACTTATCGTTATTAACTCTCCAATCAATATAGCATAATAACAAGTTAGTTTCAAAATCTGTAAGCTGAGATACTGAAATATCATCCCATACAACTACATCAATATCTGATAAACAATCTAAAGTCTGCATTAGCATATCATTTGTTTTTGAAATATTGTTTTTATATGATGTTAATAAAGTCGGTACATTAATAAAGTATCCTCGCATTTTAAAACCATTACCTGCCCACATTTCATAAAAGTACTGCATTAATAGCTTTATCGACCAAGTTGTTTTACCATTCCCACAATTATCACTATGTAAATATAAATTACAACCTTTATTTACAAAAGCTTTAATGTTAGTTTGAATTGCAGCTAATGACATAAATGCTTGTATATCACAATCACTAGGTACTAATCTGTTAAACTTTTGTTTACTTTTTGGGATACCACTATTGTCTAACATAAATTTCATTTCAGAATATCTTAAACAAAATGATTTACATTCAGTATCACATACTTCTGAAAAAATACAATCTTTATTTTTCATTTTACTCCTTTCTAAAATACCATATAATTTCCATTTTCATCTCTTGCTTTATCTTCATCTTTTGCAATTTTTTGCTCTGGTAATCTATATGTAACTTTTTTACCACCTGAATAACTTGTACTTGGAATTGCAGGAAAAAATCCTATATACCCTTTTGATATGGATTGCATAATAATATCATTAGTTTTACCTTTATTAGCTGCAACTAAATCACCTAATTGATTAATCATACCTTTAAACTGATTAGCATATAATACTTTATGCTCACTTTTCATTTTTTCTAAAACAAAATCTAAATACTCTGTCAATAATTTTATAGTAGATTTTTCTTCTGTATAATCATTAATTATAGCTAAACATTGCTGATACAAATTAAGTTTTTTGGGTTTTGATTTACCAAATTCTAAATTAACTTCAGAAGAATCGGTCTCAGATATATCGCTAGATATATCTGTATTATTTTTAGTTATTATTATTTGTTTATTATTATTTATGTCAAGCGGCTGAACCTCTGGTGCTTCAATCTCTATATCTCCAGTGGTGAAGAGGCTTAACAACTGGCTAGCGTTGAGTTTGTAATAGTTTTTTGCAGGTAATCCCTTTTTAGTTACAGTTAATATTTTAGCTTCAGATAACATTTTTATGGCTTTACGCTGTGCATAATCATTTAAACCTGTATTTTGTTCAATATTATCTCTAGTACTGTAAAATGAGCCATCCGAATCTAACTGTCCTAAATTTTTATAATAGTTATACTCTGCACATAATTCACCAACTAATATAGCACAATCTGCATTAAACTTCTTTATTAAAGTTTTGTTACAAATTATATACCCATCACAACTTAATAATGATATTATATCAATCATATATAACCTCCAAATTGTAAAATAAAAACCTCCTTACTAAATGTGTCGGCATTCAATAAGGAGGTTTGACCCCAATTAATATTCAGTTACTACAATTAGCATCCGACAATACTAATTGAGGCTAGAGAAAAGCTAATATACAAATCAACTCTCTTTGGTACATTTATATTATATTATAATTTTATATAAATGTCAAAGGTTATTTTTTATTTACATATGCTTTTATTTCAGCAATTTGATTGTCAACTTCATTATTAACAAGGTCCCATAATGCTTGTCTCTCTTCTGCAAGTTCATCATCAGTTAATGTTTTTGAAATTTCAGGGTCACATTGTTTTTCTTCACACGCTTCAAACGTGAAAAAAGAATCTCCAATCTTAATACTTGCTCTTGAAGTTAATCGAATACTTGTAGTATTAAACTTACTCATTATATCACTCTCCATTCATATCTTGACCAGCTCTGCGTTTTTATTAGTTCATTGATAATTTATACCAATATAATATAAATTACTTGCTCTTGACTTTTGAAATAGTCAATCTAGCAGTTTCTTTGGTTACTTTACAATCAGCTAATTCTGCTGCGTTTATCTTTCCATTATAAATAAAGTCTTCTAATATTTCCATATTTACAACTGGCACATAATCAATTAATCCTGCTTCGTGTGCGGATTTTCCGTCAAACATAAATTCTTTAAGTTTTTTAACTAACTTATCATCATCAAAACTTTCTGATTTTGATACTGAATATTTAGCTTTATAGCCACCTGCTTCATATTCAGTTAGTCCTGTTGAACTCATAATACTTTTAATTTCTTTGTTATCAGCATCAGCTGAAGTTTTGAGAACTTTAAGTTCTGCATTTGTTTTGCCATATCTGGCAACTAATTCATTTAAACTTGACATATTAAATGTCCTCCTTGTGTTTTATTTTATATAAATATTATAATATAATATTTTTAATTTGTCAAAGACTTTTTATTTGGATTATAATTCGGATTAGTATATTTCCCATACTTACCACGTCTACCTGTTATCATAAGTTTTTTATGCTCAGATAAGAGCTTCACCTGCTCGCTATTCCATAATCGAGGTCTGCCTGGCAAGGTTGTATCAAATCTTGGTTGCGGTAAATATGGTTTATCAACAATACCTTCTGACAATTCTTTTGATTCCCATCTGTACCAATTATTTAAAGTGTATACAGATATCTTTAATTTTTTAGCTACTTCATTACAATTATACTCTTGTAAAATTTTTGTGTTTTTCATATAAATATTCACTCCTTAAATAATAATGTAGAGCTTGACAAGAGGCTCAAGCCTCTTACCCAAGCAAATAGTTAAGTATTTCAGTTTTGTTACCTACAACTCGTCCATCAATTATAGCATCACTCATAACTCCCTTTTTATATATTATATCGTGTATTCTTTCATCAATAGTATCCTTACACATAATACTATAAATTGTTACATTTGACTTCGCACCTATTCGGTGTGCTCTATCAACTGCTTGGTCGAATAATGCTCTATTCCAAGGTTCATCAAGGAATATAACTACTGAACCTGCTGTAAGAGTTAATCCAGTACCCATAGCACCAATAGTACCAATAATGACTTTGCAAGATTTATCTTCCTGAAATTTTGATACCATAGATTGTCTGTCGCTATCATTAGTTGCACCTGTAATAACTGCTGGATTATATTTGTTTAATCTTTCTTGTACAATATCAGTCATTTGTGTCCAGTTACTAAACACAATTACTTTCTGGTTAGTTGATATTGCTTCTTCAACTAAATCCTCCATTCTATCAAGTTTTGCAGATTCAAATATACAGTCTGATACAATACCAGTATATCCAGTACATTGTCTTAGTCTGATTAATGTGGATAGTGGGTTAGTTAAATCTAATGTTCCCATTGCTAGTTCATTTTTAATACCAGATTCTACCTCGTCATATAATTTAGATTGTTTTGTTGACATTTCAACAAGTTCATCTATATATACTTTATCTGGCAAATCAAGAACTTCTGATTTAAGTCTTCTGAGCATTATATCATTTATTTGTGCAGTAAGTTGTTCCATATTTTTATATCCAACAACTTCATATCCACCATAACCACCCATTACACAATAATGTTTTTTGAATGAATAAAAAGCGTGACTTTCATATCCTAGCCATTTAAGTATAACATATAAATCAAGCGGGCTGTTCATTAATGGTGTACCCGTCATACCAATACGGCATTCTGGTATGCACTTTAAAAATCCTTTTGTTTGCTGAATACTTGGATTTTTCATTTTATGCATTTCATCTGCTGCACACATGTTAATTATACCTAACTTACAAAGTTTATTAATCTGGTCTGCTATTTTTTCATCTCTAAAGCTTTCAACATTTGTTACTAAAAAGTAAGGTAAATCGTCTGAGTGCTGTTCAAGATGTATCAAATCTTTAAGTTTATCAGCAGTACTGCCAATCCTTACAGTACCTTTTCGTGTTGTTTTTTGTCCCAATATCCAACCATCTTCGTCTGAGTGTGTGTGTATTTCATTAATCCAGTTCCACTTCAATGTATTAACACCACATACAATCAGACAATGTTTATATCCAAATTTTATTTTCCTGATTACTGCAATATCAATTACCTGTTTGGTCTTACCTAGCCCTTGTTCATCTGCTAGAAACCACCTGTCAAACTGTAATCCATATTGCACCCCAGACTTTTGATGTTCAAATGGTACAGTCTTAAATTGAAAGTTTTCTGGTAAATCTATACTAACTTTTTTAGGTTCGAGTAAATCTAATGCACCTGTTAACTTTATCTTAAACTCTGATAGTTTAGATATTACTGTTAGTGTTTTATCAACGGGTATTTCCCAGGTTGTAGTATTTTTATCATAAAACTTAAAAGGTAATTCCCTTAGTACATTAACAATCTTACTATCATAATCAAAGCTAACAAAGGCACTATGTGTATCATCAATCCTTTTAATGCTGTTTGTTATATTAATATTAATCATAATACTCTCCTTTCATTTATTACATAAATATTATACTATAATATTATTTATATGTCAAGTATTTTCTTGCATAAAAATACACAGCCACTATATATGGCTGTGTATTTTTATAAAATGTTTGACATTGTTGGTACTAATTGTTTAAAAAGTTCTCGTTCATCATTTGTATTGCAAGTATGATATAACTCTGAAAGTATTTGTTTCATATTAATTAATAAAGGTTTAAGTGTATCAACATTTTTATTATTATAATAAGTAACAAATAATTTCATTAAGTAACCTATGCTTTCATCAATATTACTTTCTGGAACTAAATCTTCATCAATACCCGTATACATTTTTGAAGTTGCACACAATATTAAGAATGCTTCAACATCAAAACCTTTCTTTAATTGATTTTCTGCTAATTGTTTAGCTATTGGTATACTTTCTTCAAATGTCATATAATCACTCCTACATAGAAAGCATCTGCTTTATCCAAGCGGTTTTTTCAACAAAGGATTCGTGAGATTTATCCCACTTTTCTCTCATTTTTTGAGTAGGTTTAAATACTTTGTCAAGCTCTTCAATTTCCATGATAGCTTTTTCGTGTAAATAATTAGCGTGCTTTAATTCATCATTAGCCATTTCTTTATAACGATTAGCCCATTGTGAATTTCCTTTGGCTTTACACTCTACATAATTTTCTGCATATTCTTTTGCACCGCAAAGCTCTTCTTCAATATGTTCAGCTAATTTTTTGATTTTCGTCATTATAATCCACTCCTAACTTTTCCATTATTATATTAATTTTACGGTCTTGCTCTGCTAGATGGTCATGTATCTCATTAACTGCTGCAGACAGTAAATCTCCAGCAGTATCTTGAGATAAATTTGCATCAAGGTTCTTAATGCCTATAATGAATGATAAAATGTTTAGCACATCCATTATGGTAAATTGTGCATTTTCATTCATCATACTTTTTCTACAACAAATGCAAGGTTCTGGGCAGTTACTACCTGTCCACCAATTACGATTGTAAGATTAGCTGTATCACAATCACAATTAAGTCTTACAAGAGCTGATATAGGAAGTGTTACAATATCACCTGCCGCTGCCGCTGTTGCAAGTGCAGTAGCTCCTTGTACTGGTGCTCCGTCTTTAAATAATGTAGCTGTTACATTTCCTGCGGCACTTGCGGCTACAGATATATTTGCGTTTACATCATAATAACCAGCTCCACCCTGACAATTACCGATTGCTACACCATTACCACCTAACTGGCAATATTTACCATAGCGTCTTATTACTGTAGATGGTACATAAGTACCCCCTATACCAATAGATGTTCCTGTTGTTGTATTTACAACGTAAATTCCTGATTTACAACTCATAATATTACTCCTTTCATTAAAAAAGGGAATACCGACAAGGTATTCCCATAACTTAAACCTTGTCTAATTGACTAAATATTCATCCCATTATTGCAGCAAGTGTTGGTATAGAATGGTCCATAACCTGCTGAATACGTTGAAGAATTAGGATATCTAACTACACCGCACATAGCTGATTGAAGCTGTAACTGATTAACCTGAGACTGAAGGCTCTCAATTTTATTCTGCTGAATAGCATCGAGAACTTTCTGTGTCTGAGCTGTTGTGTTTGCATTAATAGCAGCAGTATTAATTGCACCATTGTAATTAACGCCATCAATAGCTCTCTGAGTTGTGCAGCAGCATTCTGCTAACTGTTGCTGAGTATTGTTGAAGTTCCTGAGTGTTTCATAACCGATATTGCAGATTCCGTTCTGTAATCCCTGATAGTCGTGCTGTAAATTGTCATTTAATCTTCCAACAGAGTTTTCAAGATTATTAAAATTCATAGCATTACAAAGTCCTGCTTCTGTAACAGGTTCACCATTCATTATAGGTCCTCTGTTACCAGCACCGAAGAAACCTCCGCCTCCAATAAGTAAAAGAATAAGTAAAGCGAAAATCCACATTCCGCCTCCACCTGAACCGCCGAACATTCCGCCATCATTTTTATCTGTTACGGCAGCAATGTCTGCTAAAGATACTCCTGTGTCCATAATTGTATCTCCTTTCTAAAAAATATTTATTATGAAAAGCATTAAGCTATTTCATCATACCTAAAATGTAGTTAGGGTCAATTCCCATCTGTGAACATTTCTGATAAAATACATCTTTTGCATTTTTACCATTACACATATTAACTACTTCTTTAACTTGAGGATTATTTTGAGCCATATTCATTAAGGCTTGTTCTGGATTGGACGCCATTTTAAATAAGTTTTTCAGTTGAGATATTTGACTGAATAGATTGTTCTGACCTTGTGGTATCGAGGTCTGCTGTTGATTGCTGAATAAACTGCTTGCCATTTAATAATTCCTCCTTTAACTTATTAAACTCGTCTCTGGTCACATAGTCGTTGTTAGACACTTGTTGCTGAGTATTATGTATAACTTCATTAAATGAAAATGTTCTTATAGTTGGAAATCCAGCTCCGTCAGTAGTTTTGATATACATAATATCTTCATTGTTATCAAAAAGAGCTACTGTACTATTGGGCGTCATTTGATATGCTTTTGCACCATCTATTCCTGTAACTCTAGTTAGAGTTGTTGGAGTTTGTGGTGTCATATTTATTGCATAAGGATTTTGGAATGATTGATATGGTTGTTGAGTATTCATCATATTTGGATAATACATTGCTTTCCTCCTTAATCTTATTAATTAATATATTGTTATATCTAAAAAGTGATATAGGGTCAAGTGCTGAGGGATTTATCATCTTTTTGTTCCTCCCATAATTTTAGTATGGTTACTACAATTCGACATATGTATATAAGTGGTATATCTGACAATTCTCTTGAGTTTAACAACTTGATAATAATATCATTCATATACATACCTCCCTTTGTTTATAATTTAATTATAAACAAAAAAGACACACTCACAATGTAGTGAATGTGTCCCAAATGTGACATATTAAATTATACAACTTTGATTATTTTCTTATTAACACGCTGACTTATTTTTCTTGCATAGTCGGATGATATATTTAACTTTTCTGCTATGTACTCTAAAGTGTAACCTTTTGAGCGTAATTCAAATACATCTAATTCCAAATTTACAAAATTGCAGTTAGCCTTAAAATAATCAAGTTCGGGTTTTGTGAAATTAGAAATAGTCATTATTTACGACCCTTCCTGCCTCCGCCTCTTCTACGCTTTGTTGTAGATGTTGTAGTGGTGGTTTTTCTAATTGTTTGTTTCGCCATAATTTATATCTCCTTCACTATCAATATAGGTATTAACATCATTATCTTGTGAATCTTGGTCAACTGATGTAGTAGTTGTTACAGTATTAGATGTTTCTTCTACAGGTAATGTCCAAGCATATAACCATAAAGCATTAGTTAAAAACAACATAACTAGCGTGATAATAAACAAAACAAAGTTTCGTTTACTAGAACGCTTTACTTCGTGTAATAATTCAGTTGCTAATGTTTCTTTAGGTTCCATACTAATCCTCCTAATCGTTAGTTATCCTTATTTAACTTGTTATAGGTATTAGTACTGATACCTAATAAAGTACCTAACATAGCATCAAATGCTGTTGCTATTGTTAATACTGTATCTGTATAAGGAATATTACAAGCTGCACCAACCACACCATAGAAAGTAATTAGTGCTGGTAAAGCTATAAGAGCTATCCATTTAAGTATATTATACGTTTTGTCATTCAGTTTCATTTTTTAGATTCCTCCTCTAAGTCAGCTATTCGGTTATTTGCTACTTTTACCTTTTCATCTAACAAGGTTATTGCTTTTTCAGCTGCAAACATTCTTTCGACTACTCCATTATGTTTAGAAACAAGTGTTTCTAATGTAGTTATATCTTTTTTAATTAAAGCTACTTCGGTTTTTACTTCCTGGATAGTAATATCGTGTTGTTTGCGTGATGTGTATATAACTCCAACTAAAGCTAATCCTCCAGTGATTAATGAACCTAATAAACTAACCCAAATTCCCATTAACATCACCTCACATAAGCTTTAATTTCTGAGATTGCATATAAACCTTTATATGTATTAGTTTCTAATGCATATAGGTTACAATCTCCATTAATAAAAATTTCTCCTACAATATAGGTGACATCGTTATCAGGAAACTTAATTAATGTGCCTGAAACAATATCACCTAAGCTGCTTTGTGTTGACAATTAAATATGTTCAACCTCATTACGAGCTACTCTCGCATATATTTGTCCATCAATGGACAATACAATGAAATCATCTCCAACTTGATATACTTCATATTCTCTGTCAGTATACTTGAGAGGTGTTCCATTAATATCAGTTGAACCTGTAAATCTTACTTTGTCGCCAACATTGAAGTCTGTAGGAGCTGAACTATCTTCTGCAGGTGTATCATTAACAGGTACATTTAATTCAGGATAATACTTTTCCATCATCCTTGCCTGAGCCGCTTCATAATCGTAACCAGCTTCTGTAATTCTTTCGCGTCTTTCTGGGTTATTTCCCCATTCACCACGATATATCTCGTCCGCAAGTTCTTCAGTTGATTTTATAGGATTAGTATTTTCATCATCTGTAGGAACATCAGGTTCCGAGCTACCCTCTGTTGACTCTACATAAGTATTGAATACTGTTAATCCGAAGTTGTTGACAATTGCTAAGCAGTTTGCATAATAATCAGGTGATGTTGCATAGTTGTAACCAACCTGATTACCTTCAGCATCTCGGTCTGTGCCGTTTACTGCATTAGTTAGACCATATAATTCGCCTTCAACTGTGGTAGCAGATGTGGCATCATCATAATTTTCCCACTGCATAAGTTCATAATAACCCTGAACTGCTTCGGCTAATCCTGGATATGACTTAAAGCTATCTTTAATATGCACATATTCGCCATTAATGAATTCAGATGTATCTAATGTTTCTCCATCACCTTTAATACCGAATAATGTTTTAGCTTCGAGGTTCCATCCAGACTCAAGACCTGCTTGTGCTAATACAACCGCTGGTGAGATTGTTTTATTTCCTAAGTTTCTACGTCTTAACCATTCATTACATACAATAGGTGCTAAAGTATTAATGAACTTATTAACGTGGTCATACTTAGTCTGTACTATTGGAAATTCCATTTAATTTACTCCTTTCATTTTGATGCTTATATTATAATATAAATGTTAAAGGATTACAAGTTATTATTTTAAATTGTTGTATCAATTTCTACTTCTAAGGTAGCAAGAAAAGAACCAAGATTATAATAACCAGGGTCAGAAAGTATATATGTGGTACTATTAATTGCTCCTTGTGGTACATATTCAATAACTGCAAAATCAGAATGTAGAACTAAATTAGCGTTATAGGAAATTGGGTTAACTCGACCTTTTAAATAAATTTCACCTAATGGTATACGAATAGGTGAAAAATATTCAGGTAACATATCAATACCTTCATATAGTATTCTTCCATTTGTGCCTTTATCAATTTTAACCCATACGTTGCCATTATTAAATATCGCAAGCTTTATTTTATTAGGTGACATAGAATATATTATATGAAATGGGCTAGACCTAAACTTATCAGCAGATAGTTCTATATATCCTGGAAATGTCAAATCTTCATAACCACTTACTATAAGCGGAGTATCCATTACAGTTAAAGGTAAATTGTTATATATAGAATACGCATATGAAGTTAATATATAAGAAAATAATGTATCTCTCATACAGTTAAATATATCAAAAGTCAGTATAGGGTCTTTAGTAATAGATAACCTATATCTACTCATTTGATATTTAAAATTAGCGAGTTGTATTATATCTTTTTGAGACATATTTGGATAATATATGTTCTCTAAGATACCTATTATGTGTACTCGAGGTTTTATACTGTGTACAGAATTAGTTTTAAATATATTAAATATATCTAAAATACAATTTGAGTAAGCATCCCAATGACCTTCAAGGTTACCATCTATATAAGCTATTTTATATATAGGAACACCTATGAAAAAATCTGTTGCTGTTTGCATATCACTTTTATTGTTATTGTATACAGTTCTTATAGGTACTGTTATGCTTGAGTTTAAATCGTCTGTATCATCATCTATATTATCAGCATAGTAATATACTTTGCATTCTGTAGCTATAGTTCTAATCCAATTTTGAATGTCATTTTTATTAGAGCTAGTTATGTAGTTTGTGCTATTAGGTAATACAATAACACAGTTAGGCATAGACATACTAAGCTCATTTGAAGTTTCACCTAAAAATTCTTTATAATTTTCACTATCTAATACACGAACCCAATTCTTTGTGTGTATTTGAGCTTTATCGTTAGTTGTTCTATAATACATACCTGTACTTTCTTGAACATCTAATGCAATTTGGGAAACCCACATTTCGGGGTACTTAACCTTATCCCAATTCATATTCAATATGTGGAACCAAGCTGTTTTATTTAAAGGGCTATATTGAGCACCTCTAATCATTCCTGCTGAAAATCCTGCGTGTGTAATATCTGCAGCCGTTTTATCGTTGTTAGCTCCGTTTGTATGTGTAAGGTCATTATATATAATAACAGGCTGATTAACCTTAAGCTGTTCATAATAATATTTAGCATTATGTGTATCTTCATCAGTTCTTGTATTTGTTCCACCGACTGCATAAGATTTAGCTAGAGTAGCCGCTTGTGAAGCCGCTTCTGCATTTAAGTCAGACTGATTTTTGGATGTTTCGGCATCTAAACTGCTGTTTAATGCATCATTCATATAAAGTTTTGCATTAGCTTCTGATTTTGCCGCATTATTAGCACTTGTAGAAGCTTGCTGTGAGTTTGTCTCGGAAATTGAAGCGGCAGTCTCTGCACTCATTTTAGATGCGGCGGCATTTTCGCTGTATGATTTTGCATTGTTGGCCATATTTGTGGCAGTAGTAGCGGCATCCGTAGCTGTTTTACTAGAAGATTGTGCTTTAGCTACTTCTGTTTTAATATCTGCTAAATAATTAGCTTCCAATTTATCTTCAGTTATAGAATTCTTAATAATACTAAAAGAATAAACTTTATTTATTCCTGTGCCTGTAACTGTTACTTGTATTTCAGATGAGGAATTGAAAGTTAATATGGGTATCATTGAACCTATATCAGCTTTAAACTGTGTTCCATCATCTGTTATCATTATAAGTATTCCTTCTGGTGTAAGCTTAAACTCAATTGGTATTTTCTCTATATTCAAGTCAAATATAACCTTTTCCCCATTAACTTTTGTGATAGTAATAATACCTGTATCACTATCCATAGTCCAATCAGCTACATTTGTTTGAATACTTGATTTATCTACTTTTGCTGTATCTAAATTAATGATACGATTATCAAGAGCGTCTGCCGCAAAATCAAGTTTGTTTAAGTTTTTTTCGTTAATTGGTGTATGAATTGAAGGATAATTTTCCCAATTAATACGTTCATATACTTTATTCATTAGCACAATCCTCCTTTTCCTTATTTTGCTGTAATTCATTAATCTCTGCAACAAGATTATTCTTAGCTTGTGCATTAATTTCTCTTGCAATATCATCAATGACATAATGAATTAAAGTTGCTGGTAATTCACTATCTATAATATCATTCATTAATTTGTTTGTGAGTTCCATCATCTGTAAGCCTACTGATTTTTCCATAATTATCTCTCCTTTATTAACTTCTCTAATTCTAATATACGTTTATTTTGTGATTGTGCTGTAGCCACTAAATCAGCTATAAGTTCATCATAACGCAGAGCGTACCTTGCGGTCAATTTTTTTTCAATTTTTCCGTTATCATCTACTATTATAGTTTGATAATCGGGTGAATTGATTTGTTTATCAATGAATAAACCCCAATCAGCATCACCCATTGTTTCTTTAACTTCTTGTGCGATAAATCCGTGATGTAGCCTATTAGAAGTACCTTCAATCATTCGGAATTCACACGGGTTTAGGCTGTACACGAAGTTAGCTGATTGGTCTATATCTAATGAATTAATATCTTTTTTAACATTTCTATCAGAATCAGATGCCATTGTTCCAATAAAACCACCTTCTGCTGTAATAGCAAATTTAGCAATCATTGACCCCCATAAAGAGAACTCTGTCATTGTATAACGATAATGAACGTCTTCAGCATTATATATACTCACGTTTGTAGCCGGAATATCTTCTGAATTAGGGTTATTTGCATAAAAACTTACAAGTTTAGCATTGCCATCTGACCCGCATTGTAATTCTTCACAAGTCACATTTTTACAATATATATCTTGAGCTTTCATATTACCATTACCATAAACTACCCATAAACCAGTTAATGAACCTGGGTTTTCTCCCACTCTATCACCTTTCTGAACGGAATATATCCAAGTGTTATCACAATTGTTATCAGCTACATTTGGACCTCGCATCCAAGCTTGTCGTACATATCCATTATTATCCATTGTCTTACTATATAATCCATCATATATAGTCCATTGTCCAATTACACCTTTATTAAATTTAACATTTCCATCTTTATCCCAACTTGCATTGCTTGAAGTGATAGATATTCTGTTTCCTTTTAATGTGATAACATCCGCACTAGCATTTATTTCAGAAATCAAATCTTTTGTATTTACCTTTACGTCAATTGAAGCTTGAAGGGTTTTCTGTACATTATCTACCTTATTACTTACTGTACCTGCGGCAGATAAACTTGCACTATCTGCATATAGTTTTAAAGCTGTTTCCAAGTTTTGTGCTTCCGTCTTAGTGCTATATGTTTTTTCAACTGTGGCTAATATACTAGAAGCACTTTGTTCAATGCTACTACTTAAATCCTTCTTTATTTCTTGTGTTTCATCTTTAGTGCTATAGGTTTCACTTACTTCTGTTTTTATTTGTTCTGCTGTTTGGTCAATGCTTGATTTTAAACTTTGTTGAACTTCTGATGTTTCTGTTTTTGTTGTGTAATTCTTACTTACTTCTGTTTTTATTTGTTCTGCTGTCACGTCTATTTTAGCATTTGTTCCTTTAATAGCATCGCTAAATTCTACTGTAAGTCCATCAATATTTTTTTCTACCTTTGAAATTTTTCCGTCAAATGCCATTAAGTCTCTGGAATTACTAGGACTATTTTCTAATGTTTCACCTTTTGCAACTGCTTTTATAGTTTGCTCGATAAATATCGAACCACTAAAATCAAGTTCCATAACATAGTGAATTCCGTGTTCTGTACTAACTTTATCACCTAGGTGTATATTCCAATCTGACTCTATCATATGTACTTCACTTGGAACATATTTAATAGATTTTAAAGTATCAAATATGTTATTAAGTATTGTATCAAGTTCTGAAGCTGATTTAGTCAGCATTAAAGCATTGCTGGATATTGCAAATGAATTATCTTCAGTTCCTACAATTTGTGCAACACTATTAGAGTCACCATACAGCTGAATTCCTGTAATATCAGCTGTTGTATAATCCTCAAATGTGCTTGTATTCTTTTCGTATAAGTCTGTTAAGTTTTTTTGTGTTGTACCCAAATATAAAAATTCCATAACACCTGAACGATTGATGTTGGGTGTAACACCAGAGAACTCACATAACAGTGTTAATAATGTATCAGCTGTAATACTGTTGAATAATGTTGTATTATCAAATTGTACATTATCGTTAGGTAAAGTTACCTTACTAAAGGGAATTCCTAGATAAGTAAGTAAACCTTCCCTTAATTCTTTAATCGTGTGCTTAGCTTGGTTATCAAATAATGGATTCCACCAGCTTGCAACGTCCAAATCCTTCTTAAAATAGTATATATCATATGCAGTTATTTTCCTTGTTATTCCATCATCATTTTTCTCACTAGAGTCTATAATACCTGTAAATACATCAATCTGTCTATCATCAATTCTTTGTATTACAGATATTTTATGCTTACTCAAATCAGAACGAACATTGTATAATTCGACTTCAAACTTGTTTGAACAGCATTTACCGATTGTGAGTTCGTTATCCATTAATAACTCATTGAGAGCTAATGAACCACTAACAATACCTGTATAGTTCACTCCAGTAACCTCGCCGATAATTAACGTACCCAAATTAGGGTACATATTATCGGAAGGATATATGTTTTCAGATGGGTATAATTCGCCTTCAATTTCTTCAATATAAATCAAAGTTTTTCTAGCCATAATTATCTCCTTTAATACTCAATTAAATCAATATCAAATTCCTTATATATTATATCATCATCTGTCACCTTTCGCATAGTAAATTTTATATCTGGTCTATAAAAATATGCGATTTTGTATTCGTTATCTTCATCATTCCAATATTCTAATTGAATTTTTCTTTCAAGATGATTTATTTCAGCATTTGTGAAAAACTCTTGAATTGTCATTTTATCAGATAAATGAAGACCACTTTTAATTGTAAATGATAATGCTGTTTTAGTACCTTGTGCAGTTATGCGATATAAGTCTCGAGTATTATCATCTCGATATGCTTTTATTTCTTCACGTTGATTAGGGGTACAATTCCAAGTTTCATATAGAATATAATGATTATTGAATATTGTATTAGTAGCAACGGCTCTTAATAAATAGCCTCTAAAATTACTCATACTTAACCTCCTATGAATATTTTGGTCGATATGAACCTGTTTGTTTATATCGTTTATCTTCCTCGTTCCACACCAGCTCTGCGATTACTTTACCATTAGGTAACTGTAATATGATTGGTTGGTTATTTGACGAGCCTCCACGAGCGTCTAACGCAGCAGTGAAAGCCTCTATCATAGTTTCAAGTGGTGTTTCAATGTTAGTACCTTGTTTCTGGTCGCCTAAGACTGCCATAAATTCTTTGTTGGGTGGAATTACTGCACCCTTTGCTAGTCTAGGTATATTAACTTCGGGTATTAAATCAACACCGCCCCAACTATCTCCTGTTATTTTTGATGCTACCCCAACAATTTTATTGAATGTACCTAATATTCCATTTATAATTCCAATAACACCATTGACTATTGTTTCAAATATACCGGCTATTACGTTTACGATTGTTTGAGCACCTTCAGCTATTCCATCCCATAAACCACTGAAAAATCCGCCAACTGCATCTACTACATTTTCAAATATATCTTTAATTGTATTACCAATAGTTGAAAAGAAGTCTGAAACAGGTTCCCAGATAAATTCAATCGTGTTCCACAGTATTTCAAAAGCGGCACCAACTGTACTCTTAACGCTTTCAAATACAAATTTAATAGTATTACCTATTGCTGAAAAGAATGGCACAACTGCTTCCCATACTGACTTAATGATATTCCATAATGTAGTAAATATATCAGTAACTTTTTCTTTTAACCAAGTGAATATAGTAACTAATGGCTGAATAACATAGTCATTAAACCAATTTGAAACAACTATCCAAATAGCTTTTAGCATATTCCAAGCTGTTGAAAATGCAGTTATTATGAAATTTTTAATGTTAGTAAAGGCTGTTATTAATGGCGTAATGACATAATCGGTAAACCAACTTGAAGCTAAAATCCAAATAGCTTTCACTATAATCCAGCACCCTTCAAAGAATTGCCCTATACGTGTAGTTAAACCTTCAAATATTGTAGTTAATGGGGTTATAATATAATCTGTAAACCAGCTCGCAACAGCTGTCCATACAGTTACGATTGTATCCCAAGCAACTGAAAATGCATTTCCTATTGTAGTTCCTAAATTGATAAAGAAGTCACCTATGGGCTGTATAACATTTTCATATATCCAGGTATCTACATTTCCTAATACTTCACAAATCTGTTCCCAGTGGTCTTTAACAAGTATAACTATTTGCGATACTGCAAATACAACACCAGCTACGATAGCTGCTATTGCTGCAGGTGCGCCTAAAATAATAGCTCCTATTGCCGCTAATGCAAGTCCTAAAGCTTCAAGTATTGATTTAAGCACACTCCATCCCTTACTCCACATACTGAAAAATGATGTAACAGCTAAAGTTAAGCCACCAACTAATCCAGCAATTCCAGATATAGTCATTGCAACTTTACCAAAAATTCCAGTAAAGCCATTATTAATCGCATCTCCTAAAGATTGACCTATCTTCAAATTGTATAGCATAGTATTCCAAGCTGTTTTGAAGTTTGCAAAAAATTCAGGCAATCCTTTTTTAGTTATAGGACTAAAACTATTACTTAACCCTGTTCCACTCTCTTCTCCAACTTTATCTAATATTTTTGACATTATAGTTTTAAATTTTGTTTGAATATTGGGTCCGATACTTGCTAAGCTAGCACCAATACTTAAACCAATTTTAGCTGCTAGCTTTTTAAATGCAGCTTGTGGCATCTGAATTCCTGCTCCTGCTGCAATACCTTTAATTAAAGCATCTTTAATACCTGATGATACTACTTGTTTTAATAATGATTTTAAGACTACAATACCAATAAGAATTGCTAACGTATCTGGGCTTAAATTTGTGAAAAATTCTTTAACTCCTTTAAATACTTCAACCCAATTAATATTTGTTATTGCTGTTTTTATTGTAGTTTCAATACCTCTTACCCAAGTATTTATGGATTGTGCAAAACTAGCAAAATCAAAGTTTTCAAAAAATCCAGTTACTCCTGCTGCTATTGATAGTCCTAAATTAGTAAAATCAAATTCTTGCCCGAATGATAAAGCTGCATATATAGCAGTATTCAAGGAGTTTGCAACTGTTTTACCTACAGCTGCAAATAATTCTGGACTAATTAAACCATTAAGGAAATCAGCTAAACCAGTACCAAACTTTCTAGCACCCTCATATGCTTTTTCCCAAGGAATTGAATTAAGTATGTCTGTAATTTTACCACCGACATATTGACCTAACTCATACAAGCTATTAATATCAAGTTTTAGCTTATCTATAGCAGCACTTATCGCACTTTGTCCTGTTGTAAAATCAAGTGGGTCTAATTCAATACCACCAGCATCACCGCTGCCTTTAGATGACTTACTTGTATCTTGTTGTATGACATTCAGTTTATCATATGCACCTAATGCGTCTTTTGCTGCATCTGCTGCGTTAGCAGTGGCATCAGCTAAATCCTGTTCGGCATCAGCTGCATCTGTTCCGCTATCTGCAAGTGAACCTTGATTATCTGCTAAATCCTGTAATTGAATACCGAATAATTTAGCTAACACTTCTCCCATAGCCTTTGCCCAGGTTGTTAAAGAAGCAACTAATGTATTTAATATCTTAACAAGTGGCAATAATACAGTAGTTAAACCATTACCAAGTACAACTAAAAATTGATTCCAGCGTTGACTTAATACTCTAGTCTGGTTCGCCCAAGTATCTTGTGTTCTAATAAAATCTCCATCTATATCATTAGTAACACTTTGAATATAGTTATATCTAAGTATGAGTTTTTCTCTTGCACTCATATTCTTAACAGATTCTTCAATGCCCTGTGATTGTGCATACTCTTGTAAGTTAGCCTCTGTTAATACAATACCATATCGTTTAAGCGTTTCAGTTTCACCTGTATATACGGCTGACATAGCTACACGAGCATAATCTTGTGATATATTGTAGAAAGAAGAAAAGTCACCTGTTAATGCGGTTAACTCTACCGCCATAGAAGTGGCTTGGTCTTGAGTTAATCCCATTGCTTTACCCATAGCTGCAAATGAACCAGCAGTTTGTTTTGCCGCAAATTCCGACATACCATAGTTATCAATGGCTGTTTTAGCAAAGTTTTCAATTTTATATCGGTCATCTTCTATAATATTTCCTAGTTTGTCCATACTAGCAAATGTTACGTCAACAATATTTTGTACTTCTGTTAAATCTGAAGCAGCTGATATAGCAGCTTTACTAAAATTAAGAAATGCTTTTATTCCAATAGTAGCTGCAGCTAATTTACCAATACGTTTAAATGAACCCTCAATTTTGCCAAGTCCTTCATTTATTCCGGCAGTATCAACGCTAGTTCCTATTGTAATAACACCATCTGCTTTAAATCCTGTTGCCATTTATCATACCCCCTTTCCTAAAATTTCATCCATAATTGATTGTGTTGTGCTGTCATACTTTTTCTTCAATACAATAGCATCCTTATGGTCTTCATATATTTTTTTCTCATATTTTTCTAATTTTTTATGATGATTAAGTTTATCTCTAATACCAACGTAGGTATTAAAAGTACATTCGCCAATCTCCATAAATGCACTAAGAAATGTCCACCAATGCAAATATTCTAATCCACGTACATCCTTACCAAGTATTCTGTTTATAGGAGCTATAATAATATTAAAGTCTTGTTCCCAATCATACAGAGGTTTATTATTAGAAGAAGTGGTTTCATTTTCACTTGAATTAGGAGCTATGAAATTATACATTTCTTGTATAGCTGTTAATAAATCAGATTTATAATTATCGTCTTTATAAAATAAATATAATGCTACCTGAGTTTTCTCTTGGTCTAATAAATCAGGGTCATTTAAAGCTTCAAATATATGCAGTATATCCCTGAAATCTGACCGAAACTCACAAGTTATACCATTTATTTCTGTGCTTGTTGGTAATATATACTTATTCATAAATAACTCCTTACATAAAATAAACGGAGAGCAAGTATTAGCCCTCCGTTGAAACATACATATTATTTAGGCTGTATGTACTTTGCCATTCTTTCTTTACTTGCTTTTTCGTAATATGGTGTGATGCCATCAAAGAAATCATAGAACATGTCTACTGATTTATCATCACCAAATAATACCTGACTTGAACCCTCTCCAAAGCAATCGTCAATTACCTTTTCAAAGTAAGTAACCAGCTCATCTAATATGGTAATTTTTTCTTCTATTGTTTCAACTGCATTAATACGTTTCTGAAATTCAGCATTCTTCATTTCAAAGTCTTTCTGTATTTCGATAACACGTTTTGCAGACTCAATATCACTTGGATTGAAACTGAATATACCTCTCTGATTACCTGCTTCATCAACAATCTGTAATCGAACTCTACCAGTGCTAATTTTTAAGCTATCCATATTATTAAATCCTCCTAACTTAAACTGCCTTTGTGAATGTTATCGCTGTACCATATTTATAATTATCTACTGTGCCGTGTATCTTATCATTTGAGTAGTTAATATCAATAGGCATATCTATATAAGAATCGCCACCAATAGACTGAGGTGTTATAGTACAATTCTTATGTACTTCGGCTTCATAATCTCCATCACTTCCAACATATGCGTGAATTTGCATAACTTCAAACATTGAAAGCTCTGAAAGTCTCTGATACTTAACTATATTGTAAAGTTTTATAGCTAATTCAGAACCACCTCTAACTGTCATTGGGTCTAATGATTGTGCAGTTTCAAGCTTATTAACAGTTGTTTCTGTAATACCTAAAATATCGGTTACAGTCTCAGTATCTGGGTTGTATTCAATTGAAGAATCTTCAACACCAACACCAACTATTTCCCACTTAGGTGTTCCTGTATCACTTGTTATACTGTCACCAACATTAATAGCGGTTACTAATAATTTTCTTTCAGCTTTCTGACCATCTTTTAAATTAAATTTTGTTGCGTCTGCCATTATGGTTCCTCCTTATAATCAATTCTAACTCCTAACATATATTTAGCAAGCCCATCATCTTGAATGGTTGCTAAATTAGCTATATCCTGTATAGGTATTATATCATATTCGCTACAATTTTGTCCAAAATCTGGAAAATTTTCTGTTTCTTTTTGAGTTTCCAGCCATTCTGTAAACTTATCCATTATATACATATTAGTAGTATTTACATCTGATGTACCTGTATCAATTTGTTCATATCCTATAAATATAAATGAGTATGACTTGTACTTAAATCCACATATATCTGTTCGTGTGACATATTCACCATACTGTGGCGTAATAGTACGAATTCCAGGATAAGCATCTGCGGACTCAAAGTATAAATGTTCATCCTCTAAAAAAGTCTGTACCCAATCTTGAATAATTTTATGTTTATTTACTATCATTATACGCCTAATCGTTTCCTTTCTTTTCTAACTTTCTGTACTATAACTTGTTTGCTATTAGCCCAAGCTGCCTCAACCCATTTTCGGGTAGCTTTTGGATGCTGCTGATTAATATGATTAAAATATCCATTATACTGAATACTTGCATACGATTTTTCGTATATAATAAGGGCATAGTTAGTATATACACGAATTTGCTTTAAATCAGCTAAGTGCAATGGTCGACCTTCATAGTTATTATTTTCAGGATAACTATATGGTATATAATCATAAGCATAGGAGGCTAATGTTTGTGCGAAAAATCGGTTAAGATCGGCTGTAAATCCCTTATCTGTTATAATTTTAGCGTGACTTTTTAACCATTGAAATTGTATGTTTCCCCATTTAAGATTTTTTCTAGCCATTATACTCCCTCAATCATTAGTTGAACTCTCGCTCCGAACCTATTATAATTTTCTTTATGATGTTTTACCTGACAAACATTTTCACCATATTTCTGTAAAGTTTTAACTATGTTATCAGCTGTAATATCTTCTGGAACTTCACCTAAAACTATATAATCACCAGTTGACATTGTATAATGCTCATCTTGATTACTTGGTTTTCTCCACTCGAGATACGTGAGATATTCGTTGTGAAATGGTATTAATACTTTTATATAAGTACCGATATAAACTGCAGAGTTAGTCGCAGTACGTGTGGAGTCTGTATACCACGCTACATCATCCAATACAGTTTTATACCAAACATCACGCTTCGTTAAACTATCTGTAGCTTTAAGTTTATTCAGTACTGTTACTGTCTGATTGTAAATATTTTCTAACATCAAAATTCACACTCCTGCATACAAGATAATTAGGTAACCAATCGTTTGCAACTTCTGATAACTCTTTTTTAGTTTCAGAATCAGTTTTAAGCTGATAGTTAATAGTTTCTACCCCATTTGAATAGCTAGTAATAACATCGCCACTTTGTCTTTGAGACTCTAAAATATTAAGTCTAGAGATAAATTCAACTAAGCATTCTTTTACTACAATAGGTATTTCTGGTAATAAAGGTATTCTGTCAAATGTAAATCTGTCTAACCAGCGTTGTGCTTTCCTTTCAAGTAAGTTGAAACTGTCTTCCGGCAACTTGCCACCCAGCTCTGAATATTCTTCATATGTTATATAAGCAACAAAATCCATCAGACATTCACCTCCTAGTTAGTTTCAGTTTTTGTTTTAGCTTTTTCCTTCTTTAAATCATTCTTAAGTTTTAGGTTTTCTTTCTTAAGCCGTTCATTTTCAGTTTCTAATGTGTTTATTTTAGTAAGAAGGACACTTACATCTTCTGTAAGTGCCTCTTCTACTAACTTATCTCCATTATATACTGAATAACCAAGCTTAAGGTATCTTTCTTTTTCGTCTTCTGGTACATGTAATTCTACATTACCTTTTCTAACTGTTATAGAATTCATACCTGCTCACTCCTTATTATTCGTGCTTCTTGATGTTAAACTGTAATGCATCTGCAAGGTTGTTAAGAATGAAGCAATCTTCAAATGACTCTTCATAGTAAACATATTTGCCTTCTGATAATGCACTAGGTGCTTCAAGCTGTGCAAATGTGTATGAGATTGGAGTGATGATAGCTGCTGGGTGAACCATAAACATATTAATCTGGTCTGCTGAAGTGGATGGTTCCCAACCTGTTGTAAAGTTATACATAGTTTTCATAAGTTCTGCAGGAACTGCCCTAACAACTACACCATCAATAGACTCTACTGCTCTGCTAAGATTAGTTGCACCGCTCTGAACATCCCATCTCTTCTGTACAGATGCTACTGCCTTGAGTGCTGTTTTAACTTCATTAGTCACATATAAACGTCTACCTGTAAGCGGTACTCTCTTATTATCCATTTCAAGCATAAACTTGTCGAATATTTCAAGTACTTTATCGCCGTCAATACCACTTGGTGAACCTGCTTTTGCTATATCAGTTTCATCTGCTGTGTGTGCTGTATACTTTTCAGTTACAACTGCTGTTGTCCATCTTGAATAAAGTTTTGAAATAAGGTATGCGTCCATTTCTGGGAACTTCTGGAACTCGTTAAATGTCTTTGTGATATTAACGATTGAAGCTACCTGGTTTGTCTGGTCGATATCTTTAGGGTGTACAAGAGTAGACCACTTTCTCTGGTTCTCAAGTGTCTTTGTTTCCCAAGAGTTATCATAGTTTCTAGATGCCTGTGCGATTGTGTCTCTGTCAGCATTGACACGACCTGTTGTTGTAAGTCTTGGAATCTGAATTGTTTTTTCATCAACCCATCTATAATTTCCCTGACTTGTCTGATTCCATAAATCTCCAAAGTAAAGAGAATATGGAAATGCGTTTGCTAACGCTTTCTGATATTGCTGTGCATAATTAAGTGCTTCTGCCATTTTTTATTCCTCCTAAATATTATTTATTATATTCCCTGAAAGTTAAAATTAAATGGATTACTATCAGGTTCTGGCTGTGGTGGAGTTGGTTGAATAAATGTTGGTTTATTCTCTGGCTCCGGTGTTGGTGGTGTTTCAACTACAAAAGCATCTGAATTAGATTCCTGATACTTAGTTGCAAAATCTTCTGCCCCCATAATTGTTTTATCTTTCATTGTGAGGTTTGCTGAAATCATCTCTTTAATGAAATCTCTCTTAGCTGCATTACTTGAAAAATTCTTTGTGCCTGCAAAGTCTCTAACCGCAAATTCATATTGCTGTGCTGATAACTTGCTTTCATAATCATTTTTCTGTGTTTCATAGTTATTCTGTAATGTAGCAATCTGTGTAGTTAAATCAGAAATCTTTGTTTCACTATCTTTACTACCATCTGCAAGCTGCGTCTGTAATGCTGCTATATCATTATCTCGGGTACTAATCTGTGCGTTTAAATCAGATATTGTTGTTTCTCGTGTTTGAATTTCATCATCGAACTTTTTCTTTGAAACATAGTTACCTGTTGATAAATCAGCTATTTTGTAGCCTTTCCCATTTACAGCTTCTGAAAACTGTTCCCACGTTAGTGCTCCTGCATTAAAAAGAGCTTTTAAAAAATCCATAATTTCATTCCTCCTGTTACATTCTTTATGGTTTATTTTATATATCCGTATTCCCATCTACGGCGAATGTTATGCTGCATAGGTCCGCATATGACAAAAAATCATAGGGAATTTCTTCCCTATGATTATTATACAATAATTATTCTGTGTTGTAAAGTAGTTTGACCTAACTTTCTTCAGTTTTTGATTTTGTAGTTTCAACACTTTCATTTGCACGTTTACGCTTTTCGTTCTCTGCCTGTGCATCTGTACCAGAGCTGGTATTTTTATTATCAGTTGACGTATTATCAGTACCTTGTTGAGCTGATTGAAGCATAACCGATTGCTGAATAAGCATTGTTTCTGTTTTTTCTTCATTAATAGTAGAAATTGCTTCTTCAGCTTGCTTTCTTGTTTCGCCCATCCATTTCATACGATATTCAACCTTACCTAATAATCCTTTATCAACATCTAATAAATCAACTTGACGTTCAGCATCCTTATCAACAATTATAGAGTCATCCCAAGAATAACCTATTTCATATTCACCAGAAGGTACTATATTGTATAAATCGCAGTAAATGTCAATAACTTTTATTGTATCTTCAAGTGTATGTTCAAGTTCTTTTTGAATATCGCAGTTTGCTGAATAACTACGCTGTTTCAATATTCGTAATTCAGTAGCAGTTCTAGCTTCTGCATAAGATGCTTCTGATAATGTACCTCTTGATAAATCACAAACATCTTCAATTCTCATTAAAATAGCATTAAGTCCATTAAGTATGTTGGAATCTCTTAAATTAGGACTGAATATATTATACAAATCGTCATTTCCTAAATCTAAGTTACGTCTAAATAATCTATCTTCAAGTTCTGGTAATTTGTCTGGCATTTCATTACCCTTAGGGTCACGAACTGGATTTAACGCAGTCCTATCTACATCAATCGCAAGCTGTCCACCTTTGAATTCCCATAATAGGTTTGAATACTGTTTATCTGCATCTCTTATTAAGTCGATTGCACGAGCATAACCACTTACACCTAGTGGAGAATTGATGTCTATACAGTTCGCTTGAGGCATTTTAAAATATGCGAACAACTGACTATCAATATTATCTATCGGTGTCTCTGGTGCAAGAGATGCCCACGCTGGTACTTCTGTTAATAGTATTGGTGTACCAAGTGTAGATGTGAGTGTATTTAATGAAGGAGATATACCATTTACAACTTCTGACTTGAAAGCCATATTTTTTACAGTAAGTCTTGTACCCTGAATACTATGATATTCAACTTTTGTGTAAATAGCATCTTTAGTGGTTATTCTATCTAAGAAAGCACACTCTAAAATATTGCCTTCACTATCAAAAGATAGTGGATAAAAGTCTGTTGCTTTTGTAAATGAAAAGTTTATAGTGAGTTTTCCGTCTAATCCTGTAACTACATAGGGCTTTATAATCAATGAACCCAATGCGATACCATACTCTAAGTTTCTTCTAACAAGTGGTAACAGTTTCTTTACACATTTTTTAATAAACTCTGCTCTTTCTCCTTCACCCGTTACTTTTACTTCCATCTCAATAGTAGCTGTTCTTGCTTTTTCGCTTGCAATACTAGCTGCAAGTCCAAGTGATTGAGTGTTTTTATCAAGCCAAGGACTTTTATTTTTATACATATCCTCCCAAAGTTCAATGGCTGTTTTCATCTCACTTGATATTGCGGGAGTTATATTTAATACATTCTCCAATGTTTTAGGTCCTATCATACGTTGTAATACTCCTTTCAATTTGTCTATGAGGAACATAATTAACCCTCCTTATTTTCTAATTTTTCTATCTCGTGACCTAAATAATCGTATGCTTTCTTTAAGTCTTTGAGTTTGTCTTCACCGGGCTTATTGCCTGCTCTTAATACATATTTGATAACATTACCTAAATCAAAGTTTAAATCATAGTGGTCTATGATTTTAATAGGTTCACATGGGTTATCTTTTCCATAATATTCTGAATTGTGCATAATCAGTTACCCTTTCTTTTATAAAATCTTTCAAGTCCATATCTGACACTATCAATATTGTGATTGTCTCTATCAGGAAATGCACTAATAATGTTGTTATTCTTGTCTCTGTCATACTCATAACGTGTAAATTCACGATATGTATTAGGGCATCTACGCCTGTCTATATAAATATGACGTAATCCTTGTAGATATTTAATACCATATCGAATACTATCAGGTCCTTTTTCCGCAGGTCGCATAAAACAACCCCAAGCTCTAAAATCTGCTATTGATTTTGGTTCTGCAGAATCGGCTGTAACCAGCTCATTCTTATCCATAAGTGGTATTTCTACAAGTTTTGAGTATTCTTGCCCATTTTCATCAACACTCCATTCTTTTCTGTATATACCACCTGGTTTTTCATATAACTCTTCGTGCAATACTTTATTGCTTTCGTGTGTCATAACGTGTTCTGCATAAATATATAGGTCCATTCTGGTCTTATCAAAGTGCATTTTAGTAAAGGCATTAGGGTCATTAGCAAAACCCCAGTCTAAACCATTGTAAACAGAGTCAAATCCAGCAATCATTTCATTAGTCATTACCATATCTTCTACATTATCGAATACATTGCCACCTGTACCGACAGGAATACCCATATATTCATTTTCATATGCTCTTGGATTAGTTTCTTGTAAGTATTCAGCTTCTTCTATGAACTGCTGACCTAACCAAGCAACTGGAACATCTTTGTAAGTAGTCCTTACAACAAGTGTATCTTCAGTTCTCTTTACTTCAGCTTGTTCAGTAAATTCATTAGCCCAGTTATTGATTGATACTGGTGGGTTAAATGACATAAAATTCCAATATTTATCGCCACCACGCATTGTAGACTGCTGTGCTTTACGAATCTGTAACTCTCCATCAAATTGGTCTAATTCCTCCCACCACGTTATACCTATATAACCAAATGGTAACTTGATAGATTTTACCTTTCCAGGGTCGTCCATACCTAAAAATAGTATTTTTTGACCCGTTGGTTTATATATGATTTCAAGTGGGTTTACGTGGCATACAAAGTAATCTTGAAGTCCCAAGTCTTGAATACCCCATAAAACCTGAGCATATACACTTGTTTTTAATGTATTACCGAAACGTCTATAACATACTGCGTGACATAGTGGGTTGGCTATAATCAGTAATGGTATATCTCTACCACCTATGAATGATGATTTTGTACTACCTCTACCACCCGGGAATATATAATGTGTGTGTTTATGTTCCATTATATCTTGAAATACGCTATCAAATTTTTCAATCCATAATTTTTCTACGTCTATATTTAGTTGTAACATAAAAATTCCTCCTATTAATTATGTTATAACATAATAATAAGAGGAATTCAAACTATAAATTTACCTATGATGTTTTTTTCTTAATGTTTTTGTGTACTATATCACTTTTATACTCATTATAATTAGAATCTAATAATTTGAGTTGTTTACCTTGTTCCCGCATTTGTTTAAATTCTAAATATTCTGTACAATCATTATGACACCCAACACTTCTTTTATTACAATTCCTGCACACCATATAATCACTCCCTTATGTATAGTATATATAATATAATACGATATTTTGACATAATTTGTAAAGGCAGCACGAAGATTTTCGATTATTCCGCCTTCAGTATATAGCAAAAATACCGCTGTGTAGATTTGGATTTTGAGTGGGCTTGGATTTTTTGGTGGGCATATTCTTATAGCCGTTTGTAATTCTTCCGGATTCAGTAATACCAAAATTTATAGCGTGTATAAGTTACTAGAGGTCCTCCCTGCCTAACCAAAGTTCGGTGTACCGTACACCGGTACGTCATAACTAATTGTGGTTAGTGCGTACTAACTACGTCATAAAAAATGAATGTACTTAAAAAAGTACATTCATAAAAACTTTGTTACTTATTCAAAATTTGTCATAACATCATAGTACCACTTTGATACTAATGATGGTAAATTAAAAAAGTAATCGACATAAACATGATTGGTATATTCAAAACTTATTTTTTTATCATCATCAATAGTGTATATTGTACCGCAGTCAATATTAATACTTATATCATCATCATATATATGTATATATACTTGATTACGATTGTTTATGATTAAATCACACCATAATATATCATCATTATTATTCATAGTTGCGATTGTATTTAATGTCACTTTTAATTCATTGAATACATTAATCACATTATTCATCATTGTTAATTCACTTGTCATACTTTGCACCAACTTTCGTTTTAATATTTATTTAATATATTTTCAATATATATTAATATAATTAAATAGTTATCAAGTGTATCAGTTGCGATACACTCATCATTTACATATAAACTAATCGTATATTTATTAATGACTATATGATATAATATATCACTATCATTAAATGTATAAGTTATCACATTATTTATTTTATAATAACCATATATAAAAGTTTTGTTGCGAAGTTGAGTATCAGTAAACGCAACATTAAACAAAAATGGTACATCATACATGATACTGCAATCATCATCATTGACTAATGATGATGACTTGTCACATATAATACATTTAAACGACATTAATGCAGTATTTATGTCATTAAATACATTTAATGTACTAATATAATGTGTAAATACATATATTTCATTATTATTAAGTTGAAGTAATTTTGCAACGTCACTACAACTTACACTATTATTTTTATGATAACTTTCATATTTTGCACCATAACAAAACATACCATTTTTATTAATTTCAACTATATATGGTATTTCATCATTTGAACTTGTAACATAACACGTATTTGTATTACAAATATAATCATATTGACTACTTAAGTAGTCACTTGTATATATTTTCATATTAATACCAACTTTCGTTATTTTATAATTGGTGCGGTACTTGTTACCGCACCATATTTATATTAATGCACTTAACATGGTGCATTGAGTGTATTTTTACTTATACATTCAAATACTTTTTTAAGTGTATCAACAGTACTACACACTATTGTGTGTGGTCGTTTTACATCAACGATATTATCGTTTTTTAACAACTGTATATCACTTGACTTAATACTTGCACATAAATCAAAATCAATAGTTGTTGCATATATGCGGTACTTAGTTTTTAATACGTGTATTGAACTACCACCATTTATTATGCGGTAGTTTTTCGTGTGCGATTTACTACCGATACCGCACTCACTCATCAATTGCATTGTTTCATCAAATGTCAGTAATAAATTTTTTACTGGTTTATTTGTAACTGCGTTGTTTGCAACTGATGTTGTTACATTTTCAACAACTGCAACTGCGGTTACTGGTGCGACTTTTTTAGTCGACTTTTTAATAACTGGTTTTTTTGTAACTGCGACTTCATTTTTTTTATTCATAATTCAATACTGTTTTTATTGGTGTTTCAGTATCACCACATTTTAAATTAATGGTTACATATATATACTTGTAAGTATCATACCGCACAATCAATTAATAAATCGGTTGTACTTTCAAGTACATATTTATTATACACTATATTTAGTGTATTGTCAACAACTTTTTTGAAGTTGTTGTTTGTAAGTCGTATTCAACTTACAAGTATATAGTACACTATATTTAGTGTATTGTCAACAACTTTTTTTAAAAAAATTATCAAAATCGAATTACTACTATATATATGTAAAAACTCATTCGACAT
>OGMT01000155.1_pt1 | contig 62401 bp, 60 predicted proteins | sample 1573271 | NCBI WGS metagenome assembly OGMT01 (sample SAMEA2582000, study PRJEB24529) | metagenome | biome: Human gut stool | place: China | collected 2011 | reverse complement strand
AAGACTTTACAAGACGGAACAGAAGAATATGTTTCAAAGAGTACAGAATTTGCTGATGGATTAGAAACATTCAATCAAGGAATAAACACAGCTACAAACAGCTACAATAAAATAGACGAAGGAATTGATTCTGTAAATTCAAACATAAGCACAATAAAGAATGGTGCAAGCAAATTAAATAAAGGTGCAAGTGATTTAAGTGATGGATTAAATTCATTACAAACAGGAGTATCTGCCGGAAAAGAGCAAGCTGTTTCTTCATTAGAGGAAAGTAGCAAAACATTATCTGATGGAATAGACCAAATAATAGCAGGAAAAGACCAAGAAGTAGAAACAATAAAAGAGCAAGTTATAGAAAATGCAAACAGCAAATTAGCAGAAGGATTAAAAACAGGAGTAAGCTCAGCAGTATCTTCTGCAATAGATAGCACAATGGAAAAGAAAATGGCAAGCATAAAAAAAGAAATTCTTGCAGATGAAACATTAACAACTGAAGAAAAACTCGCAATTCAAAAATCACTTTCAAGTATATCAATATCAGATGCAGAAAAACAAGCTATGTCAAAACAAATTGGAACAGCAATAGATAGTGCAGTTACTCAAACAACAAAGGCACAAGAAGCGGGATTAGATGCAATAAATGATAATGAAAAAGGAGTAAAAGCTGGATTAAATACATTAAAGACAAAAGCTACATCAAGCATAAAGAGCGGAATAAGCGAAATTTCATCAGGATTTGATGCCATAACAGACGGAACAACAGAACTAATAGCAGGCTCAAATGAATTAAAGAATGGTACATCAACATTAAGCCAAGGAACAAGCAAATTACAAACAGGAGTTAGCACACTTGCCAGTGGTTCAAAAGAATTAAAAACAGGATTAAGCACATTAAATACATCAAGTGATAAGTTAAACAGTGCTAACAAGCAATTATTAGAAGGTGCAAGTACAATATCTGACGGTGCTAAAACACTAGCAGAAGGAATATCTGAATTTGATAAAGAAGGAATAAACAAAATAGTTTCAATGGTAAATGGAGACGTAAAAGACCTACAAACAAGAGTAGAAAAACTACAAGACTTAGCAAACGAATATGATAGCTTTGCAGGAAAAGACGAAGAAGCGGAAGGAACAACAAAATTCATATTTGTAGTAGATAGCTTGAAAAAAGACAGCAAAAAAGAAGAAAGTAATATGCCAGTAGAAAATAGCGAAAGCGTTGCAAATAACGAAGAAAATAAAGAAACAAATTCAGGAAAATAGATATATATTGTAAAATAAAGTAAAAAAATAAAATACGAATATAAAAAAGTATCTTGATTTTATCAATAATAGAGTATATAATGAATATACTAACAGAGATAGAAAACTATCAAAACTAGGTAAAACGAACCTTTAGGAATATCCTATAAAGAGTTTGCAAAACATTAGGTTAGAACGAGCCTTTAGTTATAAAAAAACTATAAACGAGTTCACGAAACATTAGGTTAGAACGAACCTTTAATTTTATTAAAAAGAAGTTCACTAAAAAATAGGGGATGCATTTATAAAAATGTATTCCTTTTTTCTATTTGGAGGGAAAAATGTCGAAAATAGAGAATCTGAATTTTTATATAGTAGAAGATGGGTATATAGAATATGCAAGTAGATGGGATCATCATATTGCCTATAATAAAAACAATAAAAGGCCATATGTTGGAATTGTATTTAAAATTAATGATTTATCATCTTTGAATATTAGCGATGAGGATGTTGTGGTTATTATGTCCAATTTATTAAACAATGCGATTGAAGCATGTGAAAAGTGCAGAGGGGATAAAATAATAAAATTGAAAATTGTTATAGAGGACAATAATGCGATTATATCGGTGAAAAATACTTATGAGAATGCTGTTATTTATGAAAATGGAGAGATACAGACTACAAAGATTCTGGATACAGATGAACATGGAATAGGAATAAAAAATATAGCTGAAACAATAAGGAAGTACGGGGGCTCTTATGTGATTCAAAACGATGAACGAGAGTTTTATTTTTCCATTATGATTCCTCTAGTGAAAAGTGATTTCTGAGAACAAATCACTTTTTTGTCGTTTTCTGCAAAATAAGTACACTTTCTGCAATAGACCTTGTTAAGAAATTGTGTATTGTTATACTTACAGTAGAAGGAGGCGTTGATATGATTGAGAAGATGGCAATGGGGTTGGTTGACCAAATGGCTGAGGAAAAAATGATTGACAAGGAAGCGGAAGAATATTATGTCTATACGCTTGTTTCGTTAATGGAAAAATTTATAACCATTGGAACTATTTTGCTAATAAGTGTACTGATTGAGAAATTAGTTCCAACAGCATTCTTTTTGTTATTCTTTTTGTCATTAAGAAAAAGAACAGGCGGATATCATATGAATACCTTTTTTCAATGTTATTTGGGTACAGTGGTTACTTATATGCTTGTCTTAGGTTTATGTATGGTTCTGGTTGACTATCCGCAGCTGGTTTTTGGATTATTATTAGTTGCAATTTGCATAGTTGAAGTTATAGGGACTGTTAATCATCCCAACATACATATGGATGCGGTAGAACTGTCAGAATCAAAGAGGGCGGCAAGAATTTTGTGTGCAGTTGAAGTGTGTGTTATTTACACTTTTACTTTGCTCGGAGCCGATATGATGTATGTTTGCCATATGGCAGTTGCTGTTATATTATGTGCGGTTCTGTTGCTGATAGCTAAAATATTAAAACAGGAGGTAAAGAGAAATGAAGAAAATTAACAAAAAGGTATTGAAGGTTGTGGAGAGGGTGATAAGAAATGAGATTAAGAGAGCCAGTGGTGATCCTCCGTTTTGTTTGGGGATATTTCATCAACCGAAAAGACCGGTAGAACATAAATGTAATAGAGAAAATAAATAAAGAAATAAATGGTAGTATATTTCTTCACAGACTCCTTAAATCCTATAATTTCAAGCTTTTGCGATACTTTGTTGTTCATATCATTATTCACCCACCAGGTGAAGAAAATATATGGTAAAATAGACGTAACAAAACCTATAGATTGGAGTCTTTTACCATGAATAACAACCACCGAATCACACTGAGCACCAATAAGAACATTATTGTTGAGTTTACAAATGATACAATAAATCGTTCTGAATAAAGTGTTTTTCAGGAAACATCCAATTTAGGAATTTTGATTAAGAGAGAGATAATAAAATGAAAATATGTTATATAGTTGTTTCAGCTTTTTTGATTATTTTCTATCCAAGACAATTAACACATCTTATGTGCTTTGGGAGACATCGTGATAAGAATATTGTCAAAAGCAAAGCTGCTTATTGGGGAATATATTTGTTTTGGACAATTATTTTTTTGATTGGTTGTCTGATGATGGGTTCAGCGATGAAAGTAAATTCTACAATGGATAAATTAGTGTATTATTTCATTTTAGGAAGTGATAATAGGGATTGTGTTGAATTGGGAAGTGAAGAGAATGATGAGGCATATATTTCTACATATTATACACGAAAGGAAATCAATGAGAGCTTTTTATTTGAGGTTATCCAAAAACATGAATATGCATATGAGATGTGTCAATTACAGGAGTTGATAATTAAGAAACAGGATGAAAGATGGATACTTTATTTGAATGATGAGGTGATGGGATATGTAGAAGTAAAAAAAGGTTTTTTAATTAAGGAGTTTTGTTTTGTGTGGGATAGGCAAAAAATAGACCAAAGGAGGCAGTTATATGAGTAAAAAAATGTGCAAGAGGATATTTTAAGTAATTTTATCATTAGGTCTTGTTATGGTTCAATCCATGAATGTTAATGCAGCAGGTAATGAAGGATTAAGTGCTGAACAGTTAAATACTCTTTTGGAAGGTATGGATAGTATTGTTTTGCAGTTGGAAGAATTGGGACTCAATGATAGTGAAATAAATGGATTGTTCCAATTTACACCGCGTGAAGATAATTTTTATAAAGTAACACAAGTGAAGACAGCATCATATACTGGGAGTTTTGTAATGGAACAGTCAGATAGTGGTATTGACGATAGCGGGATTACAACATATGAGAGCTATAATGGAAATCCACCATCATCAAATGGGAAACAGCGGCAACGAATAGAAAATATATATGGAGTAGCATTGCAGTATTTTCATTCGGATTTTTATCAAGGTGCAGACCAAAATGGGCAGGATTTTGGAAATTATTTAACCTATTTATATTTATCACATTACATAGATGGACCTGGACGTGCGCCAACAAATAATGATTTACCATATATTATTTCTACCGATGATATCCAAGCGTATAATACTTTTTTATCAAGTGCAAATTTGTCGAGTTGGGCAACGGCATTAGCAGGTCTTGGAAGTGCTGTATATTCTGATATTGACTATGTTTCTAATTTAAATGCTATAAATACAGTTGATCAAACATTGTCTCTCAGTAGGCAGGATATAGCAATGGCAGGCGTTAACGGCTATAATACAAAAGGAGCAGTTGAAAGTATTGCACCATTAATTAAAGCATATTTTGATGAACATTATTATACGGCATCTGATGACGAGAAATTATCACAAGAGACTTTTGATTATGTCTCAAGTCAATTAGAGGCATTAAATTTTTACGAAAATTTTGATGAAAATATTACCAAAACGATTACAGACCTGTTGATAACTACATTTATTAGCGTTATTTGTAGTAGTGTTACTTTGATGGGGCTTTGTGTATCTGTTATTCCATTATTTGTATATGAGGCAACAGGACTTATACAGACAGCGGTATTGGTAAATCTTCAGTATTCGTTTAGTGGCAGATATGCGGTGCGGACAGGCATCTATTTGGGATTTTAAAAAATAGCAAAAATCTCTGGACACTGCAACAAACAGGAGCCTCGCAGGAACACTGCTGTAAAATCCGCTTAGTATGAGCGTATTTTGCAGCAAGTGCTCCTGCGAGGCTTTGTCATTTAATCCAATAAACTTAAAACGCTTTATTTCTTCTTCCACGCAAGAAGCCTCTCAATATGCAGCGGTTTCCCCTGAACAGCCTGCACCTTCAATCTGTTTTCCTCACTGAAACCAACCAGAATATCATGATTAGCCTCAGCCAGATAATCGATGATACCATCGATATCAGACTTCGTGTTCTTCGGACAATGAATATACAGATGCTTATTTGCGGAAATATGCAGTGTATATGATATGCTGAAATGATACCACAGGATCTTGTGCAGGGTAGAGTATTTGTAAATCCATAAAATCTCTTTGATAGGCACGATGGCATTGCCATAAGGCGAGGTCATGATAAAATAGTGCTCTGTGATAAACATATCCTCGGTGGCAAGCTGTGGCAGTGTCGCAAGCTCCTCCTCAGCCTCGGCAAGCAGCGTGTGCGGATTGCCGAATACAACAAGATTCTGACATACCGGTGCCAAAACAGGAAACCTGATGCACAGGATATAGAATATCAGGCTTATAACAGCATAGATAAGAGTGCCAAAATAAAAAACAAACATAAAAATGGTAGTTTTCAAATGGTACTCAGGCTCATTAAGATAGCAGCCTGTTATGGTATCGGAGAGTCCTTTGGAATCCCAACTCAGATCCTTCGACAGTTTATTTACAAACTGTGTGTAGGTGCCCTTGCCCTTTACGATTTTACCGACCACCGTGAGCTTGTCGATAGAGGGCAGACCCTCCTCACAGGTGGATGGTGCAAGCAGAACAATAGAGCAGTGCTCATCGCGCATGCAGTAGTAGTAATAGCCCTTGATATCGCTGCCGTCCTTCATGGTGTAGCCGGTAAAGTAAAGCTTTTTAAGGGTGGTTTTTACATACCTGTCCGAATCTTTGTATGCAGCTTCAAAGCTGACAGAATCATCAATATGTATGGGCGATAAAATATCTCCTAGTGAAAATGCAAACCATAGCACGGTAAGCAGAATGATGTATACAATCGGGGAGAAAAGACGCCTTTTGTAAAATGCTTTGATGTTTTTTGTTATGTAGTGTTCGTAATTATCAATCATATGCTTAGTATAATGGTTTTTGTGCCTTATATCAACCTTGATTTTAAGACATTTAATTGTTATTATATAGTTACGGTAAATAGAAACACGAAATGAGGTAATTATGGAAGCATACACGAGTTTTGCCCGGGTGTATGACATGTTCATGGACAATGTGCCATATGAGAAGTGGGGCAGATATATTGTCGAAAAACTGCGTGCAAATGGCATAGACAGTGGATATGTCGTGGACTTAGGCTGTGGTACGGGAAAGCTTACCACGCTTCTTGCAGATGCAGGCTATGATATGATAGGCATTGACAATTCTTTTGACATGCTTGATATGGCGCTTGAGAGAGAGGATGACAGAATCCTTTATCTGATGCAGGATATGAGAGAGTTTGAACCGGGAGAAAAGGTGAGTGCCGTCGTAAGCGCATGTGACAGCATCAATTATATTCTTGAGCCTGAGGATCTTCAGGCAGTTTTTTTCTGCGTGAGCGAAAGTCTCAAAGAGGGTGGCATTTTTATATTTGATATCAATACTCCATACAAATATGAGGTGCTCATGGCTGATAATACCATAGCTGAAAACCGTGATGAGGGCAGCTTTATATGGGACAATTATTATGATGCCGATGAGAAAATAAACGAGTATGACCTGACACTTTTTATAAAGGAGCAGTCAGAGGATGAGGATGACATCTACAAGAAGTTTGAGGAAACTCATTTCCAGAGATGCTATGAGATTTCAGAGCTTAAGGAGCTTCTTGAGCAGTCGGGACTTGTGTTTGATGCGGTGTATGATGCGTACACAGACGATCAGGTGAAGTGTGACAGTGAGAAGGTCACTGTAATTGCACATAAAGCATAGAATTAGATAATGAGAGGTAAATTATGTCAGATTATATAGTAAGAGCAACAGCGGCGGATGCCAATATCAGAGCATTTGCTGTAACATCAAGGGAGATGGTGGAGACCGCCAGAGAGGATCACATGACAACACCTGTCATGACGGCGGCACTTGGCAGACTTCTTTCTGCGGGAGCCATGATGGGAGCTATGATGAAGGGCGATAAGGATATCATAACTCTTCAGATACAGTGCAGCGGACCTGCAAAGGGACTTACCGTCACAGCAGATTCGCACGGCAATGTAAAGGGCTTTGCCATAAATCCACAGGTTGAGCTGCCACTCAATGCGGCAGGCAAGCTCGATGTGGGTGGAGCGCTTGATCTTGGAATACTCACAGTTATAAAGGATATGGGCTTAAAGGAGCCGTACTCAGGTCAGTGTGAGCTTAAAACAGGTGAGATAGCTGAGGATCTGACCTATTATTTTGCCACATCTGAGCAGATTCCATCGGCGGTTGGTCTTGGCGTGCTGGTGGATAAGGACCAGAGCGTAAAGCAGGCCGGTGGATTTATCATCCAGCTTATGCCGTTTACACCGGATGAGGTTGTGGACAGGCTTGAAAAGAAAATCACAGAGATTGATTCGGTGACACAGATGCTTGACAGGGGGCTGACTCCGGAGCAGATACTTGAGGAAATTTTAGGGGATTTCGGGCTTGAAATCACAGATACGACTGAGACACGCTTCCACTGTGACTGTTCAAAGGAGCGTGTGAGCAGAGCACTTTCCACATTAAGTAAAAAGGATCTTGATTCCATTATCGCAGATGGTGAGAGCATTGAGGTAAAGTGCCAGTTCTGTAATAAGGCATATGAGTTTACGGTGGATGAGTTGAAGGAGATGCGCTAATTGAAGGACGGATATATAAAGGTCGCTGCAGCGACACCAAAGGTAAAGGTAGCTGATACTGTATACAACGGACAGCTTATTAAAGCTCTTATGAAGGAGTGCACTGATAACGGGGCAAAGGTGGTTGTTTTCCCGGAGCTTTGCATTACCGGATACACCTGTCAGGATCTTTTCTGGCAGGATAAGCTCATAGCTGCAGCAGAGGATGAGCTTATAGGGATAGCAGATTACAGCAGGAGCCTTGACGGCATATTTTTCATAGGGCTTCCATATGAGATAAACGGCATGCTCTATAATATGGCGGCAGGTGTATCGCGCGGAGAGGTGCTTGCCATGGTGCCAAAGACATTTCTGCCAAACTATAATGAGTTTTATGAGGCAAGGCATTTTGCATCGGGAGAAAACTTAAGCACATATGTCACACTGAAAAATGGACAGCAGGTGTCTGTAGATACTGATTTTATTTTTAGCTGCAAGCAGCTGCCAAAGCTTAAGATAGCGGTGGAGCTTTGTGAGGATCTTTGGACTCCGAACCCGCCGAGCATCAGACACGCGATGTCTGGTGCCACTGTGATTGTAAATCTGTCTGCATCAGATGAGGTGACCGGCAAGGCAATATACAGGAGAGAGCTTGTGAGCGGACAGTCTGCCAGATTAATCTGTGGATATATTTATGCATCAGCCGGAGACGGTGAGTCCACACAGGATGTGGTCTACTCAGGACACAATCTCATCTGTGAAAACGGAAATGTGCTTGCCGAGTCAAAGCGCTTTACAAATGAGACTATATACAGCGAGTTTGATGTAGAAAGAATAGAGACTGAGAGGCGCAGGATGACAACATTTGTTGTCGAGGATGATCACAGATGGGCTGAGTTTGACCTCGAGGTAAAGGATACCACTCTTAGCCGCTATGTAAACCCGGCTCCGTTTGTTCCGGCGGACAAGACAGACAGGGACAGACGCTGTGATGAGATTCTTATGATTCAGGCTATGGGGCTTAAAAAGAGATTAGAGCATACCAACTGCAAGACAGCAGTTATCGGTATTTCAGGAGGACTCGACTCCACACTGGCACTGCTTGTCACAGTAAGGGCATTTGACCTTTTGGGAAAGGATCACAAGGATATAGCGGCAGTTACTATGCCGGGCTTTGGAACAACAGACCGCACATATGACAATGCGGTAAATCTCATTAAATGCCTTGGGGCTACATTTATCGAGGTGGATATAAAGGATGCCGTAAATATACATTTCAGGGATATCGGACAGGATCCGTCTGTGCATGATGTTACCTATGAGAATGGACAGGCGCGCGAGCGCACACAGATACTTATGGATATCGCAAACAAGGAAAACGGAATGGTTATAGGTACAGGAGATTTGTCAGAGCTGGCACTCGGCTGGGCGACCTACAACGGAGACCATATGTCCATGTATGCGGTAAATGCATCGGTTCCAAAGACTCTGGTGCGCCATCTGGTAAAATTCTATGCAGATACCTGCGGCAGCGATTTGCTGGAAAGTACACTTCTTGATGTGCTTGATACACCTGTTTCTCCTGAGCTTTTACCACCTGAAAACGGTAAGATTTCACAGAAGACAGAGGATCTTGTGGGCCCTTATGAGCTGCATGACTTCTTCCTTTACAATATGCTGCGCTGCGGCTATGCTCCTGCCAAGGTTTACCGCCTTGCAAGGATAGCATTTGAAGGAAAATATGATGATGATTTTATTCTTAAGTGGCTTAAGAACTTCTATCGCAGATTTTTTGCACAGCAGTTCAAGCGCTCATGTCTGCCGGATGGACCAAAGGTAGGAACAGTGGCGGTCTCACCGAGAGGAGACCTAAGGATGCCTTCTGATGCGTGTGGACGTATCTGGATGGATGAGGTTGATAAGCTGGGATAAGTAAGAGGGAAACAATGGGAAAGACACATAAGAAAACTCATAGAAGGCAGGGAAGCATAAAACGTGCAAGGCGCCGCGACAGGCGCATGAAAATAGGTGCGATAGTACTTTGCGCCGCGATAATCATAACAACATTTCTGGCGTGCGGCATGCAGCTTTTGGTTCCTGTAGCTGATGCTGTAGTAAGCGCTGATAATAAGACGCAATCGGGGAATGTTGATGTGCAGAAGAATAATAATTCGCTTACCGCATCTAAAATGGATTCAGAAAAAAATCAAAACAGCTCAGAAGCTGATGTAAACGCTGCGGAGCAAAGCAGCGAGCCTGACAAGGAAACGAAGCTTGATGAGATACTTCACAGTGCAAAGTATCCGGGGCAGCTAAAGGAGCTTGCAAAGAAAAATGATGAGGCAATTGACTTCATATATGAGTATCCTAAGGAGCATTCGAAAGAGCATGATATTGATCTGACTGCAGAGGCCTCGCAGGATACAGTACCTCTTTTGCAGCAGTGGGATAAGAGATGGGGCTATGAAAAGTACAGTGGCAATTATTTTGCGGCGAGTGGCTGCGGTCCGACTGCACTTTCGATGGTTGTATTATATCTGACACATGATGCACAGGCATCCCCTCTTGCGGTGGCAGAGTATGCAAAGGAGGCCGGCTACAGTGTGGATGGCTCCGGAAGTGCATGGGATCTTATGAGCAAGGGCTGCAGGCACTACGGTGTAAATGCAAAGAGCGTAAAGGTAGATGAGGATATTTTTAAGAAAAAGCTCGATGAGGGCAATCTGATTGTCGTAAATGTCGGTCCGGGAGATTTCACAGAAAAGGGACATTTTATGGTGATCACAGGCTATGATGATGAGGGCTTTACTATAAATGATCCAAACAGTATCATAAAGAGCAATACCCACTGGCAGTTTGAGAGGCTGCATTCGCAGATCAGAGCCGCCTGGAGGATGTTTGTATAGATAAAATAAAACCTGCTGTGTCATGCATGATGGACACAGCAGGTTTTTTATTAAATTCATGAATAATCATAAATGAGGGGCAAAATATCTTTTGACCCCTCATATCATTAGTATAGTGTATTAAATTTATACAGACTAATAACAAACAGTAAAGTATGGTATGCAGATTATAGCAATTGAATACCATGCTCCTCACATTCCTTAATTGTCTCCTCAGGCCACAGTGAGCTCTGTACCTCACCGATATGAGCCTTTCTGAGGAAGAACATACAGATTCGTGACTGTCCGATTCCGCCTCCGATAGTGTACGGAAGCTCCTTGTTGAGGATAGCCTTCTGGAATGGAAGTTTGGCACGCTCAGGACATCCGGCCTTGTCAAGCTGCTCCTTTAGGGCTTTCTCATCTACACGGATACCCATTGATGAAAGCTCAAGTGCGATATCAAGAACAGGATAGTATACGATGATATCAGCGTTTAAAGCCCAGTCGTCATAGTCAGGGGCACGTCCGTCGTGAGGCTCTCCGTTTGCAAGCTTGTCACCAATCTGCATTACACAGATTGCACCCTTTGCCTTTGCAAAATAATACTCGCGCTCCTTTGGAGTATTGTCCGGGAACATTTCCTCAAGCTCTGATGTGGTGATAAAGGTGATATCCTTTGGCAGAATCAAATCTATGTAGTCGTACTGTATAGCCATGTACTGCTCGGTCTTGCGCAGGCATTTGTATACGGTCTTTACTGTTTCCTCAAGGAAGTCTAAGTTTATGTCCTCCTTGCGGATGATTTTTTCCCAGTCCCACTGGTCAACAAATATAGAGTGGATATTGTCAGTCTCCTCATCGCGTCTTATGGCATTCATATCTGTGTAGATACCCTCGCCGAGAGAGAAGCCGTATTTCTTTAATGCATATCTCTTCCACTTGGCAAGAGAGTGAACGACCTCAGCCTCCTTGTCACCCTGCTCAAGGATGCCGAAGGTAACAGGTCTTTCATATCCGTTTAAGTTATCGTTTAACCCTGTGGTAGGATCAACGAAAAGCGGTGCTGAAACACGTGTCAGGGAAAGACGCTGTGCGAGCATGCCCTGGAAGAAATCCTTAACAGTCTTGATGGCAAGCTGTGTATCGTGAAGATTCAGTGCCGAAGAATAGTTCTTTGGTATTGTTAATTTGCTCATTTTAGATTAAACCTCGTTGTATTATAAATTTTTAAATAAAATTCCTTTAACCTGATTATTATATCACAATTTTTCTAGAAAGATAGTCCATAATATGATAAAATTAGATAGTTTAAAGCGAAACAATATAGTTTTACCTTATTTTTACGTGGTCAGGGGGTAAGAAAGGCAGTAGATTGATATGAGAAAAAGAGATATGACCTTTGCTTCAGCGGTGCTTGAGGCAATAGATGCGATTTTAGCACTTGCGTATATAGGCTTACAGATTTATTATGGAGTGTGCTATCACATACAGGTATTTAAGTTTGTGGCCAATATACTTGTGCTTTTGCTTGTATACATTGCAATCACATGGTTGCAGCATTATCCGGAAAAGCTCAATCACATAGCAGCAGAGCTGTGTGTGGGCAATATAAGAAAGTATTCACTCAGGCTTTTAATGTTTGTAAAGCTTGTTTTTACTGCAGGGCTTTTGGTGCCATGCGTGTGTGATGCGTTTGGAATATCAATCCGCGATGTATACAGCCTCATTATGATTGGACTCATCCTTGTGGTGACGGCATATTATGAGTACAGGATATTTCAGGAAATAAAGTCATTGCGGAAATAATGTAGGAGAAATAAAATGCAGCTTAGTATAGAAGAAGTTAAAAAGCTGGATAGTAACAGCTACCAGATAATAGATATAAGAAGTGAGGAAGAGGTGGCTCACGGTGCCATAAAGGGAGCACTCAATATTCAGGCAGAGGAAATAGAGTCAGATGAGAGGGTGCCGCATGATAAGAAGCTCGTTATAGTCTGCAGCCGTGGTAAGACGAGCGTGGATGTGGCAGAGTATCTCACAGAAAAAGGCTTTGATGCGGCAAGCTTAAAGGGTGGCTATATAAGCTGGCTGCTTGATGCCATGAAAGAGGATGAGGTGGCAGAGCGCGACATAAAGACAGATGTGGAGCTAAGTATCAGAAAGAAATTTAAGAAATCCATCTGGCGCAAGTTTACAAAGGCGATAAATACCTATGAGCTTGTAAAGCCGGGTGACAGGATTGCAGTGTGTATCTCGGGCGGCAAGGATTCCATGCTTATGGCAAAGCTGTTTCAGGAGCTTAAGCATCACAACAAGTTTGATTTTGATGTGAAGTTTCTCGTCATGGACCCGGGCTACAATGAGGCAAACAGACATGTCATAGAGGAAAACTGCAGGAACCTTGGCATCCCTGCCACTATTTTTGAGTCGGATATATTTGATGCTGTATATGATATAGAAAAATCGCCATGCTATTTATGTGCGAGGATGAGAAGAGGGCATCTGTATGCATTTGCAAAGGAGCTGGGCTGCAACAAAATTGCGCTCGGACATCACTATGATGATGTTATCGAGACAATACTGATGGGCATGCTCTACGGTGCACAGGTACAGACCATGATGCCTAAGCTTCACAGCACAAACTTTGAGGGCATGGAGCTTATCAGACCGCTTTACTTAGTCAGAGAGGACGATATCAAGGCATGGCGTGATTACAATGGTCTGCATTTCATACAGTGCGCATGCAAGTTTACAGATACATGTACCACCTGCAATAATGAGGAAAACCGCTCGAAGCGTGTTGAGATAAAACAGCTCATTGCCAAGCTTAAAGAGGTGAATCCTTTTGTCGAGGCAAATATATTTAAGAGTGTGGAGAATGTAAATCTGGCTACGGTTGTAGCATATAAAAAGGATGGCATAAAGCACAGCTTCCTAGAGCACTATGATGAATAAGACAGATATATTTCAGGAGGGTATTGTATGGCAGATATCATGGATTATATTGACTGGCGTGGAGATATAGGCTTTGATGAGGTACATGTAAATGAGGTGGACGGACTGATTTTTTCACAGCTTATTTATGTGCGGATGAAGCCCTATATGCCGGATGCAAAGAAGTCATACCTTACGATAAAACAGCTTTCAAGTCTTTACTGTGCGGATCACAGTGATGATGAGATTGAGCAGATGCCTAATCTTTTCCGCCACTCCGCGAGGCTGCTTCAAAAGCTGGCGCACTCAAGGCGCTATGCTGACTGCATTTTGAGATATTATATATACGATATTAGTGAAAAAGAGGAGTCGCAGTTTTCTGCGGTTACGATAGAACTGCCTGACGGCACATATTTCATTTCCTACAGTGGTACAGACCATTCCGTGGTCGGCTGGAAGGAAAACTTTAATCTAAGCTATCTCGATGAGACACCGGGACAGAACAAGGCGAAAAAATATTTAAAGCAGGTGGCAGCATATATATGCAATGATGATAGGGGCATAAATGAAAAAGCCATAAATGATAAAGCTTTAGATGATGAAAATATCAACAATAAAAGCATCAATACAGGAAAGTTGTGGATAGGCGGGCACTCAAAGGGTGGAAATCTGGCAGTGTTTGCCGCCATGCATGTGGATAAAGAGGTGCAGGATGTCATTATTAAGGTGTTTAATTTTGACGGACCGGGCTTCAATCACAAGATGATATATACGGCAGGCTACAAAAGAATTTTTGACAGAATAGAAACCTTTCTGCCGCAGTCGTCTATTGTTGGCTTATTGCTTGAGCATGTGGACGATTATGAGGTGGTAAGAAGCCGTAATTCGGGGCCGCTGCAGCATGATGCTTTTTCATGGGAGATAATGGGCGGAAGTATCATAAAGGCAGATGGGCTGGACAAAAACAGTGTGCGCCTTGACAAGACACTCAGAAACTGGATAGGCAGCATGGATGAGGTGCAGCGAAAGCAGTTTGTAAATGTGCTTTTTTCAATAGCATCGGACTCCAATTTTGAGAACCTTGACCAGATGTCATTTAAGCAGCTCATTGAGATGATAAAGGCTGCCGATGATCTGTCAAAGGCTGACTGGAGCATGCTTAAGGATACAGTAAGACTCCTGATTTCTGCCGGTGTCGGCGTGGTCAGGGATGAAAAGGAGAAATAAATGTTAAATCAGTTTTCAAGAACACAGCTTTTGCTTGGAAAAGAGGCGATGGATAGGCTAAAGGGCGCAAGAGTCGCAGTATTTGGAATAGGAGGAGTGGGCGGATATGTCTGCGAGGCACTAGTCAGAAGCGGCGTGGGAGCGATTGACCTTATCGATGATGACAAGGTGTGTCTTACAAACCTGAACAGGCAGATAATCGCAACCCGAAAGACCATAGGAAAATACAAGACAGATGTGATGGAGGAGAGGATTCATGATATTAATCCTGATGTCAGTGTCGTGACGCACAGGTGCTTCTTTTTGCCGGAAAATGCTGATGAATTTCCGTTTGAAGAGTATGATTATATAGTTGACGCGGTTGATACGGTCACAGCAAAGATTGCGCTTGTCATGAAGGCACAGGAGAAAAATATCCCTATCATGAGCAGTATGGGGGCAGGAAATAAGCTGGATGCAAGTGCATTTAAGGTGGCTGATATATATAAGACCAGCATGTGTCCTCTTGCAAAGGTCATGCGCCGTGAGCTTAAAAAACGTGGCGTGAAAAAGCTCAAGGTGGTATACTCTGAGGAGAAGCCTACAAGACCGATAGAGGATATGTCTATAAGCTGCAGAACCGACTGCATCTGCCCGCCGGGTGCCGAACACAAGTGCACGCAGCGCAGGGATATTCCCGGAAGCCTTGCATTTGTACCATCAGTGGCAGGGCTTATTATCGCGGGCGAGGTGGTACAGGACATAGCCTTTGACAGGGTATGATGAAGAATACAATTACGAAAAGAGAGGAATAAAAATGCCAGTATTTGATTTTAGCGATACACCGGTAGCAAATGAGCATCCGGAGTGTACATATGAGACATTTCATTCGACAGAGACAAAGGCATCTGCTGATAAGCCGATTGTTGTTATAGACAATAAGGAAAAGGAGTGGGCGCATCATGCGCTTGGTATGTTTACAAATCCGATAAAGCGTACATCCTTTGAATTTGAGGATGGTGATGGCGTGACCAGTGCTGATATCCTGCGCATTGATTCGCGCTTCGTGAGCCTTTTTAAGTGGCTTGGTGAAAATCACATAAAGGTGCAGCTTTCAGGAGCCAATACACCTGATGGATACGCAGTATACAAGGTGAGGGAGGTGGCTCTCGGCAGAGGCACAAAGCTGTCTGCAGAGGACGGATTCCTGCAGTATATGATGGAGAGACTTTTTGCGAGCACTATGCCCGAGGATGAGCCGGACCTTGATGATTACGAGGAAGAGGGCGACAGCATGAAGCTTACCAGTATACAGAGCATCACAGATTTCATGACCTGTGCAGGCCGTACACTGCCTGACAATATACTGCTTTGGGCCAGAAGAAACCTGGCAGTTGCGCGTTCAAGCGAGGTATCACCTGAGGAGAGACGCCATGCGCAGAGAGCACTTTCCATCATGATGAATATCCAGTGGAAGGGAAATTACTTTGAGGCAATTGACCCTGTGGAGGCAAGGCGCATACTCGATGAGGAGCTCTATGGCATGGAGAGCGTGAAGCAGAGAATCATTGAGACCATTATCCAGATAAACAGGACGCATACACTTCCTGCCTACGGGCTGCTGCTCTGTGGACCGGCAGGAACCGGAAAGTCACAGATTGCGTATGCTGTTGCACATATACTCAAGCTTCCATGGACCACACTCGATATGAGCTCCATAAATGATGCAGAGCAGCTCACAGGAAGCTCAAGAATCTATTCAAACGCAAAGCCGGGAATCATTATGGAGGCATTTTCACAGGCAGGAGAGTCAAATCTTGTATTTATCATCAATGAGCTCGACAAGGCCTCAAGCAAAAACGGCAACGGAAATCCGGCAGATGTGCTTTTGACACTGCTTGACAATCTGGGCTTTACAGACAACTATATGGAGTGTATGGTGCCAACAGTCGGAGTATATCCGATTGCCACAGCCAACGATAAATCACAGATTTCAGCACCGCTTATGTCTCGTTTTGCGGTGATTGACATTCCGGACTATACTGATGAAGAGAAGAAGGTCATCTTCCAGAGATTTGCCCTGCGCAAGGTATTTGAGCGAATGGGAATGAAGGAGGAGGAGTGCGTTCTCACAGAGGACGGACTTGATGCAGTGATTAAGCTTCACGAGAACACATCGGGTATAAGAGATCTCGAGCAGGCTGCAGAGCATCTGGCAGCAAATGCACTTTATCAGATTGAGGTTGATAAGGTAAAGCAGGTGGTATTTGATGCCGAGGCTGTTTTTGAGCTTCTGGGATAGTATAGCGGATACAGGAATTGTTACGAAAATAAAAGGAGATTGTCAGGATGAGAGAATTTGGAAAATCCAGAAAATTAGATAATGTGCTTTATGATGTAAGAGGACCGGTGGTAGATGAGGCGGCCCGCATGGAGGAAAACGGCACAAATGTGTTGAAGCTCAATATAGGAAATCCGGCGCCGTTTGGCTTCAGGACACCAGATGAGGTGATATATGATATGTCACGCCAGCTCACGGACTGTGAGGGGTATTCCAACTCCAAGGGACTTTTTTCAGCAAGAAAAGCAATCATGCAATATGCACAGCTCAAAAAGCTTCCTAATGTGACGGTTGAGGATATCTACACCGGAAACGGAGTCAGCGAGCTTATAAACTTAAGCATGTCAGCGCTTCTTGACAATGGTGATGAGGTGCTGGTGCCGGCACCGGACTATCCGCTTTGGACAGCCTGCGTTACACTTGCGGGAGGCACGGCAGTGCACTATATCTGTGATGAGCAGTCAGAGTGGTATCCGGACATAGAGGATATCAAAAAGAAGATTACAGACAAGACAAAGGCTATCGTAATAATAAACCCGAATAATCCGACAGGAGCGCTCTATCCAAGGGAGGTGCTGCAGCAGATAGTTGATGTGGCAAGAGAGCACGAGCTTATGATTTTTTCAGATGAGATATATGACAGGCTTGTGATGGATGACTATGAGCATGTGTCTATTGCATCGCTTGCACCTGACCTCTTCTGTGTGACCTTCAGCGGACTTTCTAAGTCACATATGATAGCAGGCTATCGTATCGGATGGATGGTTTTAAGCGGCAACAAGGCGCTCGGAAAGGACTACATCGAGGGGCTCAACATGCTCTCAAACATGCGTCTTTGCTCGAATGTTCCGGCGCAGTCGATAGTGCAGACAGCTTTAGGCGGATATCAGAGTGTAGGCGAGTATATTGTGCCGGGCGGACGAATCTATGAGCAGAGAGAGTATGTCTACAAGGCATTAAACGATATACCGGGAATTTCGGCAGTAAAGCCAAAGGCAGCATTTTACATATTCCCAAAGATTGATACTGCAAGGTTCAATATCACAAACGATGAGCAGTTTGCACTGGATCTGCTTCGTGAGAAGAAGATACTCATCATCCACGGCGGCGGCTTCAACTGGGATAAGCCGGATCACTTCAGAGTGGTATATCTGCCTAGAACAGAGATACTAAAGGATGCCACAGGCAAGCTTGCAGACTTTTTGTCTTCATATAAGCAGAAATAATTATTGGCATAGATAATTATAAAACATATGATATAAAACATATAACATAAAACATATAACATATAAGCTCCGGCACAGAAAACTTTTTGTTTTGACCGGAGTTTTTATATTATGCTGTAATATTTTTTAAAAGTAACCTACCTGTAACTTTACATAATGTATTATACACTTGTATCGCGGGGCGGCTGTACTTTAGGTGGCAGACCGCACAGCACTCAAAAATGCATAGAGAAGAAAAGGAGAATTAAATGGAACTGCTTAGAGTAGAACACTTATCAAAAATATACGGAGCCGGAGAAAATCAGGTCAAGGCTTTGGACGATGTGTCAATGAGCGTGGAAAAGGGAGAGTTCGTGGCAATTGTCGGGGCGAGTGGCTCCGGAAAATCCACACTGCTTCATCTGCTCGGAGGTGTTGACAGGCCAACAAGCGGAAAGGTGTATATAAACGGCACTGATATTTTTGCAATGAATGATGATGAGCTTGCCATATTCAGAAGAAGACAGGTGGGTATCATTTATCAGTTTTATAATCTGATACCTATATTAAATGTGGAGGAAAACATGGCAATCCCGATGGAGCTTGATGGAAGAAAGGTGGAAAAAGCACAGATGGATGACATGCTTTTGCGCCTTGGACTTACAGAGAGACGCACTCATCTGCCAAATGAGCTCTCAGGAGGACAGCAGCAGCGCACATCTATAGGAAGAGCTTTGATTACGAGACCGTCTATAGTGCTCGCGGATGAGCCTACCGGAAATCTGGATACCAAGGCAAGCAACGAGATTATGCATCTCTTAAAGACCTCAAACCGTGAGCTCAACCAGACAATTATCATGATTACGCACAATATGGAGCTTGCAAAGGCGGCTGACCGCACAATAATGATAGAGGATGGTAAAATCAGATGAATTTGATGAAGACACTCACATTAAAAAACTTAAAGCTCAACAGGAAAAGAACTATTGTCACGATAGTTGGAATAATTCTGGCAACAGCGCTTTTGTCAGCGCTTGTCACACTTGTGTCAAGCTTTCAGTACAGTATTATTGAATACCAGAAGCAAAAAGACGGCGACTTTCATGTGAAATTTTCGGGTGTGAAAATGTCTGAGCTTTCAGAGTTTAAAAACAACAGAAATATTGAAAGTACATTTGAGACGATGGGGATGGGCTTTGCAAAGCTTGACGGCTGCAAAAATGAGGATAAGCCGTATGCTTATGTCATGGCAACAGATGAGGCTGGCTTTGAGAAAGGCTGCTTTAACCTGATAGAGGGGCGCATGGCAAAAAATGAGGATGAGATAGTCATTCCAAGACACTTAAAGACAAACGGACGAATCGACATAAAGGTGGGAGACGAGATAACACTTGATATCGGAAAGCGATATGATTCAAGCACCGAAAGTGTCATATGGGAAAACATCGCATATGAGCATGAGGCAGAGACACTTACTGATACTATGACAAAGCAGTATAAGGTGGTCGGCATCATGGAAAGACCGGGCTATGGAATGGAGGACTATAGTGCCGCCGGATATACATTTGTCACATATTCTAATGAGCTGGCAGCAATTGATAACGGCACAAAGAGTGAGGAAAGCGAAGCTGACACTACACTCACAGTGTACAGCAGGTACACTCAAAAGGCTTTAAGAAATAAGGATGCTGTGACTGCAGATATAATTGGTGTGGATGAAAAGCTGTTTGAGAAAGCAAATAATTCATCTGTTGAAATGTCTGCTGAGGAGAGTGACAGGTATTTTAAAGAGATGGAAAATGCAAAATATGATATATATATAAATCGATATCTTATAAGCTATGAGTGTGTTTTCCCGATTGACGGCACATTTAAAGCGCTGTTTACAGTGGCCACTGTTGTGGCATTGATAATCATACTGACATCAGTGTACTGTATCAAAAACAGCTTCAACATATCAATCACTGAAAAAATCAGGCAGTATGGCATGCTCGCAAGCGTGGGTGCTACGAGGCGCCAGATAAAAAGCAGCGTTAAGACAGAGGCTGCAATGCTTGGAGTGGTTGGTATTCCGGTGGGTACCATGAGCGGTATTTTGGCATCGCTTATACTTGTTAAGGTGGTAAATGCGCTGTCAGCAGGCTGGCTTAACGTTGATTTGAGCTTTCACACATCTCTGCCTGCACTTATTCTTGCTGTGATACTGAGTATAGCGACCATTTATTTTTCTGCAACAGGCAGTGCAAGAAGGGCCGCAAAGGTTACACCGCTTGAAGCAATAAGAAACACAAAGGAGATTAAAATAAAGTCAGCAAAGCTTAAGACACCGGCGATTATAGGCAGAATCTGGGGTATCGGAGGCGTTATCTCATACAAGAATATAAAGAGGAACAATAAAAAGTACAGAACCACAGTGACATCCATTGTCATCTGCTCAGTGACGTTTATTGTGATATCATACTTTATGTCTATGGCCTTTAGCATGGTTGGAATGTCATATGCTTCAACAGATTACAATATCGGAATAAATATGTCATGTAAAAAGAACCTTGATATTGAAAAGCTCTCTGAGCTTTTGAGTGGCATTGAAGGAGCAAAGGATTATCTGGTTGGAGCAGGTTATTATTTTGATGTAGATAAGCCGGAGTATACAAAGGAATATGGAGAGTATTGCGGGCAGCTTTATGATGACAGTGAGGATGTCTCACAAGAGTTTTTTATCACGGTTTTAAATGACAAATCGTATGATAAGTATGCGTCTGACGCAGGCATAAAAAATGCAGATACAGGAGCAATTCTTGTAAATAAATGCACATTTGATGTGTATAATGAGAAAAGCTCGAAATACGTCAAAGAAGAGATGGAGCTGTACAAATATAAAGCAGGAGATACAATCAGGTGCGGCTACAATGTGTATGATGATGCTTCTTCTGATGACAATGCAGTGGAAGGTGATACTGAAAGCGGCACAGAGGATAACAGTGGATACGTTGACGAGGAAACAATAAATAACGGAGTCAGAAAGACTGTGGATGTAACTATTGCAGGTGTCACAGACAAGGTACCAACAGGTTATAAGGGCTACGGCAATACCACGCTTTTGTTTATGAACCAAAAGGGCTTTGAAAGCCTATGGGGTGACGGCAAGAACGGTAATGAGATTAAACCGGGATATGCGTCATATTCGGCATATGTGGTTGCAGAAAATGCAGATGAATATCAGGATACATTCGAAAAGGAGACGGAAGGAAATCCTGAGTATTCGCAGATTAGTTTTTATGTCAGCAATCTGGATAAGCAGATGCGCGATGAAAAGTCACTCTTTACACTGCTTGGAGTATTTGCATACGGACTTATTGTAGTCATTGCCTTAATAGGAATCACAAATATCATCAATACCTTAAGTACCGGAATGGAGCTTAGAAGCCGCGAGTTTGCAACACTAAGAAGCATTGGAATGACAAATAAGCAGTTTGTGGGAATGGTCAGACTCGAGAGTGTGTTTATATCTGTGAAGGCGCTTGTAATAGGAGTACCGCTTGGTATTTTAATAAGTTATCTCTTATGTGTTATGATGAACAGGATGGATGATGCAATCATTTATGAGCCGCCGTATAAAGCAATTATATTGTGTATAGTGGTTGTAATAATGCTGATTTATGCTATCATGAAACTATCAATGACGAAGCTTAGACACAATAACATTATTGAGACAATCAAGAATGAAAATCTGTAGGAAATGCGGGAGCTGATATGAAAAAAATACTTCTCATAGAGGACAATAAAGGAATAACAGAGGGACTGTGTGATACCTTTACAGAACCTGAATATGAGCTTTTGACAGCAGAAAATTTAAAGGAGGCTGGGGCGCTTTTGAGTGAGCATCCCGGCCTTGTGCTGCTTGATGTGTCGCTTCCTGATGGGAACGGCTTTGATTTTTACAGTAAAAGGCTGGAAAAAGAAAGAACACCGGTGATTTTTCTTACCGCAAGGGATGAGGAAAATGATATAGTAAAGGGACTTGAGCTTGGAGCGGAGGATTACATCACAAAGCCTTTTTCTGTAAGAGAGCTTGTGGCGAGGGTAAACCGCGTATTTTTACGAAGGAAAAGTGATGACAGTTTATCTGTCATACATGCAGGAAGCATAAGCTATGACATGGACAAAAAGGAAGCAAGAAAGGCTGGACAGGTGATTGCTCTTTCAAGTCTTGAAAACCGCATACTCGATCTGCTTTTTACCAATCATGACAAGGCTGTGTCCAGAAATGCCGTGCTTGACTGCATCTGGGAGGCGACAGGCAACGATGTGTATGACCATACAGTGACTGTCTATATGAAGCGCATCAGGGCAAAGCTTGGTGAGGATGTGATAAAGACTGTGAAGGGAATCGGGTATCGTGTTGATTCAGATGAAGCTCTTTAAACAGTATCGGCTGACAGAGACAGTTCCCGGGGGAAAGCATGAGAAAGAAGAAATATAATTTAGAGAACAGAAAACATTTTGTGTATTTTGCAATAATATATACATGTATATGTGTGACGGTTATGGCTTTTACCGTCTTTTTTCAGTACAGGGCGTATACGAAAAACTATAACGCCACAGTGGCTAAGCTATGTGCACTCATTCATGAAAAATATCCCGATGTATCAGATGGTAGTATAGCCGCGATTCTAAATGACAGCAGCTCAGGCAGCGATTATACAAATTTAAAAAGCGCAGAGACGCTCTTTAAAAAATACGGCATTGATATGGAAAAGGATTCTGCGGTTTTGTCAAATGAAAAAGCGCTTAAAGGAGCGCTTTGTTTTGACATATTTCTTGTTGTGCTTTTTGCTGGGGGCTTTTGCATTTACATTGTGCTTATAAGATTTAGCTTTAAAAGACAGGTCAGACAGGCTGCGGATTATCTGCGCCGCATAAATCAGGGAGACTACAGACTTGTTATGGCAGATAGCACAGAGGGAGAGATTTCTATACTAAAGGGAGAGCTTTACAAGACAGCAATCTATTTGAGGGAGTCTGCGGAAAATGCAAAGGCAGACAAGCTTTTGCTAAAGGATGCGCTTTCTGACATATCGCATCAGCTTAAGACACCGCTCACATCACTTTCGATAAATCTGGAAAATCTGGAAGGAAATCCTGATATGGCATCTGAAAACAGAAACAGGATAATGCGCAGGGCAAAGCGCGATGTGGACAATATATCGCATATGGTGCAGGCTATCTTAAAGCTTTCAAGGCTTGAAGCGGATGTTGTGGAGTTTGATGAGAAGGATACGCTGCTGTCTGAAATTGTGTCTGAGGCAGCTGACAATGTGATGGCACTTTGCGATTTGAGAGACATAAGGCTGTCTATAGATGAAGGCTCTGATAAGGATGCCTGTATACATGCTGATGCATACTGGCAGTGTGAGGCCATTACAAACATAGTAAAAAATGCAGTGGAGCACGCAGAGAGTGAGGTGAAGATAGGCTTTTACAGGTATGAGATGTATGCAGAGATAACAGTGCAAAACGATGGGGAGACTATAAGTGATGAGGACAAAAAGCATATTTTTACGCGTTTTTACAGCGGCAGCGGACAGCCGGCGGACAGCATCGGCATAGGACTTTCGCTGGCAGAAGCAATTGTGCGTCATGACAATGGATATATCCTTGTGGAGGATTGTAAAAAAGATGTATTAAATGAAAAAAATGAATGCAGTGGCACACGCTTTGTGGTAAGATATCTTTGATGAATTGAGAAAAATTATCAATAAATACATTAGGAAGCGATAAAATGACATTAAAAGAACTTGGCATAGGACAGAGTGCCAGAATACTTACAGTAGGCGGTGAGGGCGCACTGCGCCAGCATTTCCTGGATATGGGAGTGATCCCAAAGGCCGAAGTAACAGTTATCAAATTTGCACCGATGGGAGACCCGATGGAGCTTCAGGTGCACGGCTATGAGCTCACATTGAGGCTTGATGATGCGGCACAGATTGAGGTAGAATTAATTGACAGCCGCTCAAGAAAGCATGAGGGTCCTAAAAAGATAAGCAACACAGCCCATCCCGGACTTGGCGAGGAGGGCAAATACCATGTGAAGGGCAGTGGCAATCCACTTCCGGAGGGTGAGAAGCTCACGTACGCGCTTGTGGGCAATCAGAACTGCGGCAAGACAACACTTTTCAATCAGCTTACAGGCTCAAACCAGCATGTCGGCAATTTCCCGGGAGTGACGGTGGACAGAAAGGATGGCTCTATTAAAGAACATCCGGATACATCAATCACAGATTTACCGGGCATTTACTCAATGAGCCCATATACTAATGAGGAGATTGTGTCGAGAAACTTTGTGCTCGATAACAAGCCAAAGGCCATAATAAATATCGTAGATGCGACAAATATCGAGAGAAACCTGTATCTGACCATGCAGCTTCTTGAGATGGATATACCGATGGTTATCGCTTTAAATATGATGGATGAGGTGACGGCAAACTCAGGCTCAATCGATGTAAATAAAATCGAGGGACTGTTAGGAGTGCCTGTTGTACCGATTTCAGCCGCGAAGAATCAGGGTGTTGATGAGCTGGTGCGCCATGCAATACACATTGCAAAGTATCAGGAGCGCCCGGGCAGACAGGATTTCTGTGATGAGAATGATTTTGGCGGTGCCGTGCACAGATGTATACATGCGGTCAGTCACCTGATTGAGGATCATGCAAAGCTCGCCGGAGTTCCGATTCGCTTTGCGGCAACCAAAATTATCGAGGGAGATGCACTTATATTAGAGCAGCTTCATCTTGATGAGAATGAAAAAGAGGCAATAGAGCATCTGATTGTCCAGATGGAGAAGGAGCGAGGCCTTGACAGAAGCGCTGCAATTGCGGATATGCGCTTTACATTTATTGAGAAAATATGCGAGAGCACCGTGGTAAAACCGAAGGAGAGCAGGGAGCGTATCAGAAGTGAACGCATCGACCGTGTTCTTACAGGCAAATACACGGCAATACCGTGCTTTGTAGTGATAATGCTTGCTGTATTTTATCTCACCTTCAACGTAATCGGAGCAGGCCTTCAGTGGCTTTTGGAGCAGGGCATAGGAGCACTGACCGCACTGACGGATAAGGCACTCACAGCGGCAGGCGTGAATGAGGTGCTGCACGGACTGGTAATAGACGGCATCTTTCAGGGTGTCGGAAGCGTATTAAGCTTTTTGCCGATTATCGTGACACTGTTCTTTTTCTTATCCCTCATGGAGGACAGCGGATACATAGCGAGGGTTGCATTCTTCATGGACAAGCTCCTTCGTAAGATAGGACTTTCAGGACGAAGCATAGTACCAATGCTCATAGGCTTCGGCTGTACAGTGCCAGCTGTCATGGCGACACGTACACTGCCAAGTGAGAGAGACCGTAGAATGACTATACTCCTCACACCGTTTATGAGCTGTTCGGCAAAATTGCCAATTTATGCATTCTTTGTTAGTGCATTTTTCCCGAAGCATGGCGGACTTGTCATGGGAGGACTGTACTTCCTTGGAATAATTGTCGGAATACTTTTCGCATTTATCTACAGAAAGACTTTGTTCAGAGGTGACGCAGTGCCGTTTGTTATGGAACTGCCAAACTACAGGATGCCGGGCGCCAAGAATGTGTGCCAGCTCCTCTGGGAAAAGGCAAAGGACTTTTTACAGAAGGCATTTACAGTAATACTTATTGCCACAATGCTTATATGGTTCTTACAGAGCTTTGACATACACTTTAACCTGGTAACAGACTCAAAGGACAGCATGCTTGCCGCTATATCAAGTATTATCGTGCCTGTATTTAAGCCTCTGGGCCTCGGCGATTGGCGTATATGCACATCGCTTATCAGCGGACTCATGGCAAAGGAGAGTGTGGTATCAACACTGGAGATACTGTTTGGCGGAACGGTTACGACAGCACTCACAACACTTTCAGCTGCATCTCTTCTGGTGTTCTCGCTGCTCTACAGTCCTTGCGTGGCTGCTATAGCATCCATAAAGAGAGAGCTTGGTGCAAAGTGGGCAGTCAGTGTGGTGCTTTTGCAGTGTGCGATTGCATGGGTGGCAGCATTTATTGTAAGGGTAATTGGATTGCTCGTGATGTAAAAAAATTGATTGAATAGTTACAAAAAACATAAAAGGAGATATGTGATGGAGATTAAACTGGAAAATGAATCACTTGAGCTCACGATAAACAGCTTCGGAGCAGAGCTTAAAAGCATCACCGGCAAGGAAACAGGTACACAGTATCTGTGGGATGCCGATGAGAAATACTGGAAGAGAAGCGCACCGGTGCTTTTCCCGTTTGTCGGCAGCTTAAAGGACAAGAAGTTTACCGTTGATGGGACAGATTATCCGATGGGACAGCACGGCTTTGCAAGGGATATGGAGTTTGAGCTTGTGTCACATACAAAGGATGAGGCATGGTTTTCACTTAAATCAAATGATGAGACTCTTGCAAAATATCCGTTTGAGTTTGTGCTCGAAATCGGCTATAAGCTCTCAGGCAGTGAGATAAAAGTGACCTGGAGGGTGACTAATCCTGCGAAAAAGGATTTACTTTTCTCAATCGGTGGTCATCCGGCATTTATGTGTCCGGTCGCAGAGCAGGGGAAACAGTCAGACTATTATCTGAAGCTTGACACAGACAAAGCAATCACCTACGGACTTATCTGTGACGGAGGCCTTTTAGACAAGGATGACAATCTGCTTAAGGTGGATGCGGATGGATACTGTCAGATAGATGAGCATATGTTTGATAAGGATGCGCTCATAATAGAAAACAGACAGGCTTCAAAGGTGAGCCTGTGTACACCGGATAAGAAGCCATACCTTACGGTGTCCTTTGATGCGCCTTTATTTGGTCTGTGGTCACCGGCAGGAATGGGAGCACCGTTTATCTGTATTGAGCCGTGGTACGGCAGATGCGACAGAGCAGGCTTTGCCGGAGAATTGAAGGACAGGGAGTATGGTAATTCGCTTGCACAGGGTGAGAAATTTGAAAAGTCATATTCGATTGCAATTGAGCTGTAGATTTTCTTGTTCTCAATGTGACTTAAATAGTTACAAACATAAATATAAGATATAGTTAGAATCATGGGACTGCAATATATTGCAGTCCCATGATTTTTGTATTGACAAAATGCAAGATATGAAATATATTAAACTTAGCTAGTGACTAATAAACAGTAGAGTGTTAATCAGTAGAGAGGGTGTTATAATGCAAAAGCAAAATTCAAAAAAGAAATTTTTGGAGAAACTTTATATTAGCTTATCATTTTATTTTGGGGATGATGACTGTGATAGTTTAATTAAAGACTATGAAGAATGGTTCGAAAATGAAGAAATGGCTGAAAAAAGCGAGCACGAAATATGTTCCGGCTTAGGAAAACCGTTTGATATCGCGAGAAATTTATACAGAGATTCAAAAGAAGGAAAAGAGCATACGTTACCATTGAAGAGTAGTGTTTTATTACAGACAATTGCCACGCTGGTTATATATTATGTGCTATGCGTTAGTTTGTTAAGATACTTTGATAAAAACGGCTGGAATTTTTATCCGGTTGCTCTGATAGCTAATGTTCTGGTATTTGTTGCAGGTTTGTTTATTCTTAAAAAATCAAAATTAACATGTGATATGCAATTTAAAAACCATCTGTTATTAATTGGATTATTCTTTTTTATTTTATTAACAGAAGTATTTCTGGTAATGAAAAAGAATGAGGCTGGCTTAGGGAGTTATTATGTGGTATTAGTTACAACAGCTATAATTATTCTGAGTTGTATTATTATTTACATCATCTTAAAGAAATATATAATAAACAGGGAATTGGGTTTTATAACGATATTTCATATACTTGGTATTATTACCTGCTTAATGTATTTTATAAATCAGTTACATATGTTTTATATAGAAAGAACGCTTGGGCTTGAAAAAATAATAGCATATAGTAGTTTATTGTATATTCAGACACTGATTTTGGGGACAATTTTGTTGTTAAAATTAAAATTTGAGAGGAAATCATAAATGGATTCACAGCTAAAAAGAGGAATCTTAAATATATGTATTTTACAGCTTTTAAAACAAGAAGACAGATATGGATACGATATAATTAAAATATTGCAGGGACTTTTCCCAGATACAGATGAAAGCACTATTTATGCCATTCTAAGAAGACTGAATAAAGGAGGGTTGACGGAAGTATATTACAGTGAAAAATCATTGGGACCACAGAGAAAATATTATAAAATAGTAGAAAAGGGGGAATTATATTTAAAAGAAAACATAGCTTCCTGGAATGAGATAGTAAGGATTTTTCACGAACTTGAAATAATGTAATGTAGGATAGCATAACGCTATATGTGCCTTGGTGCACCTGCCTTTTTCATGCCTGCCTGAAGCAGCCATTTCTGATCAATTTTCTTAAGATCTTCACCGAATCTGACATGCAGCCGAACGGAGCCTTCGAGCTGCTCGATATGTTCAATGGTGCCCTTGCCAAACTTTGGATGATTGACATCGTCATTGATATTAAATTTTACAGTACTGTTTTTCTTTTTGCGGTATTCCTGCTCGCGTGAATATGTGTCGTGGATAGGAATACTCTTGTCAGTAATTTTCTTTTTGAGAACCTTATCATAATCGTGCTTAATAAGTCCTTCACCGGCTTTGTAGTAAGGAGTGGGAGCTGCTCCGATAAGTGAGCAGCAATATTTCCACGCACTTCCGTGGATGCCGGGCTGCCAGTTGTACTTGTCCGGTATATCCATATTATATTGCATATAGTGGGCATATTCGTGCTTATATAAATCCATCCTGTCATCCTTTGACAAGGGCTTTGTCACACAGTAGCCGATGAAAAGCAGCGAAAAATGAAATTCTTCTTCATCCTGCCCAAAGCCCGGAGTGTATGCACCGAGCCTGTCCGTATCAAAGCCAAATGTGATAGGAACCCTTGCACCGTTAAGCCCAAGCTGTCTGTCGAGCTTCTGGTAGAGAAAGCGGATTTCCGCGAGATGTATTTTTGTTTCGTTTTCGAGTAGTTGTCGTAAATTGTTGTCTATGTTCATAAGTATATTTCTCTAAAAAATCAGTTTGTTTTCAACACAGTAATGATATATTCCGTCATTCTCAACTGATTGGCACACAAAATCAGCCTTAGCCTTGACTTCGTCCTTTGCATTGCCCATGGCAACACCAATGCCTACGGCCTCAAGCATTTCAATATCGTTATGTCCGTCACCGAAAGCAATTGCTTCATCCTTTGAGAAGCCATAATGCCTAAGCACTGCAGCAACAGCATTGCCTTTGCCACTGTTAAGCGGAATAATATCAACGGCCTTATCCCACCATGCAGTTATCTGTGAGTGGGGCGCGCCGGATAGAATCTGTGAGTGCTCATCTTTTTGGCAGGAGCACATAATCTGATATATATCAGTCCTGCTTATCTCGTCAAAATTGTCAGCGATTTTAAGCTTTTCGCTGCAAAAGGCAAAGTATTGCTCTAAATCAGGGTCGGTACCGTTTGTGACAATCATATGCTCGTTGCTGATTGCAATGGCGCGGTTCATCTGCTTTAGATTGGAAATTATCTGATATTTGTCGTGCTCATTAATAGGATTTTTGAAGATGATATCATTGCCTGCGGTGACGAATGAGCCGTTAAAGGTGAGCAGGACATCAAAATCAATTCCATCAAAATGAGGCACACCTGTGTAGCTTCTTCCGGTAGCCATACAAAGGATGATGCCATTTTGGTGGAGCTGCCTAAGTGCAGCAGCAGTGTTTGCTGATAATTCTTTATGTCCCAGCCGAAGCAGGGTGCCATCCACATCAAAGAATGCTATTTTAATCATAATTCACCTGCCTGTTTTAATGCTAGTTTAATGATATTTTCATTTATATAGAATCCGTTTGATTGAATTTTGGTTATTGCATTTTTTACAGAAGAAATAATCCCTGATTGTTTAGCTTTTATAAGAACACCTAAGGTGCCCGTTACTGTTAATCCAAGATATTTTGCTGTTTTTTTTGCTGCATTATCATCGATGATAACTAAGTCTGCTTTGGGATCAGCTTGTGCCAATATCATAACATCAACTTCACCGGCATGAAGCTTTGCTTTGTACATTTTGCGGTCTTCAATGTTAGTGATTGTTTCGACTGTAATCCAATCAAGATTTTGTTTGATTTGTAAACAGGCAGAATCCTTTTTTGCTGTAACTTCGTCGAATACTGCTTTAGGAATAATGATTGAACCATATATTTCTTTTAAAATGTTAAGTAAGTCTGCATTGCACAATGCAATTAATGGTGTTGAATTGACAATTACCCTACGCATTATTCATCTCCTCTATAAATTCTGCTTCATCATCAAAACTGAAGATAGATATATTATTATTGCCTAGATATTTGATGAAATCTTCCTCACTCATTCCGGCTATCTGTGCACAATATCCAATAGAAATATGGTTTTTTAAATAAAGCATTAGAGCAGTAGCTTTCTTGGCAAAAGCATTAGCTTCATCTTTGGTCATTTTGGTATCGTATAATACTTCATCTGGTATTTTTATTGCAATACTACACATATAAACACCTCTTTCTATTTATAATGAATCATTAATTATATCTCAGTTACATGATAACATAATAAGCGCAAGATTAAAAACATTTATTTAAATTTCTGTCACAACGTAAGGTACGTAAGCCGGGGACTGTTGGGGACACGCGCTTTAGCTATCGCTACGCTTAGCAACTAAGATTCTGTACGAAATTATGTTCATGAAGCGTAGAAACGCACCTGCATGGACGCAGGGGAGAGGAAGATTTACATATGTGTACGCAGGAGGACCTGGTTCATAAAGATTACCATTTCTTATAACTGTGTTCTTGATATTAAAGGACACAAGTGGCTTTTTTCAATATGTTGTTAATTTATGGTGTTGGGCTTCCACCATTATGCCAGAAGCCTCACAAAAAGTAGCTGAAACTGCAGAAATCACCAAAACAGCACCCAAAACCCAGCCCAAAAGCCGGAAAAAACCCGAGAAAAAGTAGTTGAAACTGCAGAAATCACCAAAACAGCACCCAAACCCAGCCAGAAAGCCGGAAAAGACCTGGCAAAAAGTAGCTGAAACTGCAAAAATCCCAAAAACAGCTCCAAAAACCCAGCCGTAAAGCCTCATAAAAATGGACTTATAGACATGTATTGATGGCTTAGTCGAGAATTAACTACTGTGGAGTGTACTAGAACTTGTGAGTAGCGTGTCATTTGTAACCGCCAAAGCGTACACAATGAAGTAGTAACTATAAACTGTGAGATTATAGCAAACCATCTAGCATATACATTTGTATAAGTTTCGACGGTTTCGTCGTGCATAGAAAACCTAAGAGCATAATTTCGTACAGAATCTTAGTCACGAAGCGTAGCGAGGGCGAAAGTGCGTGTCTCCCCAACAGTCCCCGGCTTACGTACCGGCCTGCACTTGTGCGCAAAAGTTGCGCGTGAAAAACGCGCACCCAATCCCTTGTTTGTGAAAAATGCTTGAAAACAAAAGTTAAAAAATGTCGAAATTGCACATTGACATAATCATAATACTGTAATATACTAAGTTCAGAACAAACGGTTGCGCGAAAAAAAACGCACCTAAGAAATAAATTAAATTACAAGCAAATGGAGGAAACAACGGATGGACAAATTTATTGTTAACATCATTCACCGCCCTGAGATGGTGCCTGAGTACTCAGCAACAGTGACAGGACAGGGAAAAGAAGAGGATATTGGAGATAAGAAGCTTATTACAGAGTCACTCGACATCTTCAAGACACAGCAGAGACTTGCACATGAGGCGGGACTCAAAACTACAATCCAGATGACATATGCTTCGCTTTTCAATGATGAGGCAGTAGAGCTTGCAAAGCAGGATCACGAGAAATACGGTGATGAGATAGCACTTTCACTCCTTGGACTTCCATGTGAGGAGTTTAGAGAGAAGTATAAGACAAAGGATTTCTGTATCTGGATGTTCTCAATGGAGGACAAGAAAGCTATCGTAAACGATGTTTTCGAGAAATTCCATGACAGATTCGGTTTCTATCCTGAGTCAACAGGTTCATACTATATGGATGCAGACCTTACAAACTACATCAAAGAAAAATACCCAATGGTAAAATGTGCAGTTGCAACATGCTGGGAGGAGGGACCTAAGGCATACCACACATGTAACAACTCATGGTACACACTCTTCGACGGAGGCCCATGGGCACCATGGATTCCATCAAAGCAGAACACACATGCGCCAGCAGCAAATAAGGAAGAGGATAGCGGAATCGTAGCAATTCCACATCTCTCACGTGACCTTATTGCATGCTATGACGGAAACGGATCAAACTTCGGAACACATCCACAGAACGTGCTTCGTGGAATGATTTATGATACAAAGACATGGGAGTATCCATATCTTTACAACCTCATCGACCAGTACAGAGACCTTGCAAAATACAATAACGGATATTCATACAACATGATGTTCGTAGGACCTGGCTGGATGAACAAGATGGGACGCTGGGAACAGCCATATGAGCTTCTCTTAAAGTCATACACAGACGGCTGTAATTACTATGGCAAGTTAAAGAAAGAGGGTAAACTCATCGACATGACGATGTCAGAGTTCGCTGATTACTTCAGAGAGAAGAAGGGTGTCAACGCAGGCAACTACAATGAGCCTGAGTGTGCACCATGGAGAGATATCCTTTACGGCTCAGACAAGCAGCTCTTCTGGTACTGTGACCCATACATGAGAGCATGCGTAAACATGGATCAGGGTGGAGCAATCGTAGACCTTCGTCCATACGTTGCAAAGCTTGAGTGGCCGGTAGGAATCGGAACAAAGCATGTACAGGATGCATCTTATCCATTCCTTATTCAGGAGAAATACAGAGCAGGATACTTTACACACTATGCAGGAGCTGGAACAGTAAGAAGTGCCAAGCTTTCACACAACGGTGAGGAGGTTGACCTGTGTCTCTGTCCTACACACAGCCATTTTTCAGAGGAAGTTATTGATGGCAAGAAGACAAGAATCCTTACACTTGATCCTGTAGATATTGAGTTTTATGATGTTAAGCTTACTCTTCAGACAAAGGAATACTTTGAGGAGGGCTCATCAAACATCAAGATTGAGCGTAATATCCTTAGCATGAGTGATCCAAATGCAGAGGTTTATCTCGATGAGTACATCACAGCATGCTACGGAACAACAGAGTATCCTGAGGATATGACAGGCATCACACTTACATGTGAGGGAGAAAACCCACAGAGCATCAATTATGAGTACAAGTGTCGTGATGCAAAGGTTGACGGAGCAACTGCAGTAAGCGCAGTAATTCCTGCAATTCAGACAAAGGTTTCGCTCACACCATCTGCAAAGGCAGAGGGATACATTGAGGAAGGATATGCATTCTCTCCAATGTTCAAGCTTGGTTACAAGAAACAGATTAAAGACAAGGAGGTATTTGCAACATGGCTCAACTTGGAAAAGGCAAATTAAACTACAGATGTCCTATATGTTTTATGAGGGATCTCGATATTGATATGTTCTATAATAAGGAAACAGGTATTTATAGCTGCATACGCTGTCAGTTCAGAGGTACAGAGGAAGAGGTGCTTCAGGGCAACGAGGATGTCCGCAAGAAGTACAAGGCTATGTACAAGAGATTCGACAAGTTCGATTTTGATTAAAGTAGTGATTGGTACGCTGCTGCTATAATAGCAGCAGCGTATTTTGCATTTCGCTACAAAGGAGAGTATATATGGCGAAAAGAAAAAAAGACACGATGGAATTCAGATTTTATGAGCTGCCACAGGGAGAATCGGCACTTGTGCTGTGCGGAGAATCATGGAAGAGAGTGTATGGTCATGAGGAATTTCACCTGCATTTTCATAATCTGCTAGAGATAGGCATCTGCCGCGAGGGCAACGGAAATATGTATTTGGATGAGGATATTTACCAGTATCATGACGACGATATCACATTTATACCTGAGAATTTTCCACATGTTACAGTCAGCTATGGTGAGGTGGTGAATTTCTGGGAGTATATTTTTATTGACATACGTTCTGTGATAGAAGAGATGTTCCCAAACAATACAGCATTCCAGAATGAGGCAGTTACGACTATATCAAAAAAAGCGTTTATGACTAACGTGTATCAGAGCCCGGCTATGGCTGAGTATATAAATGCCATAATAAGGGAAACCCGTGAACACAAGATTTATTGCCAAAGGACGGTAAAGCTCCTTGTTCAGGGAATTGTAATAGAGCTGTTGCGCAGGTATGATGAGCTTCCGGAGGAGGATAATAATATCGTAAAGGGTACCAATATGTCACAGATAGCCACAGCACTTGACTACATGAATAAGCATTACAGCGAATCGATAAAGGCAGGGGAGCTTTCGGAACTATGCAACATGAGCGAGACTCATTTCAGGAGACTGTTTGAATCATACATCAATATGCCGCCTATGGAGTACCTGAATCTGATAAGAGTACAGAAGGCGTGCGAGCTTATGAAAAAAACAAATGAGCCTATGGAGCTTATTGCACAAAAGTGTGGATTCACAACCCAGTCAACTTTTAACCGTAATTTCCGCAAATTTTTGGACACTTCGCCATATCAGTGGAAGATAAATCCTGAAAATTATGAGCATAAGCTGCTGAATTTTAGGATATCTGCACTAAAGGGATGGTAGAAAATACATGTTTTCGTATAATTTTGTACATTTATGATTGAATATGCATATAATTGTGTGGAATTTGTTAACACATAAATAGCATGTATGGTTATAATGACTATGTAATCAAGAAACGGACAAACATTCATAGTCAAAATGCCCAATTAAAATAATAAGACTATGAATGAATTGTGAACGGAGTATTGCAAAAACATCATTTTTATTAGGGAGGAAGAAAAATGAAAAAGAAAGTAGTTTCATTATTACTCGTAACAACAATGGTTGCCTCACTTGCAGCCGGATGTGGAGATTCATCTTCATCAGGAGATGGCACAGAAAAGACAGGTAAGAAGGTAGAGACAGTAGATGACGGTCATACACTTACAGCATGGGCTTGGGATGCAAACTTCAATATCCCGGCACTCAAAGCAGCGGCAGAGGATTACAAGAAAAATGTAGATCCTGATTTTGTACTCAATATTGAGGAGCAGTCACAGTCATCTGATATTGAGACAGCAATTACAACAGCAGGTTCAGCAGGAGATTACAGTACACTTCCTGACATCGTATTATTCCAGGATCACTACTTCCAGCAGTACCATACGAATTATCCTGATGCATGGGTATCAGCAAATGATGCAGATGTTAAGTGGGATGATTTCAGCCAGGAGAAATTATCATTCTCTACAATCGACGGAGAGCACTTTGGATTCCCTGTTGATAACGGAACAGTTATCTTTGCTTACAGAACAGATCTTCTTGAGCAGGCAGGATACACAATCGATGATATGACAGGCATCTCTTGGAAGGATTTCATCGAGGTAGGTAAGAAAGTATACGAGAAGACAGGAAAATACTTACTTTGCATGGATGGAGACGGAAACGATTTATTCTACATGATGCTTCAGGCAGAGGGTGAGTCACAGTTTAAGGATGGCAAGCCAAACTTTGTAGACAACGCTAAATTAAAAGAAATCATGCAGGTACTTAAGGATATGATCGACAACAATGTTCTTTACCTTGCAAATAACTGGTCAGATTACACAGATCAGGCTATTCAGGGAGACATGGTTGCAGGCGTTATGAACGGAAACTGGATCATTCCTACAATCGAGAAGGTTACAGACAACAGTGGAAAGTGGGAGATTACATCTCTTCCAACACTTGAGGGTGGCGAAGGTTATGCATCAAACGGTGGTTCTTCACTTTACATCACAAGCAACTGCAAGCAGACAGACCTTGCTAAGAAATTCTTAGCATATACATTCGGTGGCGGATCTTATACAGACAAGGGTGTATCTGAGACATATGACAATGCTCTTAAGAATGGTGGTGTTATCACTACATATACACCTGCAGGCAAGTCTGAGGTTTACAACGAGGGCGTTGAGTACTTCAACAACCAGCCAATTTACGCTAAGATCGTTGAGATGGGTGCAAATGTTAAGACAATCGAGCAGAGCGATTTCCATTACGATGCACGTAAGAAGCTTGCTACAGCACTTATCAATATTACTCAGAACGGTGCAGATATCGATTCAGAGATAAAGACAGCAGAGGATGACCTTAAATTCACAATGGGACTTTAATCTGTTAGCTTGATGGCAAATGTACAGGGAGCCATTAAATGGCTCCCTGTTTTTTCTCAAAGACATATAGTTAGGAGGCCTTTACAGTGAAGAATAAGAAAAAAGGAATGAGCATAACCGGTAAACAAAGGGCTGCCGGCTGGATTTATCTGGCTCCGGCTACAATACTCATTTTCATAATGAGCTTCTGGCCTATAATCCAGGCTGTTATTACATCATTTAAAACCGGTTCAAGTGCAAATATGCAGTGGGCTAATCCATTTGCCTACAATTACACAAGAATGTTTCAGGATGCGGTTTTTAAGAGATCTATCGGAAACACATTCTTATATTTAATTATTGAAGTGCCAATCATGCTTGTACTGGCAATTTTACTGGCACAGTTACTTAACAACAAGCATCTTAAATTTAAAGGACTTTTCCGTACATGTGTATTTTTACCATGTGCAACATCACTCGTATCATATGCATTGATTTTTAAATCGCTTTTTGCAACACAGGGACTTATCAATACAATCCTTGTTAAACTTGGAATATTAGAGAGCAACTTTAACTTCCTCGGTACAGGCTGGAGCGCTAAGATTATTATCATAGTAGCTCTTATCTGGAGATGGACAGGATATAATATGGTGTTCTTTTTAGCTGGTCTGCAGAATATCGAGTATTCTGTTTACGAGGCGGCAAAGATAGATGGAGCGAGCGGCTGGAGGACCTTCTGGTCTATCACGGTTCCTCTTCTTAGACCTACAATTGTTATGACAACCATCATGTCAATAAACGGTACATTACAGCTCTTCGATGAGTCTGTAAACCTGACAAAGGGTGGACCTGCAAATGCGACAATCACCATGTCACATTATATCTATAACGGCTCGTTTGGTGAAGGTGTTGCAAACTTTGGATATGCATCAGCAATGTCTGTTATCGTATTCATCATGGTTGCTGTACTGGCATTTATCAATCTGAAAGTAGGTGACAAGCGTGACTAAGAAAAAACATGGATCATCAATACAAAAAAGGCTTATACCTTCATACATTTTTCTTGTAATAGTTTCGTTCATCTCAGTATTTCCGTTTTTCTGGATGATATCGGCAGCGACCAACAAGTCTATTGACGTTGCAAGAGGTAGAATTGCATTTGGTGGCTATGCCCTTGAGAACTTAAAGAAACTGTTTGCATCACAGAACGTTGCACTTGGAATGAAAAACTCACTTATCAATGCAACAGTTCAGACAATTATAGCACTGCTTGTCTGCTCACTTGCCGGTTACGGCTTTGAGCTCTATCATGACAAGGCAAAGGATAAGCTGTTCTCAGTTTTACTTCTTGCCATGATGATTCCGCAGGTAGCTACACTTATTCCTCTGTTCAAGATGATGTCAAAGCTCGGCTTTATAAATACGGTATGGGGCTTCATGCTCCCGGCTATTTCAACGCCGTTCCTTATCATGATGTTCAGACAGAATTCGAGAAACTTCCCAGTCGATATAATGGAGGCGGCACGAATTGACGGACTCAGTGAGATTGGTATTTTCTTCAAGATGTATATGCCTGTACAGAAATCAACATATGCAGCAGCTGCAGTTATCACATTCATGAATGCATGGAACTCATACCTGTGGCCAAAGGTAATCCTCAATAAGCCTGATGCTATCACAATGCCAATGCTTATTGCAAACCTCGCAGCAGGATATACAGTAGATTACGGTGTACTGATGATGGGCGTTCTTTTCTGCTCCATCCCTACAATGATCGTATTCTTTGTACTTCAGAAGCAGTTTGCAGAGGGAATTACAGGATCTGTTAAATAAAAGTAAGATAATATTGTTAAAAATCAAGAAGGCAAATAATGTTTATTATTTGCCTTCGTCTTATAAGAGGGCTTTGTGTTTAAAACAGACATGTATCAAATAATAAATACAGTAGATAGGAGTGTATAAAATATGAGTAATTTTGATTCAAATATCATTAAGAATCCGGAAATATTTGAGCAGAACAGACTTGCGGCTCATTCGGATCATGTGTGCTATAAAAATGAACTGGAGAAAATTAAAGGGAAATCAAGCCTGAGATATGATATGAACGGCTTATGGAAGTTTGCATATGCAAAGAATCAGTCCCTGGCTCCTTGTGGCTTTGAGGCAGCTGATTATGATTGCAAAGGCTGGGATGAAATCAGGGTTCCGGCACATATCCAGATGGAAGGCTATGACGTGCCAATCTATACGAATACCACATATCCGTGGGAGGCTGATGAGTTTATCAAGCCGGGCGAGGTACCTGAGATTTTCAATCCGGTTGCAAGCTATGTGAAGTATTTCACAATCCCTGAGAATATGAAGAACAAGAGGGTGTGTATTTCGTTCCAGGGAGTGGAGAGCGGTTTTGCACTCTGGCTGAATGGACACTATGTCGGCTACAGTGAGGACACATTTGATCCGTCTGATTTCGAGCTGACTGATTATATTGTCGAGGGTGAGAACAAGCTTGCGGTCAGAGTATGGAAATGGACATCAAGCAGCTGGTGTGAGGATCAGGATTTTTACAGATTTTCAGGCATTTTCAGAGATGTATTTTTGTATGCTGTTCCTTGTGCACATGTTGAGGATCTGTCAGTTGTTCCTACACTTAATGATACCTTTGACGAGGGCACACTTAGTGTGTCAATAAAGGCAGATGGTGATGGTGTTGCAAGTGTAAAGCTATATGAGATGGGCGATTTGTCTGTGGAAAAATATGACAGGGCAAAGCTTTTATTGGAAGAGTTTGATATAGAGCTTAGGGACAAGGAAATTTGTGAGGGTTCATGTAGTGTGAAGAATCCTCTGTTATGGAGCGCTGAAAAGCCAAATCTGTATGAGGTTAAAATTATAGTTAAAGATTCGCATGGAAACGAGACAGAGTTTATCAGCCAGCTGGCAGGCTTCAGAAGATTTGAGATGGTAGACGGACTCATGAAGCTAAACGGTAAGCGTATTGTATTTAAGGGTGTAAACCGCCATGAGTTCAGCTCAATAACAGGCCGTGTGCCAAACCGTGATGAGGTGATAAAGGATATTGTCACAATGAAAAAGAACAATATCAATGCTATAAGAACAAGCCATTATCCTGATGATTCCATGCTCTATAAGCTTTGCGATATTTATGGAATCTATATGATAGCTGAGAACAATCTTGAGAGTCATGGCACATGGGAGGCATATAATAAGGGCTATGTTGACCTTGACTTTGTTGTGCCAAAGGACAAGCCACAGTGGAGAGAAATGATGCTGGACCGTGCCAACTCATGCTATCAGAGAGATAAAAATCATCCGGCAATCCTTATCTGGTCATGCGGCAATGAGTCGTTTGGCGGCAAGACCATATATGAGATGTCACAGCTTTTCAGACAGCTTGATAAGCATCGTCTGGTGCATTATGAGGGAGTATTTAGCGATAGAAGCTATAATGACACAAGCGACATGGAAAGCCAGATGTATACTCCGGCTGCAGGCATTGAAAAATTCCTGGCAGAGCATCCTGAGAAACCGTTTATCTGCTGCGAATATACACATGCAATGGGAAATTCCTGCGGTGCTATGCACAAATATACAGAGCTAACAGACCGCGAGCCTAGATATCAGGGTGGATTTATCTGGGATTATATCGACCAGTCAATCTATAAAAAGGACAGATACGGTAAGTGGTTCCTCACATATGGCGGAGATTTCGGCGACAGGCCTACAGATGGAGATTTCAGCGGAAACGGCATCTGCTACGGCGGAGAGAGAGAGGCTTCTCCAAAGATGCAGGAGGTGAAGTTCAATTATCAGAATATCTCGGTTGATTTTGACAGCGACTACATCTTTACAGTCACAAACAAAAATCTCTTTGTAAATACATCTGTTTTTGATGCTTTTGCCATTCTTCTTGCAGACGGTGAGGAGGTTTACAGGACAAAGCTTCAGATATCTGTTCCACCGATGGAGCAGGCAAGCTATGAGGTGCCGGTTACTCTTAAAAATTCAATGATTGATGTGGAAAAAGAGTACTGTATTGTGGTATCATTTGTATTGAAGGAAAACACCATCTGGGAAAAGGCAGGGTATGAGATTGCATTCGGACAGCATATGATAAAGAAGCCTGTAAGTGAGTATTCATGCGACAAATCAGTTGAGCTTGTTGTTGGAAACGGAAATATCCTTGTAAGAGGTGAGAACTTTAAGGCACTTTTCTCAAGAATGAATCTGGGAATGGTTTCATATGTATATGGTGGCGTTGAGATGCTTCCAAATACTATTCCACTGCCGAATTTCTGGAGAACACCTACCAACAATGATTCCGGCAACATGATGCCACAGCGCTATGCACAGTGGAAGATTGCCAGCATGTATGTGACCACCAGACAGAATCAGCGCTTTGCAGATACATCACCAAGGGTAGAAAAAAATGACAACAATATCGCCATCACATACACTTATTTCATGCCTACCACACCGCAGAGCTCATGCGAGGTGACATACAGAGTGTTTGGTGATGGAACAATCGAGACAACTCTGTCATATGACCCTGTAAAGGAACTTGGCGATATGCCGGAGTTTGGCATGATGTTCAAGCTGGATGCCGATTATGATACAGTGAAATGGTACGGACTCGGACCACAGGAGACATACGAGGACAGACAGCATGGCGGAAAGTATGGTGTATACGAGAATAAAGTGGCAGACAATGTCGCAGAGTACCTCGTTCCGCAGGAGAGCGGCAACAAGTGCAGAGTAAGATATGCAAAGGTAATGGATAAGAAGGGCAGAGGCATGCTGTTCTTTGGTGATGAGCTTTCGTTCTCGGCACTGCCATATACACCACATGAGCTGGAAAATGCAGCGCATCATTTCGAGCTTCCACCTGTACACTATACTGTTGTCCGTGTGGCAAAGAAGCAGATGGGTGTAGGCGGAGATGACAGCTGGGGCTCACATACTCATCCGGAGTACCTGCTTGATGCCTCAGAGAAAATGGAATTCACATTCTGCTTCCGCGGAATATGATTAATCATAAATGATATAAGAATTAAGGAGAATTAAAATGTCAAAATTTATTAAGGGTATGGATTTATCAACCTTGCTCGAGCTGGAACGCTGCGGAGCAAAATACTACGAGGATGGAAAGGAGAAGGATATTCTTGACATCATGAAGGAGCATGATGTTGACACAATCCGTCTTCGTCTGTGGAACGACCCAAAATCAGAGGATGGTGAGCCTTACGGTGCGGGTAACAATGACCTGGCTGAGACTATCGCTATCGGAAAAAAGGTTACAGATGCAGGCTTTGGAGTGCTTTTGAATTTCCACTACAGTGATTTCTGGGCAGACCCGGGAAAGCAGATTAAGCCAAAGGCATGGAAAGATTTCGGTGTGGACGAGCTGGAGCAGGCTGTATATGATTTTACACTTGAAAATCTGACAAAGATTATTGAGGCAGGTGTAAATGTCACAATGATTCAGGTAGGTAATGAGCTTTCAAACGGACTTTTGTGGCCTGAGGGAAAGGTACCTGACTACGATAATATAGCAAAATTTGTGAATGCCGGAATACGTGCCTGCCGCAAGGTAAATGCTGATATTCCGATTATGATTCACCTCGATAATGGTGGAAACAATGAGCTTTATGTCAGATGGTTTACAAACTTCATCGAAAGAGGAGAGGAGTTTGAGTATATCGGATTGTCATACTATCCTTTCTGGCACGGCTCACTTGACCAGCTTGAGTTCAATATGAACGATATTGCAAAGCGTTTCAATAAGGACCTTATCATCGCTGAGGTATCTATGGGCTTTACAATGGACAGCTATCAGGAGTACGAGAAGCTTGCTGATTCTGAGCGCAAGGGTTATGCGACAAAACCGGAGCTTGTTGAGAAGATAGATTATCCTATGACTATTGAGGGTCAGGCTGACTTTACAAAGGATTTCTTAAACAGAGTGGCAAATGTGGTGGATGACCATGGAAAAGGATTTTTCTGGTGGGAGCCTGCGTGGATTCCTGTACCGGGCTCAGGCTGGGCTACACCTGCTTCGCTTAAGTACATGAATGATCCGGGACCATGCGGCAATGAGTGGGCAAACCAGGCGCTCTTTGACTATGATGGAAATGTGCTGCCGGCACTTGATGTTATTAAGAATTTTAAAAAATAAAATAATAACATATGTAATTTTGTTGCATGATTTGATTTGTTATGTTGCATTTTCAGTCGGATGTATTGCAATGTAAAAATGTGCAGTTATAATAGAATTATAAAGAAAGAACGAATTATTTTAACTATCAATTTAACGCAAATACAATCAGCAAAGGAGAAGAAAAAATGATACAGCAGAACGTATTAGACAAATTCAAGGAGCTTTTTGGAGCAGATGGGGATATCAGAGTATATTTTGCTCCGGGACGTGTAAATCTGATAGGTGAGCACACTGACTACAATGGAGGACATGTTTTCCCTTGTGCACTTACCATCGGTACATATATGGCAGCAAGAAAGCGCGATGACAGGAAGCTTCGTTTCTACTCTATGAATTTTGACAATCTGGGTGTGGTTGAGTCATCACTTGATGAGTTTACACCTGATCCGGACGGACTTTGGATAAACTATCCAATGGGCGTTATGTGGGCCTTCGAGGGACGCGGAATGAAGCTTGAAAGCGGTCTTGATATTGTTTTATTCGGAAATATTCCAAACGGCTCAGGTCTTTCTTCATCAGCATCTCTTGAGGTGGTTACAGGATATATGTTAAAGGATATTTACGGCTTTGACGTGACAAATCAGGATATTGCACTTATCGGTCAGTATTCAGAGAACAACTACAACGGCTGTAATTGCGGTATCATGGATCAGTTTGCATCTGCAATGGGCAAAAAGGACAATGCAATTTTCCTTGACTGCAATACTCTTGATTTTGAGTATGCACCAATCGTTTTGGACGGTGCAAAGATCGTGGTTACAAACAGCATGGTTAAGCACAGCCTTGTAACAAGTGCTTACAATGACAGAAGAAATGAGAGTGCACAGGCTCTTAAGGATTTACAGACAGTATGTGACATCAAGACTCTCGGTGACCTGACAGATGAAGAGTTCGAGGCTCATAAGGATGCGATTAAGGATGAGGTTGCACGTAAGAGAGGCAAGCATGCGGTTTATGAGAACCAGCGTACCATCAAGGCTGTTAAGGCACTGAAAGAAAATGATATTGAGACATTTGGAAAGCTTATGAATGCTTCACATGTATCACTTCGTGATGATTATGAGACATCATGTCCTGAGGTTGACGTACTTGTTGATGAGGCATGGAAGATTCCGGGTGTTATCGGATCACGAATCACAGGCGGCGGCTTTGGCGGCTGCACAGTCAGCATAGTAAAGGACGAGGCTATTGATCAGTTTAAGGCAAACCTGACAAAGGTCTATGAAGAGAAGGTTGGAAAGACACCTGAGTTTTATGTTGTTTCAATCGGAGACGGACCTAGCCGTCTGGCATAAAATTAGCAATATGAAATAACAGTAACGGATAAACAGGTTTTTCCCGACAATGATTAAGGAGCATGACATGATTCAGGAGAGAATATTAGAATTAGTAAAATATGGTCTTACAACAGGACTTGTTGACCCTGCTGATGAGGTATACACAGTAAACAGACTTCTCGAGGTACTCGGAGTGGACGACATCGAAGATGAGACATTTGAAAAGGTAGAGGCTCAGCCGGCATGGACACAGGAAGAGGCAGAGGCGAAGCTTGAGGGTATACTCGAGGATATGATGACATACGCATATGACAATGGCATCATGAAAGAAAACAGCATTGTATACAAGGATCTTTTTGATACAAAGCTGATGGGCTGCCTTGTAAATGCACCAAGCGTGATCAGAGCTCGCTTTAAGGATTTATACGACAATGAGTCTTCACTTGCGGCGACCGATTATTTTTACAAATTAAGCTGTGACAGCAATTATATCAGAAGACAGCGCATAAAGAAGGATATGAAATGGACCACAGACACAGAGTATGGCACACTTGATGTGACAATCAATCTCTCAAAGCCTGAGAAGGATCCAAAGGCAATTGCTGCCGCTAAAAATGCTAAGCAGAGCGCATATCCAAAGTGCCAGCTTTGTAAGGAAAATGAGGGCTATGCAGGCCGCGTAAACCATCCTGCAAGAGAAAACCACAGAATTATCCCTGTTACAATAAACAACAGCCAGTGGTTTTTCCAGTACTCACCATATGTATACTACAATGAGCACTGTATCGTGTTCAATTCAAAGCATACACCGATGAAAATCGAGCGTGCCACATTTGGAAAGCTGCTTGATTTTGTAACACAGTTTCCACATTATTTTGTAGGCTCAAATGCAGATCTGCCAATCGTTGGAGGCTCTATCTTAAGTCACGACCATTTCCAGGGCGGACACTATACCTTCGCTATGGCAAAGGCTCCGATAGAGAAAGAAATCACATTCAAGGGCTACGAGGATGTTGAGGCAGGTATCGTAAAATGGCCTATGTCTGTTATCAGAATCAAGTCGGCTGACAAGGATAAGCTTATTGACCTTGCAGACAAAATTCTTCTTGCGTGGAGAGGCTACACAGATGAAGAAGCATTTATTTTTGCCGAGACAGATGGAGAGCCACACAACACTATCACACCTATAGCAAGACGTCGTGACGGAGACTATGAGCTTGATCTTGTGCTCAGAAACAATATCACCACAGAGGAGCATCCGCTTGGCGTATATCATCCGCATGCCCACCTTCATCACATAAAGAAGGAGAATATCGGACTTATCGAGGTAATGGGACTTGCAGTGCTTCCAGCCAGATTAAAAGGTGAGATGGCAGAGCTTAGGGATGCAATCCTTACAGGAAAGGATCTGCACTCGACAGAGACTCTTGCATCACATGCTGACTGGGCTCTTAAGTTTATGTCTAAGTATGATAAGATTGATGAGTCTAATATTGATGGTATCATCAATGAGGAGATTGGACTTGTATTTAAAGAAGTGCTTGAGTGTGCCGGAGTGTACAAGTGCACTGATGAGGGACGTGCAGCGTTCCAAAAATTTATAGATGCGGTAAATGCATAAGATTTTCAATTATCTTTTTATAATGCGGAAAGCACCGGCGAACCATACTATAGTATGATTCGCCGGTGCTTTCCTCGGTTGTGAGATAAACTGATTTTTAAAGGACCTGTTAAAGCCATTATTGTTAATGACTTTTTACTAAAGATGTGTCATTAGGATGAAATTACCGTTTTTGTAGCTTGTGAAGGCAGTGGATGAATGCAGGCACCAGGAAGGCATCCGCGAATATCCATGCGAGTGGGCTTGCAAAGCAGGCGGCAGAAAAGCCGAATATCGGTACAAATACAAGTCCGATGAGCGAACGCGCAATCATTTCTGCTACTCCTGCAAACATTGCAAAACCTGAAAAGCCCATACCCTGTATGGTGAAACGGATTGTGTTTACCAGAACGAGCGGGATGTAGAAAAATGCATTTATCAGCAGAAACTGATGAGCTTGTGCGACAACCTCTGTTTCGCTTGGTGATACAAACAGGTAAATCAGATAGTTGGCTATAAACAGCAGTGCCACAAAAATCAAAACCGAATAGACCGATCCTATAACTGAGGCTGAAATAAGCCCCTTCTTTACACGTTCAAATTTGGCTGCGCCGACATTTTGTCCACTGTAGGTGGCCATTGTGGAGCCGAGTGCGTCAAATGGACACACCATAAACATTGAAATACGGCTTGCAGCGGTCATTGAGGCAACTGCGATGGAGCCTAAGCCGTTTACGGCAGTCTGCAGTATGACGCTGCCTATAGCGGTTATCGAATACTGAAAGCCCATAGGAAGTCCCATGACCATCAGATTTCTGACATATGAAGAGTCAAGCTCCAAATCATTTCTGCTTACATGCAGCAGAGGTACATTTTTTGCTATGTAAATGATGCACAGCACTCCTGATACACCCTGTGACAGTACGGTTGCAAAAGCCGCTCCAAACACGCCCATGTTAAATACCAGAATGAAAAGTAAATCAAGACCGATATTTAGAACTGCCGCGATTATAAGGAAAATAACAGGTATGACCGAGTTGCCGAGAGATCTCAGATATCCTGACAGCAGATTGTACAGTATTGTGGCAGGAATGCCTGCAAATATGACAATCAGATACTGGTAAGCGAGGTCGTAAATGTCGCCTGGCGTATTCATCCAGGTCAGAATCTGACCACAGAGAAGCACAGTGAGTGCCGTCATGATTATTGCGATAATTACAGACACAATTCCTGCATTTCCTACATATTTTTTAAGTCCTTTTTCATCCTTGGCACCAAAGCGCTGTGCTATAGGAAGTGAAAAGCCGGCACACACACCCTGGCAGAAGCCGATGATGAGAAAGCAGATGCTTCCGGTAGAGCCAACTGCGGCTAAGGCCGAAACACTTAGAAAACGACCGACGATTATAGTATCCATAAGGCTGTAAACCTGCTGGAAAAGCATTCCGAGAAGCAACGGAAGAGAAAAGCCCAGAATGAGCCCGGTAGGAGAACCTACAGTGAGATCCTTTGAATTATTTTTAGTCATTATTTATAATCCCCCTTGATTAAAAATAGATAAAAATATATATAAAAATAGTGATTAAGTGTAATATACAACCTTTACAAACATAAGTAAATGAGGTAAAGTTAAATTGTTAGCATTTTTTTTGGTGCATATTTTATAGTGAATAAAAACGCTGATTTTATGTTTGATATCATGTTTTTTCAGAGAAGAAAATTGAATAATCAGTAATATGTAAGGGCTGACATATAATTAAATTTGGAGGAAAAGAATGAGAGACTGGGAAAATAACATTCGAAGGGTTGTACCTTATACACCGGGAGAACAGCCAAAGAATACCTGTGTTATTAAGTTAAATACAAATGAGAATCCCTATCCGCCTGCACCGGGAGTGAAGGAGGTTTTAAGTAATTTCAATACAGATGATTTAAGACTGTATCCTGACCCAAGGGTTGATAAGCTGGTAAATGCAATTGCGGATTTCTATAAGATAGACAGCTCGAAGGTGTTTGTCGGAGTTGGCTCTGATGATGTACTTGCCATGATTTTCATGACATTTTTCAATTCGAAAAAACCTATACTGTTTCCTGATATTACATATTCATTTTATGATGTGTGGGCAGATATGCTTCGAATCCCTTATGAGCAGCTTCCATTGTCAGATGATTTTTCAATAGTACCGTCAGATTACTATAAGGCAAATGGTGGAGTAGTATTTCCAAACCCTAATGCTCCAACAGGAAAGCTCATGCCTCTTGATGAGATAGAGGACATAATAGAGCACAATCAGGATGTAATTGTCGTAGTAGATGAGGCATATGTAGATTTTGGCGGGGAGAGTGCGCTGCCGCTCATTGACAAATATGATAATGTCATCGTGGTACAGACATTCTCGAAATCACGCGCGCTGGCAGGCTCGAGAGTTGGTTTTGCCATGGCAAGCCCTGTGCTTATCAAGTATCTGAATGATGTGAAATATTCGTTCAACTCATATACCATGGACAGAATCACAATCGAAGCAGCTACAGCAGCGATAAAAGACAGAGCATACTTTGAAGAGACCACAGCAAAGGTTATAAAGACACGTGAGTGGACAAAGAAAGAGCTTAAGAGACTTGGCTTTACATTCTGTGACTCAAAGAGCAACTTTATATTTGCAAAGCCTGCAAATGTTTCTGCAACAAAGCTTTTTGAGGACCTTAAGGCGGACAATATATTTGTCAGACATTTCAGCTCACCGGAGCGAATCAACGACTATCTGCGAATATCCATAGGAACTGATGAGCAGATGCATACATTAATTAAATTTTTGGAGAATTATTCATGTTAAAAAAATATATTTACATCTTTTTAATTTCAATGGTACCACTTATTGAACTCAGAGGAGCAGTTCCGGTTTCACAGGTGATGGGGCTGCCGATAGTGCCATCATTTATCGTTTGTATCATTGCAAATATGCTTCCGGTCCCAATTATTTATCTTTTTGCAAGGAAGGTGCTCATCTGGGGAGCTGACAAACCGGTCATTGGAAGGTTTTTTAGCTTCTGCCTTGAAAAAGGAGAGAAGGGCGGTAAGAAGCTTCAGGCAAAGGCCGGAAGAGGTCTGTTTGTTGCACTTTTACTTTTCGTAGGTATCCCACTTCCGGGAACAGGTGCATGGACAGGAACACTTGCGGCAAGTATCCTTGATATGGATTTCAAGTCAACGGTTGTCGCTGTCATGCTTGGAGTACTGCTTGCCGGCATGATTATGATGATAGTAAGTCTGGCGGGCGTGTCTATATTCCTGTAGAATTTATGGGGAGCTTTCTTCGTCCTTTGTTAAACAGTACAAATCCGACTACCAGTGAAACAATTGTAACAGCAATCACAATCACAAAGACCACTACACTATTACCGGGATCAGGGAAAAATCCTGAAAGTGTGCCCCAAAGGTTGAAAAGCAGATGAAGCCCCATAGAGTAGTAAATAGAGCCACCGCGTTCGCACACATATCCGAGCACGATGCCAAGTGCAAAGGCATATATGCCCTGAATCCAGTTGAGATGGAACAGTCCGAAAAGTGCAGCCTGCATCAGATTGGCAAGAGCAAATGGCAAAGCCTTTCTGGCACAGCGCATGGTCACACCGCGGAATATAAGCTCCTCACAGATTGGCGCCAGTATTACAGAATAAAGTACTGTTACAAAGGTGATATCTGTGATGCCGGATGTCTCAAAAAGCTTGTTGTACTGCTGCAGCCAGTCGGGACGGATGTAGCCGGTTAAGTTAGCGATGAAATTGGCAGCAAACTGTGTACCCGGCACGAGTATGACGATTGCCACAATCATCATGGGATTGAAGGTTTTCTTAGGGGATGGAAGAAAATTACCTTCGTATCTGGCATAGTACCACATGCCAAAAATTGCAATGGTAATGAGTGCATAGATGACCATAATCATCATGTTAAAATTTACAGAGGTAAATGTCTTTTCAAGGCGGTCCGATACGTTTGCAGACGGAAAAGCAAGCTTTCCGACAAAACCCTGTCCAAACACTCCCATTCCCATCATAAAGAATAAGGCGATAGTCTGAATTGCCTCAACTGCAAGCAGTGGGACAAATGTGTAAAAGAAATATCCTACTTTTTTCATTTTCAATTTACTCCATTCTGATTTATTAGGCGATAGTAACATTAGTATAACATATCATAATTTAATTGCAAGAAAGCTGTTTACTTTAAAACTTTAATATGTTAAAATTAAAAGTAAATAAATCGCATGAAAAAGGAGAACACGATGAGCAAGAATCTTAAAACAGAAGCAGTAGACCATTTGTTTGATGCTATTTTGTGTCTCAAGGATAGAGCAGAGTGTTATACATTTTTTGAGGATGTTTGTACTGTAAATGAGCTTTTTTCTCTATCACAGAGATTTGAAGTGGCAAAGATGCTTAGAGAGCAGAAGACATATCTTGATATAGCAGAAAAGACCGGGGCTTCCACAGCCACAATCAGCCGTGTGAACAGATCTTTAAACTACGGCAATGATGGGTACGATATGGTATTTTCACGCATGGAGGATGGCTCTGACAAAGAGGATTAGTTTATCATAGGGGAAAGAAAAACAGGCTCGTTAATTTGAGCCTGTTTTTTTAGAAGCCTCTTTTTCTTCATTTAGATCGTCAATCATGCGCTCAATCAGCATTTTCTTGATGTAGACATCAAAGCTCAGCATGCAGATAAAGCTGAATGTGTGGAGAAATTTCTGATCCTCAGCAGGGAAATTCTCAAATGTCTCGCCGGCAATCTTGTATTTCTTGCCGAGATCCTTTAGGAGCTTCTGCGACTCCTCTGCCTCTAAGCCAAAAACCTCCGTATAGACATCCTGCATAGTAAATCCGTCATCGTTGCCGAAATACTTCTCGGTAAGGGGATTAAGAATCGAGCGTATATCGTTGATGCTCAATATATTTTTGAAATAATATATAAAAAGCAGTGTGAGCACATGCTCCTTAGAATATTTTTTCTTGTCCGGAGAAGGGAGCAGATTGTTTTTGGCATAGTTGTTTATCATTGTCTTGGTAAGGATTTTGTCGCTTTCATAGCGCTTTGATGCAGCGAGCTGCTCGTCCATGAAGGTTGTGACCTGATCCATGTACAGATCAATGTTTGGGATATCCTCCGGCTTTATGTAATCTATTGATTTAAGCTGTTTTAATAATTCTGATAAAAATTCTTTAACGTCATTCTCCATATCATCACCTCAGACTTTTATTATATAGTATTGAAAACTATATGACAAGTTTTTTTTGAATTTTCTCATATTGGGTTGTACAAAACATATGTTTGTGGTATGCTGTAGATAAATTATTTTTGTATTTATGGTTTGTGTGCCTGTAATAAGACTGGAGAATTGAGAGGAAAACAGATGAACTTAGATATGTTGAATGAACAGCAAAGGGAGGCCGTTTTGACCACAGAGGGACCGCTTCTTATTTTAGCGGGGGCAGGCAGTGGCAAGACCAGGGTTCTTACATACAGGACTGCTTACCTGATAGATGAGTGTGGTGTCAATCCTTACAATATCATGGCAATCACCTTTACAAACAAGGCTGCGGGAGAGATGCGTGAGCGAATTGATGATATGGTGGGCTATGGTTCGGAAAGCATATGGGTTTCTACCTTCCATTCGACATGTGTGCGTATACTGCGCAGGTATATTGACAGGCTGGGATATGATACGAATTTTACCATATATGATGCTGACGACCAGAAGTCTTTGATGAAGGACATCTGCAAGCGCCTTGATATAGATACCAAGATGTATAAGGAAAAGATGTTTTTAAATGTAATATCATCGGCAAAGGATGAGATGATTGATCCGATAGAGTTTGAAAACCGCTTCACAGGTGACTTTGTGAAGCGCAAGCAGGCACTTGTATACAAGGAGTATCAGAATGCCTTAAAGCAGAATAATGCACTCGATTTTGATGATCTGCTTGTGAAGACAGTAGAGCTTTTCAAGCTGGATAAGGAGGTGCTTGATTACTACCAGGAGCGTTTCAGATACATCATGGTGGATGAGTACCAGGATACCAACACCGTGCAGTTTGAGCTTATCAGGCTTCTCGCCATGAAGTATAAGAATCTGTGTGTGGTTGGTGATGATGATCAGTCCATTTACAAGTTCAGAGGTGCCAATATCTACAATATCTTAAACTTTGAGAAGCATTTTGAAGATGCAAAGGTCATAAAGCTTGAGCAGAATTACAGGTCTACCCAGAATATCCTGGATGCCGCCAACAGCGTCATTTCCAACAACGTGGGAAGAAAGGACAAGCGCCTTTGGACCGACAATGGAGCAGGAGACAGGATTACATTTGAACAGCTTGAGAGCGGCTTTGAGGAAGCGGATTATGTGGCGCGTTCGATAGCGAGACTCGTGAGAAAGGGTGAGGCGCGTTATAAGGACTGTGCTGTACTTTACAGAACCAACGCACAGTCGCGTCTTTTCGAGGAGAAATTTATTGCTGCCAACATCCCATACAAGATTGTCGGCGGCGTGAATTTCTATGCCAGAAAAGAGATAAAGGATATCCTTGCATATTTAAAGACTATTGACAATGGCCATGATGACCTTGCGGTAAAGCGAATAATAAATGTGCCAAAGCGCGGCATCGGAGCTACGAGCATCAATAAGGTGACGGACTATGCTCTTGAGAAGGGTATAGATTTCTATACGGCACTGCGCTATGTCGATGAGGTGCCGGGCATGGCGAGGTCAGCAGGCAAGATAAAGCCATTTGTGATGTTTATACAGTCACTTCGTGCGAGAGCCGAGATGGATTCGGTTTCGCAGCTCATACAGGCTATAATCGATGAGACCGGCTATGTCGATGAGCTGAAGGCTGAGGGCACTGATGAGGCAGAGCAGCGTATTGAGAATATTGATGAGCTTATAAACAAGGCTGTTGATTACGAGCAGGGGGAGGAGGCTCCTACTCTCAGTGGCTTTTTGGAAGAAGTGGCGCTTGTAGCCGATATAGATGGTCTTGATGAAAACAGCGACTATGTGGTTCTTATGACTTTGCACAGTGCTAAGGGACTCGAGTTTCCGAATGTGTATCTGGCGGGCATGGAGGATGGTCTTTTTCCTAGCTATATGTCTATCACGAGTGATGATGCGACAAGCGAGATAGAGGAGGAAAGGCGTCTTGCTTATGTTGGCATCACGAGGGCCAAGGAGCATCTGACCATCACATCTGCACGTATGCGCATGGTGCGTGGAGAGACACAGTTCAACAAGGTATCGCGATTTGTGAAGGAGATTCCGCGTGAGCTTATGGCAGGCGAGGTCTATGAGCCAAAGCGCCGGGATGATGACCTTGAAAGAAATTCACAGAGCACATACAGAAAGGCTAAGGAAGCTTTCAAAAAGACACCTACATATGGTACAGAGTATGCGACCACCTTTAATACACAGCGCACAAGGACACCGGTTTACACGCCTGTGAGCAACCAGAAGTCATTTGCCAGTGCCAATACCACTGGCGGTCTTTCATATAAGGTAGGCGACAGAGTATCACATATCAAGTTTGGTGCAGGCGAGGTCATGGCAATCGTAGAAGGCGGCAGGGATTATGAGGTCACAGTGGACTTCGACAAGGCAGGTACCAAAAAGATGTTTGCCTCATTCGCCAAATTGAAAAAAATTGACTAAAAATATTGTAATTTTTATAGGAAAATTGGATATAATATGCTATAATAGATTTAACAAATAGCATTTGACAATTACTTTTGGAAAAGGAGCGGATTCAATTATGTGTAAAGTTGAAGAATTATTAAAGGACAACAAGCTTACAGAGAAGCTCAGCATGGCAAAGCTTAATGACCTTCTCAAAAAAGAAGAGGAAGAGAAGAAGCCTTCCAAGGCTGTTATCATATTTGCCATCATTGGTGTATTAGTTGCAGTTGCAGCAGCGGCATATGGTATCTACAGATTTTTCACACCGGATTATTTAGATGATTTCGATGATGAGTATGATGATGAATTCGATGATGATTTCTTCGAGGATGAAGACGATGATGATGCTGAAGAGGAAAAAGAGGCACCAAAGACTAAAGAAGAGAAATAATCGTTTTTAGATAATGGGGGCTACATATGTAGTCCCCATTTTTCTTTATTTGTGAAGCAAGGCATTTGCAGTCAGGCATACAAAGAAATAATAAAGTTTAAAGAGAGATAAGAATTACATGAAAAAAGGATTTAGAGGAACAGGAACCGTAGAAAGAGTAGACTTCCCGAACAAGGGAATAGCCGTTACAGATGACGGCGACAGAGTAATTGTGAAAAATACAATTCCGGGACAGAAAGTGGAATTTGTTGTAAATAAAGTAAAGCATCAAAGGGCAGAGGGAAGACTCATGGAGGTAATTGAAAAATCACCTCTGGAGACAGAAGAGCCATGTCCTCACTTTGGAATGTGTGGGGGCTGTACATATCAGACAGTGCCTTACGAAAAGCAGCTTGATATGAAGCTTACCCAGGTGAAAAAGCTCATTTCGGATGCCATCGGCACTGAAAAAGAGGCAGGATATGAGTTTATAGGGATACATGGAAGTCCAAAAAAGAGTGAATACAGAAATAAGATGGAATTTTCCTTCGGTGATGAGTACAAGGATGGCCCTCTTGCGCTTGGCATGCATAAAAGAGGAAGCTTTTATGACCTTGTGACAGTATCAGACTGTCAGATAGTGGATGAGGATTTCAGGACAATATTAAAGGCAACACTTGATTATTTTTCAAAAAACAATATCCCATATTTCCACAGAGCAACACACAAGGGTTATCTGCGGCATCTACTTGTCAGAAAGGCAACAAAAACCGGCGAAATCATGGTCGACCTCGTCACCACCACACAGACAGAGGGTTTTGATGAGGAGGAGCTGCTGGCAGGCTTTAGATATGCGCTTTTGACCAGGCACTATGACGGCAGATTCAAGGGAGTTTTACACACAAAAAATGACAGCGTGGCGGATGTGGTCAAAAACGAGGGCACAGAGGTGCTCTACGGAGATTCATATTTCTATGAGGAGCTTTTAGGTCTGAAATTCAAAATCACACCATTCTCATTTTTCCAGACCAATTCACTCGGAGCGGAGGTGCTCTATGAGACAGCGAGAGAGTTTATCCTGGGAGATGACAAGGATTCGCTAAACGGTAAAACAGTCTACGACCTCTACAGTGGAACCGGCACCATCGCGCAGCTTATGGCACCGGTGTGTAAGGAAGTGGTAGGTGTCGAAATAGTTGAGGAGGCAGTTTGCGCAGCAAAGGAAAATGCAGCTCTTAATGGTCTTGATAACTGTAAATTTATCGCAGGTGATGTCCTCAAGGTGCTTGATGAGATAGAGGAAAAACCGGATTATATAATTCTTGATCCACCACGAGACGGTATCCATCCGAAGGCTATCGGGAAAATCATAGAGTATGGTGTTGAGAATATGGTTTATATTTCATGTAAACCGACAAGCCTGGCAAGGGATTTGCAGATATTTATGGCCAGAGGGTATAGAGTGGAGAAGATATGCTGCGTGGATATGTTTCCGAATACTTATCATGTGGAGACGGTCACCCTTCTGACGAGAAAAGCCCGGTAAATCAAAGGGTTGCGCCGATTTGTGGCAAAATGGTTGTGTGTTTCAGTTTCCGCAGAAGACACATGCGGAAACTGATTTACCCCAGGGGTAAGATTTTCGGAATTGTTGATATACATTTTGGCAAAAGGCAAAGTGTAGGGAGGATACATATTAATTTAAGTATTTTATTAACTGACTTTATTGATACGAAAGGAATGCTCAAAACATATAGGTTTATACCCATTAATCAATATAATAGAATAGTGGTTGATAGATTATCTGATATTTGTACAGATGTAAAGGGAAATACAGATAAGGATGTGGGATTGCTAAGAGTATATAATTCTGACAAATGTCAGTTGATTTCTACTACTTGTAAAATTAAAGATTTTACAGACTGTTATGGTAAGATTTTTTTCTGTTTTGAGCATATGTTTATACCTGTTGAGAGTTCTAGATATGGAAGCTGTGGTATTTATAATTTTATTTTACCTGTAGACTATAGATTGACAGAATTACATATTGTAGATCCTTTTGATAATAATAAAAATTTAAAAAAGAAAAAGCACTTTAAATATGATGTTTTTTATGATTGCGAAAGCCATATTCAAGTTGTACAAATGCAGTTACGTTCGGCTAGAGGAAATTTTTCTTTTATTCTTACAGGAGAAGCATGTATTGATGATGGTAAGAACAAATTTATAGACTGTAAAGAGCAAAACATATACTTAGATGAGGATATTAGAGAATTCTTTTTTGATGATGGTATAAAGAAGTCATTTTGGAAAAATTTGAAAGAATCAATATTATTAGAGCCTAATTTTAATGGAATCGGGATAGATTTAAAGAAATTATTTCAAAAATAGTATAAGATTGGAGGGTAAAGATTGAGAACAGCGAATGAATATGAGATTGCAATTTTTAAGAAAAAATATTGTAAAAATGGAGAGGCTAGAATCAGTATAGGAAAAGATTTTGAAGTTGATGTAGAGTCTTTTGAAGAATTATTGCCTGGGAAAATTGTCAGCAGTTATGCAATGGGGAATCGTGATATTGAAAATTCTTTCATAATGTTTAGAGTTTGTGACGTAATCAAGGATATCCAATATTTCCCGGTTTTTTCAGAGACAGTTGGAAGGAAAATGCTTAAGAGTTGGAATAAACCAGTACCAAAGAAGCGAAGTATTTTCATAGAAGATAACAATGGTGTAGGAAGAGGTAATGGTGGAACTGGAAATGGGAATAAAAACAATGTAGAAAATTCTAAATTAAGAAGTTTGATTTTGTTTGCACGTTCGTTAATGATTTTACATATTAATGATCCGCAACCAATGAATGGAATGCTAAAAGAAATATATGAAAAATTAGAATTACATCCATATTGGAATGTGAGAAATTATGAGGTCAAAGCTGTAAATACTGCGATAGGAAGTTTTTTACGGAAAGATATTAATGTTCAAAATGAAAATTTTCAAAACTTGCAGGACTATATATTTTATTTGCAAACAAATGTAACTAGAAGGCGTTTAAGAAATACTAATTTCGATACGTTACGAAATATTATGAGAACAGAATACCCGGCAGAACAAGTATATTTTTGAGTAAAAAATATGTGAAGAAATATCAAAAAAGTAAAACACTACCCCAATCCGTAAAGTATCATATTAAAAGAGATCATGAAGCGATTATTGATGTGGCCACATGGGAAGCGGTTCAGGCAGAAATTGAAAGAAGGGCGCAGTATTGTAAAGACCATTTTACCAACGCTTATTCACAAAAGACTGAAACGAATCCATTTTATGCCAAGATTATCTGCGGTAACTGCGGCAGCACTTATTCCAGGGTTAAGTACACTACGAGAGCTGGTACAGCAATAACCAAATGGCGCTGCGGTTCTTGTAATAAGGCAAATGGCCATAAAATCTGCAGCAACAGATATGTTTTGGATGAGACCTTCACGAAGCTATTTGTTATGAGCTGGAATGAGATGGTTGACTACCAGCCAGATTACCAGGAACGTTGGCAAGAGAATATCAGAGGTGATGATGTTCTTCTAAGATATAAGACCAGGCTGGTAATGCAGCATGCGGCAGTAGGGCCAATAAAGGAGTTTGATCTAAAACTTATGCTGGCGGTAATGGACCATATTACGGTGTTTGAAGATGGCAGGCTTCAGATAAAGTTTTATGATGGAACAGAGTTTGAAGAAGAAACTGAATAAGGGAAAAAGCTAAAAGGCAGGTAGGTGAATCGAAGTGATTTGCTTACCGGTTTTTTTTTGTGTGTAAAGATGATTTAATGTAACTTTAATACAACATTTGTGTTGAAAAATGTATATAAAGGTGATATTATATATTCAAGTATTAAGAAAGTGAGGTGTATTCATTGGATACTTATAGCGTAAAACAAATTGCCGATATGTTAAATACTAAACCTGAGACTGTACGTCGGTGGATTCGAAATGGAAAACTTTATGCTGAAAAAGCATCAAGAAAGGAAGGACATGTTGTAACAGAGGCTGATTTAAATAAGTTTCTAAAGAGTTCACCCAAATATGCTGGCATGGCAGGAGGTTTGATTGGAGCGGCAATCATGATGCCTGTTGCAGCAGCTCCAGTAATTGGAGGGATGGCAGCAACTTATTTATCCGCTGTTAAAAAAGCGAAAGAAACAGGTGATGAGTCTTTTTCTAAAGAGGATGTAAGAAGATATCTTCATGAGGAAATTGAAAGGCGCAATCAATCCATAAATCAGAAATTATTAACAATAGAACAACTACAACGAGAGATTACAAATGATCAACAACAGATTACAGAATGTAATTTTGTTTTAGGTCAAATAGAGAGTGAGGAGGATTAATACTATGATGTCAGAAGCAAAAGTACTAAAAAAATAGATATTGCTGATTCTAGACACCTTACTAAAGATAAAGTGATTAAAATGGCCTCTATGTTAGACAAAGTGGATCCTGAAGTAGCAAAGAAAGCACTTGAACAGTTTCCGGAGTTTGCTAATACAGCTAAGGAAATGTTATCAGAATATAAGGAATCATTGGATAAAGGCCTGGAATCTAATAATGAAAGTGTAAAGGTAGTTTATGACACATACAATGCTATAATATCTTCGCTCCAAAAGGAACTTGAAAATGAAAACTTAACCTTTGAGCAGAAGAAGTACATTATAGAGCAGATGAAGGATGTTGCTGAAAAAGTTGATAAGAAGGATGCTGAGAATAAAAGATTTATAGCAGGTATGGCTACTTTGGCGACTATAGTAGTTGGTGGTACTGTTGCTGTTTTGGCTTCTGTTCTTGGCGGAAATACTCAAATTGAGACAGATGATATTAATAAAACAGTTTAACAGTTATTATAACAAAGATGTATGGAGGACTATTAAGTTGGATTGTACAAGCTTTTTTTATTCTATTGCCGGATGCTCGGCAACCATTATCGCTATTATTGGCGGATTTATAGCTTCAAAATTGATTAGTATTAGCTCAGATAGAGATGTTATTTTAGATAAAATTAAAGAAATCGATGATGAACTTGGCATGAAAACCAGGCAGCATAAAGAAATAATGCAAAAACTTAATGATGATGATGCTTATGATTTTGTTAGGGATAACATTTCTATGCTATTGGATAATAGAAGTATAGATGAAGTGTATAAAACAGAAGAAAAGCCTAGACTGGATTATTTCATAATGGAAAAATATTGGAGTAGAGCTTTGGAAATATACGAGGAAATAGCAAATTTGGATGAGGACGTTTTTATAAAGGTAAATTCGGATAAAGTTCCAGTTGTATTGGCGAATAAGTATACAAATGACTTTGACTATAATGTTTGCAAGAAAATAATACGTGAGGTAGAGAAGAATTCAAGAAAGCAGAATTCGAATCCTTTATTCTCTGTATCTTCATTAATTGATGTTGATGACATTATGCCTCAGCAGGTTGGAATCTGGTATCATCAAAAAAAAGGAGAGGCGGAGCAATTAGGATTAAGAATTGAAGAATTAAGATTTGAGAAAATGCAATATGAAGATAAAAAGAAGCAGTTCAAAAAGCCAAAAGGAATTAAAGCCGGGTTATGTCTTTTTGTTACTTTTTCGGCTCTTGGAGTGTTTTTCCCGCTTATATGTGCATTGATAAATCATATGAATACACTTGAATGTTTGTGTTTACCAATAATATCACTTGCACTTTTCGGTATTTGTACTTTGAGTACATTTATATACTTAGCTTTATTATTGAGATGGAAAAATGTCGATATGGAGGAAGTAAGACATGAGAGCGATAGTTGAGAAGGTAAATTTTAAAAGAGGCTTAGTGACCTACGAAATTGATGGTTATGATTATGGATGGTTAGAGATATTGGATTCTGTTGAGGTGGAACCTGAAGAAATAATTGAAGGGCCATTTACAACGTTAGGAGAAGCAAAAATATATAAAAGAAGTACAGGTGAGACGATTAATGTTTTTATCGAGGATTACGGGATGTCGCGACAAAGGGCAATTGAAATGATTATGAGATAGGTAGCAGGAAGACTCAAGTATATCAATGATAGAAATCAGGTGATGTTAATGTATGAAAGTGAATTAATAATTGCTGTTCGTAATGGTAATGGAGAGATAATCGCTTCTCAGACATTTGAAGAGTTTATGAACGGAAGAAAGAATATTGAAATTTTAAATTATTACACAGGGCAAAAGTTATTTGATATTCTATTTGACGATTTGGGTATTATTAGATATGAAGATAATGTTTTTGCATTGAAAACAATATTCCAATTGAACCCTGAAAAAACAACTATGTTATTACTGGGAAAAATTGCTGAAGCAGTGATAGTAAGAAGATGTAGAGAAGATGAGGAGATTAATAAAAAATGGTTATCTATTGCTAGAAGAAAAAAAGCTAAAAGCAAAACAGCAGAGCGTTTTCAGGCGGTGGGTACTGGGCTTATGAGAACAAAGATTGATTATCCATCAATCTATAATCCAGCAGATACACAAAGGGATATAGTTTGGGTGGATAATGAAGGAATGAGAGCGATGATCAAGTCGTCTTATGTTGCAGGTATAGAGGCGGGGCTACAGATAAAGGTGAGCAGAAATAGCATGGGCTATTTTTTTCAGGACCTATGTAACTTGAGATATGAAGTTCCGGTAGTATATTTTGATATAAGTCATGATTATGATAAAGTTGCCAGAGAATTGGTATTAAATCAGGGATTTTGTGACAAGCCGAGTTCTACTATTATTAGAGAAGAAAACTTTGTAAGAGCTAGTGCTATAGATTATAATGGGTATGAGGAAGTTTGCTTTTATGAAGATTTGGTTATGGCGTTAGTAACAGGTAAACTAACAGTTGAGGATTTGCTGAAGAATAAGACTGTTTGTGAAAGTGAAACATTTAGAAACTCATTATTATCTGCTACGATTTCACAAATACCACTTCAGAATATTATTATTAAATGATAAACAGTCCGCCAGAATGGTGCAACTTTTTGTAATTAGCGTTCAGGGGTGAAAAAAATAACAAAAGCACCAAATTGTGCGTGAATGTTAATACGAAGTGAAGTTATACCGCATATAGAGACAATAGTTGCTCTACATCGGGCAGATTTGTAAAAATCCTTGATTTTAGGCACTTTGAGAGGTTTTTCAGGTTTGACCAGAGTGACCGAAAAACGTATAAAAAGGCAATTTCTGATGGGGTAAACGTGTCTGTGGTATTGGACTGCGGCCTCGGAAACATATCAAAGGAAAAGTAATATTTTTATCATTCAACTAAATAACAGAAGCGTGAAAGACCGTTCATTTTCAAGAAAAATTGAAAGTGAGCGGTCTTTCTTTGTATCTGAAGGTCATCGTATCAGATGGATTTCAGGTGAGGTATATTCGATGTATTCGAGAAAGGTGATTTTATGGAGACAATACGGAAGAAGATGATGTGAGGAACGCAAGAGTAGCGCCACTCGGTGAGACCTTTGAGGATTTGAGGCAGATGCTGCGGGAGGGATAGAATATTGAATTATAAAGTTGTCCGGACAGAAACTGCAGATGCTCAGATCCGAAAGATTATTTTGTATGTAGCAGAAAACTTTGGAAGGGAAGTTGCACTTGAAAAACTTGAAGAATTAGAACGGAATCTTCTTGACTTAGGCAAGTATCCGCAAAAATGTGTAGAACTTCGTTATCTGGTGCTTAAAAGACAGGGGTATAAAGTACTGGTACTTGAGAAAAATCTTGTGTTTTACAAGATAAATGAGGAGAAGCAGGAAGCTATTATTTATGCTGTCGTAGACCATAGACCGGATTATTTGAACATCATCCGGGGATTGGAAGATACAGTATAATATTTTACAAAGAGAAAGTGAGAAATATTTCCGGTTCTGGGTTGGAGCAAGCGCGGTTCCTATGCCAAGAATCTCTTCCATGGATACGCCTGAGCGTTCTGAAAAATGAAATAACATTGCAAACGAGCCCCTGTTAGTGTATAAAAATCGTAGAGGATCTGGCGGAGAAAAACGAAGCAAGAAGAAAAACCATAAAAGTAAGGGAGCACCTTATCAACTCAACCGTAGAACTGGACATAGAAGAGGTAGAAATCGCATTAGCGATCATCGAATTAGGAACGGACATCGTAATAAACAATCAATAATGCATGGCGACAAATCGCGACCGAAAAATCGAGGCGACCCGCGAAATGTGGGTACAGGCAGTCAAAAGAAAAGATGAACTTATCCGTGAATTATGGAAAGTCGAAGAAATTGAAAACAAAACCAAAGAACAACTGAAAAAGTATGGAGAATACGAATTTCAAAACGTGGTTCAAGAAACAGCCGACGTGGTTGAAGATTGTCGTTGCGACGGCAATTGCAATAGCTGCAGTATTCGGTGCAGGCTCGGCAACATCTTGTACGGTAACGCATAAAGTCGTACAAAGCGCATACAACACTGCAACAGGAGATTCAATCATCATAGATCGGAAGAGCGTCGTGTAGGGAAAGAG
>OGMT01000154.1_pt1 | contig 62769 bp, 78 predicted proteins | sample 1573271 | NCBI WGS metagenome assembly OGMT01 (sample SAMEA2582000, study PRJEB24529) | metagenome | biome: Human gut stool | place: China | collected 2011 | reverse complement strand
ATTATTAATAACCCCGATTTTTTTGTACTTGTAGAACATGAATGCCTCTGAATTGGGCATTCCTTTGCCCTTTACATAATCCTCATGCAAATCCGGGAGATATATTATATATCTGTCCCTGCCTTTCTCTTTTGCAAGATAAAGCATCTTATCAGCTATATTAAAAAGTTCTTCATATGTCTGTCCGTCACATGGATATGTAGACGAACCGATAGAACATGTAACATGCGGCTTATCAGGCTGGTTATTATACATAAATGAGACGTTATTGCGGATTGTACGAAGCACATTTCTTATCTCATCATTGCTCTCAAGCCCCTCAACAACGATAAACATCTCATCTCCGCCAATTCTTCCGGCTACACCCTTTCCTTCAACAGACTCTTTAATAACATCTGCAACATGACCTATAATGTCAATTATTTTTGTCATCAAAGGTTCAATGTGTGAACCCCATATTTCTTTTAGTTTGTCAGCTATGTTGTTAAGTACCGGAACAAAATATGTATTATATACATCTAACAGCTTGCCAAATGTATCGCTAAGACCTGTTTTTACAGTGTCAAATAATGGTGAGATATGCTCATCATACATCTGTACAGCTTTATTACAGGTTTCTTCAATCACAGCCGTTATCTCATCTAATACATTCCTAATAGGTTCCAGCGTTGATTCAAATGCCTGCTTGATTTTATCCGTATTTTCGACAACCGGGTCCACAAACGTTGAAATCAAATCTGCCACGAATTGGTTACATAGAGACACTATTGTTATAAATGGATTAACAAAAATACCTATCAAATCAGCAGATATTCCCTGTGCTGCATCACCTCTGAATATTTCAGATATTTGCGAAAGGAACTCCGAAAAATCACCAATCTTATTCCACAATACAGCCCTTGCATCAAACATTTCAGATAATCTTATCTTAATAAAATCCTTATTAGATGATAAATATTTATCTATTCCACCTAACAGATTCTCACTTATCGAAGTACCAATATTCACAAAAGAGCCTGTTATCCTGCCAGCATTCATTACTATGCTGTCAAAGTAATTCTTCGCAGAATCAACTACATTTCTATCTGTAAATATATCTATAAGACTATCTTTAATGCTTAAAAGCAGTTTCCGCTGTCTCTTGATGCTTTTCTCAAAGTCAGTACCTAAACCTTTTTTAAAGCCTTCCTTGAATGTTGCAGCAATATCTTCTATTATCTGCTTGAACTTATTAAGTTCATCTCCCGCTTTTCCAACTTCATTAGATACATTAGTACCCATTCCGGATACTGAACCCGATGCTGTGCCAGTACCTGATGAACCAGACGAACTGCTATCATCCGTCGGCTCTGTCAGCTTATTTATCTGGTCAAAGCCTGCAAGGGACTTCTCAATATCATTTGCTGTCTTCTTAGCTGCATCTCCTATTCCACTTACATTATCTGCAACACCTCCAGCATCATCTCCTATGCCTGCTATATCAGCACTTATACTTCCCATAGAGGATGATATATCGGCACCTGTAAGCATCTGCACGAAACTAGCAAATCCATCTGCCACTTTCTGCAATCCTGCAAGCAGACTATTAAATCCACGCAGAATAGGTGTAAACAATGCTATGAAGCCTTTACCAAGGCTAGCCTTTAACTGCTGAAACCTTAATGTAAGTATTCTTGTCTGATTCGCCCAGGAATCCTGTGTTTTAACAAAGTCTCCTGTGGCATTAGATAATGCACTTGTTACATATTGATAACGTAGCATTACCTTTTCCTGCTCTGTCATCTTGGCTGTTGTCTTACCGAAGCCATTATTAAGAGCATACTGGTCTAAGTTAGTCTGTGTCATTATTACACCTAAATCCTTAAGTGTCTCAGTCTCTCCAGTCCATATAGATTTCAGCTTTGTATATGCTTCGTCCGTTCCAAGATTATAAAATGATGCAACATCACCGGTTAATCCTGTAACATTTTCAGCCATATCCAATGCCGCCTTACCTGTAATACCCATAGCATTACTCATCTGGCCAAACACACCCATATACTTCTTGGCCGATAATTCCGATAAGCCAAAGTTAGTCATAGCATTGGAAGCCCACTGGTCTGCCTGCCAGCTTAAGTCCTTAAATGCTGTATCTACGACATTCTGTACTTCTGTTACATTAGAACCTACTTCTATGCAATCTTTCGTAAACTTAGTAACTGCAGCTATACTTAGTCCTGCAGCTATCTTCTTACCAAGCCCAGAAAAGATAGTTGTTGCCTGCTTAGCTGCCTTATTAGAAGCTCCTGTAAGCTGATTAACTATCTGTGAACTATCTATTCCAAGTTCCAGAGCTATCTGACCTACTGTATCTGACATTCGCCCTCCTTTCTGACACAATTAAAAAGCTGCCTACTTCTTTGAGTAAGCAGCCTTAAAATCTCTTTGTAATCGTGTCCAATGTTCTATATACTGTGGTGTTCCTACCACTCTCTTATTACGTTTCAGAAGCCAGTCATTGTGTATCTTCTTCTGTTCCTTAGTAAAGTTCCTTATGACTTTAATGTCTTTCTCTGCCCTTATACTTACCACTCTTCCAAGTGGTGTTTCAGGCATTATTCCTGATAATAAAGAACAAAATTCCGCCCAGGACATATCATCTTCCGTCCGCAATCGTATGCCATACTGTGACAGGAAACTTGACTCTATCAATTCCCAGTCATCATATATGTCATAATATATTTCACTATGAGGGTGTATTCTCCTCTCCATATGTACCTGTGGCAACACCCATTATTGCATTATACATTTCCTTATATTCCGGAAGCGGTAAGTCCATAGCCTCAATCTTATCTGCTGCCTCTTTGCCAATAAGCATTTCAAGAGCCTTTGTTATAAATCCCATTTCGTTGTCACTATCTTTCTTCTTTTCAGCCTCAGCAGCCATAACCTGCACATTAAGAATTGTATTCTTCCTGTTATTAACAGTTACAACCAAATCATCTGTAATACGAACCATAGGTAACTGGTTAGTTATCTTCATAGATATATCAATTACTTTAAAATCTGTCTTTGCCATTATTCAAATTCTCTCTTTCTTTTTTATTCTGTATATGGAATATATGTCGGTTTTCCATCACTCTGCGCTTCCCATTCAAGTGCATCAATACTCGTAGAGTCTCCTCCAAGGGAAGTTACATTTATAACTGCTGGGATAAGAAGCTGGTCAAGGTTTGGGAAAATAATTGAAACCCAGGTATTACATTCCTGTCCTGTCTTTAAAGCCAGACTTGCAATATAATCATTACCTTCATCACCATAATTGCGCTTGCCGCCCATAGTCATACCAAAGGATTTGCCTGTTGTAAGTCTCCTTGTCCAGCCTGCCTGGTCCATTGGATTCCATTCTTCAATCGTTCCATCTACAGATATGCTCAAGCTCTCTGCATCCTTTACTGTCTTTGTCTCTACTGTTTCCGGTGTATCTGTATTCTTTCTTCCTGTTATACACACTCCAAACTGGATTGTATGTACTGGATTTATACCTGTAAGCGGTGTTGCTCCTGCATTATAACCTGCTAATTTGGTATTCTGTGCCATATCTATACCGTCCTTTCATAATAAATATCTAATTCTATTACACTCTCAAAGATACCTTTATCATCTGTCCCTACATCAACAGGCTCATCAACAAGCATTTTAGTGAAGAACACTTTAGTATCGTTGATTGTAATATGGTTCATATCCCTAAGCATATTGTAGAGCTGTTCTGCGGTCTTCTCTGCGTCTCTTACACTCGTGTTCCAATGAATCAATATGCTTACAGACTTAACACGATAAGAGCTGTTATTTAAGCCGCCTACCGCCATCTGCACAGGTCTTTGCTTGTTATTATTGTAAACACCTATGCTCTTATTCTTTTTGTCGTCTAATTTTCCGCAATACACGTTAGTATTGTCTGCAATACCAAGACCTGCTATATAATCTCTTACATCACCTATTCCTAACATCATAACCCCGCATTCTTTTTATAAAACTTTCCAAATGCTTTAGGTGCAAAATCCTGCTTTTTACCACCTTTCATATAATCATCAAGCCATCTGCCTTTAGCATTTGCATTACCCTCATGCTTCTTTCCTTTTTCGTCTGTCCAAGGGGACTGATGGAAATTATATTCTGGATGATAATATAATCTTCTTGCCTGCGGTGCTGATGTTGATATGATAACCTTACCATTTACAGCTTTTGAAATACCATTAGTTACTGTCTGTCCATTTTCGTAAGTGGCAGTTTCACTCTTTCCTGCACTAATATGCGTACTTTCTCCTTGTAATTTACCTGTATCTCTTGGTATCACCTGACTTTGCACAACATCCGTGTGTATAGCTTCCGCTGTCATTTCTAATGAAGTCGCTGCTGCTGCCGTAAGCTTCCTTACCATAGGCATATTAAGCTTAACTGTTGACTTAACATTCTTCGCCATTACATCACATCCAATCTTACATAATTAACTGTACCATCCGGATTACGGCACTTTGTACCCTTGTATATATGTCTTGTTACACCGAACACTGTTATATCACCTTTAGTAATAACAGGAAGTTCCGGTGCAATATCTCCAGGTATCAAAGCGCAGCCTTCAAGTTGTATAAGAACCTTTTCTGCCGTTAATACTGTCTTTCCACTGTCCTGATAGTTACATAAGCCATCCCATATAACAGGCTCAAGAGGCTCTCCATAGACATTCCTGCCTTCCTGCTCTATCTCTACATGTATTTCTGTCTTACACATGCTCTTTAATATCAAGCAAGGGTATCTCATACTCACACCCCCAGACTTAAGCAGCACAAGCCTGTCTGGCAAAGCACCCGGTATGTATCATGTTTTACAGCAATTCCATTCTGCACAAGAACATTCCAACTGCTGCCAAACTGCATAGATACTCCATTTACAGCATAATTCTGTAAGACACAATTAATCATGTCTTCATTCTCATACTCAAAATCAGCCATATCGCAGCATACATCTATGATTATTGCCTGCTGGAACTCTGTCAGATTATCAAAGCCTCTTGATGTTATACAATTAAAAGTAAGCGAGTCGATATGACGGCTCGCCTGCTTTAATCTTCGTTCTATCTGTTCATCCGGGATAAGATTATGCTCGCTCAGGTACTGTTCTTTACTTGCATATACCATAGGCTCACTCTGCAATCTCTTCTGCAGGATCTACATCAACGAATACAGAATCAACCTTACCATCCTTGCCATTAGGGAATACAAATGTATCACTTAACTGGCGATTCTGATAAAGATATCCGTCTCCTTCTGTATGTGCTCCTGGTGCGAAGAAATAAATAGATGAAATCTTAGGTACTGTCTTACATGTCTGTCCACATGCGACAAGTACATTAATCTTGCGTGAGCCCTGAACAGTTTTTTCATAATATGTGGCTATATTAGTCTTTGTAGGCTTTGCCACAACTGTATAAGCGCTGTCGCTCTTAGTGTAGTATGTCTTTCCTTCTACCACATCTGTATCAGTTGTTATGGTATACTTTGACTTAAGCGGAGCAAAGCCGCCCTCTGCAACATCCCAATCGAATCTGTCATAGAATCTTTCATCATCCACAACTTCCATAAGTGTCACACCATCAATATCAGTTACACGTGTTTCAATGCCAAGACCACCTTCTGCAATCTGTGTCATTTCAATCTTACGTGTAAATTCCTTTGATACCTCAAGCTTATCCATAATGTCAGAAGATACATACATAATGAGACTTCCATTTGCCTTATATCTTCTAAGCTTGCCTGCTGCCAGAGTATGCTTAAGCTTAGCAAATACATTCTCTGATGTATATTCTGTGGAAGCTGTTTCAGTATGATATAATTCTGTCTTCTGTGCAGCCTGTGCTACCTTGCTGAAAAATAATGCATCTGTCTCTGGTACTACCTGTGTCTGTTCAAATATGTGTGAAATATTCTGAATAGATGCTGTCTGATTTGTTTCATCAACATCTGCCTTATCAACCATAAACTGTACATCTCTGTCATGTGTTACTGTGTAAGGAACATCTTTCTGGTTATATTCTCCTGTGTTCCATCCACCTGATCTCTTATGGTTCTTATAACCACTTACACTCATCTGTGTAAAATGGAATGTCTTTGCATCTAACCATCTGACATTGTTTGTGATAAATGGTGATGTAAGTGTGCCCTGAATAAGAATTTCTAATAATTCAGGACTCCACTGTTCTGCATAATTTAAATTTGGCATATTATTTTACCTTTTTAACCTTTCTTAATTGAATCTGTTCCATCTCTTTGTAGGAACGTTTACATTGTTACCTGCAGAAGACTGCTGTCCATTATTTTGCTGCCCTGCGCCAATCTGGAATCCCTCATTGTTCTCTGTGCTTGGCTTAAGTGCAGGTACATCCTTTAGAACCTGTTCAAGTGCAGCTTTAACATTGTCCTCTGATATCTTTCCATCTGTGCCCTTTGCCTTGCTGAAATCAGCCATCTTAAGCACATATGGAAGTGTCTTGGCATTAATACCAAGTGTCATTGCTACCTGTGTAGCCGCAAGCTCTATACGAGCCTGTTCAGCATCTTTCTGCGCTGTTGTTACTTCATTCTGAAGATTAGCATTAGCGTTCTGCTGCTGTTCTACCTGCTGCTGTTTATTCTGCTTAAATGTTGCAATAGCCTGGCTTACTTCCTCCTCGGATAGTCCCTGCTGCTGGAAATAGCTTTTAAGCACAGCATTTTCTTTCTTGGCAGTTGCGGTGTCTAACATGCTCTGTATTTTGTCATAGTCAATTCCAGCCGCCTGCTGATTATTCTGACCACCCTGCTGTCCTGCCTGTCCGTTGTTGTTGTTTCCAGCGTTCTGGTCGCCGTTACCATCTCCGCCCTCAGCGAAGAACTGTAGATTAATAGGTAATGTCTTTCTCATACCTGTCTCCTTTCCGTTTACCGCCCGTCGGCATTTTCCTAAAGTTTATTGCCATTAAGTTTTGGGCATATAAAAAGGACACCCATTACTGAGTGTCCCTGATATTGATATTAAATTGTGTTTATGCAAAAGCTATATCAAGCATCTTAATTATCATATCCGCTGCTCTTTCTGCTCTTGCATTGTAAATCTTATAATCTGGGTTATGTATTAAATCACCCTCTCCTTTATGAATGAAAAAGTGTGCCAATATATAGGCTAATTCATAATCAACCTCTTCCAATGTCATATTACTTTTCATTCCTATCCTATTACCCTTTAAGTAACTTGGTGATGCCTTAAAGTCATAGCTCCTTATTTTCATATTATTCTGTTCTGCAATCTGTGTAAGCACCTTGAATATTAAAATTGGATTTTTCATTGTAACCTTGTTAAATGGCTCCTGCGGTTTTATTATCTCTGTACTCTTTTCCTTTGCTCTGAAATAAAAATCTACCAGATAATCATATACTTGCCACGCTTTATCTGTGTTAAGAGATTTTGCGTGAAGAAGTGCTCCTTTTTCTGTCCAAAGATACAAGTGACTTGCCCTATTTGCAACCAGGTAAGGATTTCTTACCTGGTTTTTAAAAGCTTTAAGTTCATCTCCCACAAGTACAATATAGTGTTTTCCTTCTACAAATCTATGTTTATTTGCATTAAAATTTGTTTTTATAGTATCTGTAGTTGTTTTATATGCTTCCGCTAATTGTTTACTTGTTAAAACTCTAATTCCCTTAACTTCCAGTATCTGTGGTAATTCCATTTTAAAATCTCCTTTCATATTACCTTGAAAGAAGTTTCCATCTGCATTATAATATTTACAGAAGATAACTTCTAACCTGAACAATCGTTAGTGCTGTGGTAGGTGCAACGATTGTTCTTATTTTTTATCCAACTTCTTAATTCCGCGACTAATTGCTTCAGTTCTATTTATATTTTCCCTTTCACAATAATCTTCTAATATTTTTTTATCCTCATCACTTATTCGGATGCTTAATTTATTAGGTCTTGGATTATTAGTTGGTCTGCCTGTCCTTGGACTCATAACCTCACCTCACTTTTGTCGGGCATAATTATATTATATATTATGTCGGGCAGAAGTCAAGCGTTTTATTGACATTTCCATTATCTTATGATATGTTAAATATGTACTTAAGTACAATCTCTAATGAGCGTATAGCTTAATGGATAAAGCAATTGTCTAACTAACAATCAGATGCGGGTTCGAGTCCCGCTACGAAAACAACAAGCATCCTGATGAGGATGCTTGTATTTTTTGAAATTTGAAACTTTATAGCTGTCTTGAATTTCACGACTCATTTTTTGTTTTCTTATTAAATATTGATATTTTCTCAATTTTGGATATAATATAATTAAGATATCTTAATAAGGCATTGATGCCTTGCCCCCTTTGGGCGAGGTCATCAATGCCTTATTTTCTTTTATAAATGCCTAACATTTTATAGTCTTTTATCCTCACTTTCTTAAAATTGGGTATAAAAATACCACCAATCTTTCGACTGGTGGCTGTTACTTGTTTTCTTTTATTTCTGCTTTATCTTCATTATTGCTTTCTGCCTTTATTGGTCCTTTTTCCAATAATGCAATCAATTCATCAATTGTCATTCCCGGTTTTCCATCTAATATACCATCCATTGAAACACCTCCTGCCTCAATATTACCCTCTCTGTATGCCAACAGAATAGCATTTTTTTAAAAACAAATCAATACACTTATTAATATTATCACTATATTTTTCCTGACACTCTCTCATCAATTCAACCGCTCCATTATAATCAAAATGTTCGCCTTTTGAAATATATCGTACATCTCCTTGATTTATCACAATGGTCATAGTTTTTATTGTGTCGTGTCTCATAAATACTCCAATATCATTTGCGTAGCGGTGCAACACTCTATTTTTTTTTGTCGTCTTTTAATTTTTTTATGCCCTGACGAATAGCTTCTGCTTTTCCTATATCTTGTCGAATACAGTAGTCATTCAATATCTCTGATGACTCCTTATCAAGCCTTACAGTTATTCTTTTATTCTTTTTTGTTAAGTGGCTTCCCTTCCTTTATCCATTCCTCATAAGTAATATCTTCGGGTAATATTTTAAAATATTGTTGTAAAACTTTAAATGTCGACCTATTATATTTTTCTAGTTCTTCATCTGTTTTCTTTGGTGGATTTATAAATCTTTCACGTTCTTCTTTTGTCATTTTTTGTTTTTCTTCTTCCGTGAAATGAATCTCACTTAATTCCATTCTGAGTTTAAAACATTCTTCTGGAGAAAGTTCTTTTCCTCTTTGCATTTGTTCTGATTTAGGTAATAAAAGCCATTCCCTTGCTGTTAACGTCAACTAATCCACCTCCTCTAGAAGAATATTCCAAATATCTTTAACCAACAATTTTGAAACAACTTTAAATCTACTATTTCGCTCATATAGCACTTCATTTTCATTTAAACCAATAGAACTTATATCTCGTCCATTCTTGGAATTTTGTATATAAATTTTTATTTTTGCTGAATCATTATATCCTTCTTTTTTTGATGTGCTCCAATACTGTCTGATTATTACTACTTTTCCTACTACAAACTCACTCACAAAATCATTAATCATATCTTGCTCATCTAATCTATCCGTAAAATCGACCATTCTTATTAAATTGCCTTGATATTTCGGTATTTTTGACAATGCTTTATCTAAATTATTTATAAGCTGTTTATCTTCTAGCTTTAATTTTGATAAATCATTTGCATTTCTTAACATATCATTTATAATATATGACTCAAAACTCTTGTATTGAATAACAGCTTGCAATTCTTTATCTGATAATTGAATTATATCACTATCACATAAATCCTCAATATGCTTTTCAGATTTACTATTATCAAATGATACATTTTTCTCCCACTGTTCCTTCCTTACCTCATACATCTTCTTATTATCCGTATCCAGCGAATACTTCGACATCCTATCGAACTGCTCAACCATTCTTCCAGCATATTGCTGTTTCTGGTCCTGCTTGTAATCTTCCTTAACCTGCTCAAGTTCTTTCTTGGTAAACTTACTGTCTGGCTCTTCATCCAGCTCAGGGAAGTATGTTGTATGTACATCTTTGCAATTTGGATGATAAAGCCCTGCTGCCATAGCAGATGACATAAGCGGATAAGGACCATCAGATGCCTTACCTCCACTCCATACATCATCTATAAGCACCTTCCCAACAAATGGAAGGCACTTAGGACAGGCATTAGCACGCTTATTCATAATAACCGTACTAATTCCCCAGGACTGTCTCATCTCTCCCTCTCCGGTTAGATATGCACGCTTATTGGCTGTCTGAATTGCCATCTTAGCATAATCTTTCATAGTATGCCTTGTGCCATTCGCATATTCAATACAGTTGATACCTGCTTTAAGGAAATCCTTTGTCGCCATATCAACTGCTTTCTCATATGTTCCTGCACCCGTATTCGCATACACCTGAGCATTGAATATTATCTGCCGGTATTTATCTTCCGACATTCTAAGCATTGCTTTTTCCGCCCTGTTAAAATCTGACTTCGTAGCTTTAATCAGGGCATTAAGCTTTCTTGTGTTAAGCTTGAAAAAAGCACCCTCAGTGCCTTGTGACACCTTGGATGCTTTTAATCCCTTTTTCAATGCTCTTAATATCTTCTGTTCCTGCTCTGTGCCGCCTGTCTGCCTTGCAGTAAATATCATTGCATCAATTGAACTGTTTATATCACTGAATCTGCCCGCAAAACGTGTCTTGTTATCTGCTTTATATTTTTCTAAGGCTTTAAGCTGTTCTACCTGCCATTGTTCCCAGTTGAATCCAAGTTCATCTTCTTCTGCTCTGTGTCTGTCAAGATTTCGTATCATAGAAGCAATCAGCTCATCTTCTATGGCTCTAAAGGCTTTCTCTATGTCATATTCTGTATTAAGTGCCATAAGCTACCTCACTTGTTATCAAAGCCTGTAAAACTGTTATCAGCGCCATTAACTGTAAAGCCATCTGCCTGCATATTAAGTGCCGGCTCTTCCATATCAGATATACCCTGCTCAGCCTTAAGCCTTGCTATCTCTTCCTTCTTCCATTCATCATCCTTGGTATCTCCATACAGCTCATCAACAGATGCCTCTATGCTCATAATGCCGCCCTGCTTAGCCTTGCTTACTGTCTCAACCTGACTCTCGAACGAAGGGTTAGCGTACTCACCAAATGTCACATCAATATCTATATCCTTAATAGCTGTCTTATTAAGCGTGTCTATGGCATTAAATGTTGCTGTAACAAGCTTTGGAAGAACCTTCTGAAGCCGCTCTACAATGTTATTTCTGCTGTAAAGCGTTGCTTTCTCTTTCTCCCTCTGTGCATCCGCATTATCCAGTTTCTTAACATCTATGCCTAATGTTGATGGGCTCATAATCCCCTGTAAACAAAGATCCAACGCTGTGATATATGTTGCAAGATAGCTTTCGTGTGGGATATTGCCCTGTACAAGCTCTATCTTATTAACTGTACCTTCTGCCATGCTGCCATCTGTTTTTATATAGGCATTATCAAAAGCATTAGGCTTTAGCACTTTTCCATCCAGGGGATTCCTTGGTAACATATTCTCCGGTATATATTCCTTTGTTCTATTCCTCCTTAAGGCATCCATCCATTGTGACCATGCTTCATCCAGCGCATCAAAGTTATCTATCTTTGCATCAAATATGCTCTTGCCTCGTCCTTTATACTTGGCTGACTTATAAAACAGAAGAGGAACAGCCATTATAAACTTGTCATTCCAGGTAACATCACTAAGATGTGCCAGCTCCGGTATAACACTTAAATCATATTCCCTGCCGCCTCTTGTAAGCTCATAATGTATGTAGCCTATGCCATAATGTTCAAGTAATACATATTCCTGTCTCTGCACGTTATACACAGTCTTAAACACTATCTCCTTAACTCTTCCCCTGTCCTTGATAATCTCTGTCTTATCACCAGAGTAGAATTCCAATATAGGATACTTGCTAAGGTTCGTATCGAACGATATCTTGAATGCTCCATCACCGATATAAAGTGTTTCTGTTATTGCCTGCTTAACAAGCTCAATGAAATCATTTTCCTCTGCTATCTTATCCCATTCTGTCTGCCTGCTGCCAGCATCTATTAAATTCATATCATCTGTTACTATACTGGCCAGCATATCGCATAACATAGCAGGGAGACCTACGTGTATCTTTCTTATCTCCATACCTATTGTACAGGATGCAGACCAGAACCTTGTCTTGTCACCATCTATCTGGCTGTATAGCTGTGACAATTCTTCACTCTCACCTCTGTACCATATCTTGTTCTTTATGGCATTTCCCTCGTAATCAAGAGTTTCCTGTATGCTTATGGATCCATTAACAGCCGGCTGGATGTGCAGCCACGTTCTTATTCCTGTTTTTATCTTCTCTGCCATACTTGTAAATATGTTCACCTCTCTCACTCTCCTATCTGGAATTATTTCTTATTCTCTATACCTATCCTGCTTCGATAAGGAATCCAGCCATACTGTACGCTGTTTACCATATGGTCATTGCCATCCTCAGGCTCACAGTCCTTATCTTCAAGCCACGAATACGTTTCTAACTCTGTCTTGTAATTCGTGCAAGTATCGACAATATAAAAGCTTGGCTCTCTGCCCTTTTCGTCATTAAAGGACATCCAGCCAAGCTGTAAGTTAATTCTATCTATTATGGTTACTTTCTTATACGCATTATTAAATATATACTGGCAGTCAATGTGTTCTCTCTTGTACTTGGCAAACTCTGTTATCGTTGCCTGATCAGCGTTATCTATAAACACATTCTTTGACATTCCACCCCATTCTTTTCTGTTACGCTCCAGGAAGTCAATGTAATTCCTTACCGTATCAGACGGAGCTATTGGTATATCAAGTTCTGCATTGTTATACACCTTTTCATCCAGCACTATCAGCTTGCCCTTGTTTGTTATTCCCATAAAGGACATAGCAATCGTATCCGGGCTCTTGGTTGAATAAGCTGTATCAAGTCCGCTGGTGAATATTATGAAATATTCGCCCTGCATTTCATCAACCTCACGTCTGATGTATGACTTTGCCTGATCTCTAGTAATGATATGCCTATTGCAGAAATTAGAAAAGACAAGACCGGTAGCCTTGCCTCGTAATCCTAATATCTTGTTTTTATATATCTTAGTGCCAGGAGGATAGCTCATTTTTTTCTGTTCTATCTTCTCTGGTGTCATAGATATATTGTCTGTCATATTAAAGAACCAGTACACCCAGCCTTTAATAGGCTCACAACCGTTAAGGTCCTTCCATATTTCTTCCGGCACATCTGCCCTGTACTTATCTATAGGCCTTGCATGATTGATGTATTCTGAATATATAGGAAGTGTAGGTGCATCAGGATTAAGTGTACCTACGAAATATTCAGAACGTCCGAATATCTCCCGTATGAAGTCTATGTTAGCTGTATTGCACTCATCTACCCACACACATCCAAACTGTGAACCCAAGGCATTCTTCCATTTACTGGCATTATCATATCCAAGAATATATATTATCTTAGTACTGCTGCCAGTTTTGAATTTAATGTGCGGAAGTTTATTTTCTTTATCGCCATTACCACAGTATTCCAGATTGGGGAATATCTGTAACAATCCCATATCAGCATTTATTATATTCTTCTCAATAACACCTGTTGTATTACCTGCTATAACGTGCAGCTTCATATCTGATTCAGCTACATTCATAATGAACTTAACAGCTACTGTTGTTGTCTTTCCGGATGCAGTTGAACCCTCTAAGAACTCTGCTCTTGCTGGTGTGTCTATGTAATCCCAGTACTTATCACTTAGAAGCATCTGGCTCACCCCTTGCTTTACGCTGTGCAAGAAGCTCCTGTAATTCACTCCTGGTTGTATCGTTTACATTAGCTTCTATCTTGTCTGTGAATATACCTAAATGCTTGCCAAGAAGCTCTAAGGCCTTAACCTTGTCACAAGACTTAACTTCCAATCCATCTCTACCCTTCTTGATAACAGCAAGAGCTCTTTTCTGTTCCTCTGTAAGTTCTTCTGTAAGCACCGGCTCTACTGTTCTATACATAACAGGCTTACCATCTTTATCCAGTACATCCACAAGTGCTCCATCCGCTTCTACTTGCATCTTCTTTTCAACCACGTGTGCATAATCCGCATTATTAGAAAAAGCTATCAAGGCAAGCTCCTTGATAACTCTCTCCTGGGTTATCTCTGTACTCCTTGATAGCTCTTTTTGTCTTTTTGCTATATATTCCTGCACCTTAACATTTCTTAACAGTCTTGATGCTGTCTGTTCTGCTGTTTTCGGTGAATACCCTGCCCTGATAGCTGCCTGTGTGGCATTAAGGTCTATAAGGTATTCTTCACAGAATCGCTTCTGTTTATCTGTTAATGCCATACAATCAGCTCCTTTTTACCTTTTTCAAATGAATAAAAGACCATGCCTTAGCAACTTTTTGTTAAAGCATAGCCTTTTTAAATGTTTCATCAATATAAAATTACTTTTTATTTTTCTTATTATAATCTTTATTAAACTCAATTATGTTACTGATAAGTTCAATTACTGACACAATAATAACTGGCATATTCACAATAACTGTATCATTATCAGTAAAATTCTCTATCATTTGATATGTTGTCGTACATATAACTGCAATATATGCAGCAATCTTCCAAGTTAAAACAGCATCATGCTTTTTATCTCTAGCATATAATTTTATAAGTCCAAAAATTACTAATGTAATAATGATTATAGTTATTATTGTGGTAAATATCTTAATGAACATATTATCCATTTATTTTCCCTCATATTAATTTACTATATCGACATACATTTGAATTTCATTAACATATAATTATAAACATGCTATAAATATTTTATAAATTTTAAGCTCCTATTTGAACTAAAATCATATAACCACAACATGCAAAAATTATTGTAACCACATTTGTAAAAATATTTATACAAATTGAACGTTTTTTTGTCTTAAATATATATTCAACATTGCAAAATTTACACACCAAATGCACAACCAACGATCTTATAATTATAAACAGCAGAATAAATATAATTGTTCCATAAATAAACATGAGAAATCTCCTTGTATTATTAACTCTCATCATTACCCATCAATAAATTAGCTCCATATTTTTGTAATTCTTCCAAATAGTTTTGAACTTCATCATCTAATATTCCACTTTCTTTCATCTCTTTATAAATTTTTAGTTTATTATTATAATTTTCAAGTTCTTTATTTTCCAAATCCATTTTTCGTTCTTCTAAGTTCAACTTTTCTTCTTCAACCTCAATTCCTACAGTCTTTATTTGTTTATATATATCTATAGGATTAGGCACTTTTATATTACCTATTTCTCCACCGCTAATCACAACATATAAACCTAAAATACCTATTAATGTTTTTGAAAACTTTCCTTTATTTTTATATTTTTCCTCATCTTTTTTTGCATCATATGTCTTATCTAAATTTCTTTTACCTGAAGTAAATGAAATTACACCCTTCGAATTAAGATTAAGCATAATGGATAGTTCATTTTCTTCAACAACCTTTTTCATATAACAGTCTACACATTGCATAACCTTTGTTATAGAGGTTAAATCTATCGGTTTACTTGTATTTATATGCATTTGAAAAGAATATGCTTCACGCCAATAATATATTGGATATATCATATCTAATATATACTTTCCATATTCATTTAAATTACATATTCCCTGATATGAAGACAATACTTTCAGCAATTTTACATGTAAATTATTATAATTTATAACCTTAATAATCTTAATCTTACGTCTTTTTTTATATGGACATTTAACACTATAAATTGGTACATTTTCAATATCTATTTTTGTTGTTACTTCAATTTCATCTTCTTCACTCAAATCATTCTGTTCATAATATTCCCCAACCTCTGCAAATGCGATTTTATCATCATGAATTCCTGGAATCATAATAATATCACCTATTTTCAAATCATACATAAATTTACTACATTTGCTAATTGCTTGACCTGGTCTTTTATCTCCATAAATATTTTTAATATTTTCCCTCAGTATCTCTATCTGTTCTTTTTTCATTGAACCAATATCTGTACTTAAATCTATTATATTCCACCCTAATGCTACATAATTTTCATTTAAATATTCATCAAAAAAATAACCTTTTTTTGTTCTAACCATCCAAAAATTTATATTTCCATCAACATATGGCAATTGATAATTCAATAATTCTTCAATAAATTCTTCTTTAATTTGTTCCATAATATCCCCCTATAAATTTTTATTTAATATTATATCAACAACTATCAAAAATCAACAAAATAAGACACCAACTTTCGTCAGTGCCTTAAGAGGGAATAATTATCAATTTAGGAGTAATGGTGCCAGCTCTCACCAGCACCACAGGGGATATTATTGAATTTCAGACTAATATATGTCCGTGACTCAATGCATTCTGCATCTGTTCCACGATAAATATTACCACATATAAAACGAACAGAACGAACAAAACGAACAGACTTTTATTTTTCTTTCAAAAATCTTTCAACTGCCATCCTGCATCCATCTGCAGTGTAGTGCTTTCCCATACTATGCGCTACTTTAATCCACGAATACTTGTTAATGTATCTGTATGTAATCATCCTTCTTATAGTACTACTCTTTATCTGGTATATATAATGCTCTGCAAGTGCTATCTGCTGTTCTATCTTCTCCAGAACATCTTCCTGCTGCGACTTTCTTAACATCAATAATGCCATCTGATTATCATATTCCGAATATGGGAAACCTTCTATCTTGAAATGCTGCTTGCCTCCATTTCCGCCTGATACACTATCTATTACAGTATATCCTTCCTGCTCCATCTTACTTATCCTTTTCTCTATCTGAGATATAGACTCCTTTAACGCTTCTCTTTCCTTTATTAAGTCATCATACTGTATCAATATTTCTTTGATATTGTACTGTTCTTCCACTCACTACACCTGCCTATCTCTTATATTTCTGTTCTGTGCCATCCGCCATCTTTACTGTTATTTCTAATGGATACCCCTTAGCGTTATAACCTGCACTTAAATAACGTTCCTTTATTATTTCCAATGGCTTACAATGTCCTTTTTCACAATGCTGTGCTCTGGTTTTATCATTGTATTCTGTTCCACATATCTCACATATGTAATGTTTAACTTCTTTCAATATAATCACTTCCTTTCATCTCTCTCCACCAAGTAAAATCCCAGCCATTATTAGTTAAATGCTGCCATATATGATTGCCTTTGTAATATGCCTTTCCTTTACTTCCGTTCCGTCTGTATATCTGATATATTCCTGGCTTATCTGGTTCTGCATCATAGCAATTATGCCACCCTTGTGCTTCCATTTTTTCTTTAAATGTCATACACTCTTCAAACTTTAACTGACCTATCATTGTTTCATACTAATCTCTTTATCAAACTTTTCTTTTTCCAAAATTTCAATTATATAATACACTTTTCCTTTTTCAGCTCCCCATTCTTCTTTACCCTTTCCTAGTCGTAATAAGCATTTACATTTAAGCTGAGGAGAATTCTTAGAATATCCATTACGAAAAATTATCTCTTGTACTCTATCTTGTCTTATTTCCTCTGGAACGTCATTGCCTTGTAGCAATTCATACTCATATCTTTCGCTAAAAATACTTGATGGGTATATTGTTATCGCACCAAAAAGATTCTGGAAACGTGTTTCATAATATTCTTTTATTTCCCTATATTCTTCTTTCTTCTCGCCTGAAGCAATCATATCAAACCATTTTTTCTTGATTGGCAATGTTAGCATTATGAATCACCTCCCTTTAATTTATCTAATGCTTTCATGGCTACTTCTAACATCGGTTTGCTAGTTCTACAATTCTGTCCAGTATATATGCATTCTGTCTCTTTGAGATAGCCGCACCCTATACATATTGCCTTTGCTACAGCTTCTTTAGAATCATTTATAGTCTTATCTCTTACATCATAGGCTGTTGGCTGCTCATCTATATCACGGCAGAATGCCTCTGTTATCTGTCTTGCTACATCTCTGCATTCTTCACTTTTAAAGAGGTTTGTTGCATCTCGAAAGCCATTCTTTATATATTCTTTAAAAGCATCTGCATCTATTAATCTCATTGTATGTTCTCCTGTTCCACAGCTACATCATACTTTTCTTGACTAGCAAGAATTTCTTGTAATTCAGCATTACAATCGACACAATCCACGTTGTACTTATGTTTTGTAATTTTGTCTATAAAATAGTTCTCTATTTCCTTTTTGAATTTATCCGCATCTATTAATCTCACTTTCTTTACCTCCAATCTTCCGGCATAGTCACCTGCGCATTACAATCCTTAATCAGCATCATTGTATTTGTGCTTGGTATCCAGTTCTTTACATACTCCACAGCTTCCTCGTATTTAAGCCTTGGTGTATTAGCTCTTGAATTGACATTAAAGTAATCCTTATAATCGTGATTGATTTCTGAGAACACCTTCCTGCCTATCTCCCTATATGCATTAGACTTCTTTCCACCTACCAGTTCTATAACCCTTGATGATATAAGCTCACTCAAACTGTGCTGCTGTCCATAATCTATGTTCATAGTGTTTTCTAACTTTGTAACCCTGTCAGAGACATCATCTATCATACCTAACTGTATTCTCATCATTTCCTGTGTTGAAAGCGGCTTCTGATAACTTCCGGTCTTTCGTATGCTTGGAAGCACCTCTGATGTAACCCAGTCTGTAAATCTCTCTGCGCTGTCTTTACGGCTCTGAAAGATTGTCTTATAAAGGTTGGCTTCATTAATAAATGCAGCTTCCTGTTCTCTGCCTAATCTGTCTATGACCTTACTTGTAGTAACCCCATCTGTTTTAAGTCTTGCTTTAACTCTGCTTACCTGTTCAAGCTCTAATGCTCTACATACATCCGCCAAACAAAACATAGGCTCGCTATCTACTATAACCGTCCTTATCTGTCCAAACTCACTATTGTTAAATATCTGTAACTCCATTCTGTACCTCCTACAACACATATACTCTGTCACTTAACACATCTTCCGGATCCCGCTCCTTATTAACCTCTTTTACCATATAGTTAAAATCTTCTATATCCATATCTTCATCATACTTATATATAATCAGCTCATGTATGCTGCTTGGAATCACAATAATCTTATCTGCATTTGCAATTCTCTTTATCCTATCCATTGCATATATTACACCAGCTCCGTGGAATTTATTAGCATTAGAAGCTATTACCATTCTTCTCGATACAGCTTTTGCAGCCTCTATTAATTCTTCACCTTCCCCATCTTCCTTAATCATTCCTGCCAGCACATCACCAAACAATCCTATATGTGCATTCTTAACAGTATTAGCTCTCGCTATCTCCCATGCTGTTTCTTCCTTCATGCCTATTTTTTTTAGAAGCTCCTCTGGTATCTTCATTATTGCACCTTTGCCAGGTGTATTAATTAATGCTGCTGCCAGACAGTCATCCACACCTTCAAGATATGCATTATGTCTTGTTATATTCACAGACTCCGCTCCTGCCTTGCAAAGTGTTATAAACAGCTTATCTTTAAGATATTCTGCTTTTAATATATCTTCCATCTGAATATCGCATGGGCTATGTTCTTTATACACTGAAAGAACCATATCAGCAGCAGAGCTTACACTATTCTCATTCTCAATAATTTTATCTGTATAAATAATTGGAGTTGGGTTAGCCTCTCCAATTATCACAATGCCCTTAAGCACTGTACCATTCTTCTTAACATCTTTAATCTCTGCTACATATCCTCTGTCTCTTAATTCATTTACTATATCCTGTCTGTTCATAATCAATTCTCCTTATACCTCCAATATTTTTTCACAGGTATTTCGTCCTTCCTTGCTCCTGGAATTATGAAACACAACCTGTTGTATGTCGCTGCTGTGATTAGTTCTGTACCATCTGCGTAAACAAGCTTCATCTCTAGGTCATATCGGTATCCCAGCTCCTTGGGAAATGTATCCGGGATTCGATTCCACTTTCTCTCCTCTGGTTCTTTATCCAGGAACTCATATATGCTCATCTGACCTTCACACTCATATCCATCTGTCATATCAGCACCTCAGTTCTTCATCATCAGACCTTATGTGGAATTCAATACCGGTTTCTGCTGTCATAGCTTCTGCTATATCCTTCCACTTCACATATCCACCAACAAGACTTTCTGTATATTCGTTGAATTTCCGGATAAATCTGTTCATACGCTTAGTTCCAAATCCAAAATTATCCCTAAGGACGTATGAGCTCATCAGAAGTACTGTGTCCATTATTGTCTGTTTAATTGTTTCTGCAAAATGCTCAAGCTCTGTCTGAGATATCTTAAGTGGTACATCATACGCTTGTCTGAACTTAAGCTCCTCTTCAAGTCCATTTATACCCTTTTCCCTGGCAACTCTCAGGGCATATGACATACCTTCCCTTCGTGCCTGCTCCTCTTTGCTTAACTTAGCCATTACTTATTCCCCGCTTTCCGCTGTGCCAACTTCTTTGCCTGCTTCTGTGCTTCATCTTCGAGCTGTGCAACACGCATATGGTTATAGCAGCAATAATATTTCATCTTTCCACGGATAATGCGCTTATACACATATTCCTCTAAACTGTATTTTTGCGTATCAATGGTCTTTCCGCACTTATCACAGCAGATACCTCTTTTAACTGGGAGTATTCGCCTTTCCTGTTGCACAGATTTTCTTATCTTCCTGCTGGTTCTTTGCCTGCTTGGAATTATTTAAGCTATTGCCTGGCCCATTTAAACCAGCTGTTACTTTTCCCAAATCATTACCCTGTGCAAGTCCAAATTCTGCCATCATAGCTGCAACACAATCTTCAAGTTTTGCACTTTTATCTTCAAGATATTTATCTAATCGGTCCTTGATAAACTGTGCAGTCTCCTCAGCTATATCATTAAGCACTGGTATATTCTCAAATGCCTCATAATGAGCCGCTGACCCATCTGGTTCAAATTCTGCCTTATACAGGGCTTTAGCACTTATATCTGTGGCTAAGGCTCTAATTTTGATAAGTCTGTTAGTTTCTTCCGTAAGCGATTTACTAAACTGATTTACAGCTTCTAAATCCATCATCTCTATAACTCCTTTCGTTAGTTGTCCAGAACAGAGTTGTAGAACTCGTCTGAATGTTTTGGTCTTTGGTTAAAATTATTAAATTTGTTGTTCGCGCGCGCAGGCGCTATATTATTTAGTTTTTGTTTATGTTTATATATGGCTACGGTTTCTCCTACGCTTTTCCCTACGGATTGTACTACGCTTTCTACTTCGGTTTCTCCTACGCTTTTCCCTACGGATTTGAAAGTACAAATTTTATATTTATTAGGACTTCCTTTCTTCCCTCTCTGGAATTCTATAAGTCCAGCATCTATTAATTTATTTCTGTTTTCGACTAACGTAGCCTCTCTTGACATCTGACAACGAGACATTACTCGCTGGTTATCTACTTGTATCCACTCGCACCACCCTGCCATATTATTGATACTTAATAATTTGTAGTACAATAATTGCGCAGCACTCGGCAAGTAATGACTTTCGAGCCACCTTTCAAACCCGTTCAGTTGTTTTATATAGTCTATACGCTGTTCTGTTATCACGGCTTCACCTCTTCTAGAACCACTTCTATTCGTGGGTTATGTTTATCTATGAAGAAATGATCTTCAAAGCCTACTATGTTATTCCAGCCATCATTATCTATAACCTTGCATTTAACAAGTGCATCCTGTATGAACTTATGTGCAACTCCTGCTATATTATCAAGGTCACGCTTTCTGTTAGGCTCATAGAATGTGTATTTTATCCGGACTGGATTATTTATATGGGTACGCTTAAGATTAAGCCTTATAGCGTTAGATATGATCATCTGATACTGCTGCTTCATATCGTTGCCCGTACTATGCCGGTTATGAAAGCTTCTTTCTGCTTTCAGGTATTCGTTTAATCCTGGAAGCGTACCCTTGATTGTAAATGTATAGAGCATTCAGCTCCTTTCCGCCCTGTGGAAGTATGTACCACAGGGCTTATATGTATTTCTGTGACAACGTAGATTGTGTGATATTATATGTCACAGATAATTTCTTCCAAACTCCTGTATAAAATATTCTCTTGTACCATAATTCTCTTCATAATACTTCTGTGCCATTTTCTTAAGCCTTAAGTCTATGACATTGGCAGATTGTCCGGCATATACTCCATTAGGGTGTAAATCTGGACGAAGTGGGACTACAAATCCATACTTCTCACTTTTCTTCCTGTTAGATCCGCCGAATATATGATGCCGTTCTACTGTAGTTGAACCTGTGAATATACATTCATCCATATTATCAGTAAATACACTTTTAAGTTTCTTACTCATATATTCCACCTTTCTTTTAGCTGTGCCAGCTCTACAGGAGATATTGTGTCTATTCCCAGATCTTTTGCTTCTGCCACGGTACCATCAATTAATACAGACATTTCATAAGAATTGTATGTATGACTGCCTCTTATGATTTTGTAGAAATATACTTCAAATCCATTTTCAACTTCATATTTGATGTATCTTAAATGTGGTTCTTCCATTTCATATGCTGTATTTATTGGTATATTGGTTTTTATTACTGCCACAACACCGGTATCAACTTCCATAGGCTGTCCATATTGTCCCAGAAGCATATTCTTAACCTTGGCTTTAGATAACCTCTGCTTATCAGCTATCTTGCCTACAAGAACGTGAAAATAGGCATTGGCATCAAGACTTCGCCTTTCCCTGTGGGGCTTAATTTCTATATCCAGCTTTTCCTTTTCTTTAAGCTCAATAAACTGTCCAGCCACATTATCATTTACTTCTAACATAAGTATCTGTTTCATTGTCTGAAAATCTATTGATACATCTTTATATCTTCCTGTGCATTTCATTCTTCAATAACCGGCTTTGAAGCTGTTGCCCTTAAAGCCTGCATTACTTTAGGGAACATTCCTTCTGTAATTTCTTCAAGACTATTAACTCTGAAACGCTCACATATCACTTTGCTGGATACCCCTGTTCTTTTAATCTCCTGTTCAATTGTCATTATCTTAGGCTTGGTTATCTTCATAGCTTTTATTTCAGCTTCTTTTGCTTCCTGAGCTTTACGTTCAGCTTCTTCTTTCCGCTGTTGCTGTTCCTTTGTAACCTTTTCCGCAGTATCTGCTGTATCAAGGTTATCATCCTCGCTTATCTCCATCGCTATCATATAGAGGTATCTTCTGGCATATGTTGTTACCGCACCAATATTCTGCATTGCAGTAGCTCCCTGAATGCTTACATTAGCGGTAGGTATGCTGAATTCAATTACATCCTCTAAATTCTCAAGATTAATAAGTGTAAGACTTGCTGTGTTCTCATTAATTGCAAATTTAAACAATGTCTTATGCTGTGCCGCAATACTATTGCAGGATGGAAGGAAATCTGAAAGTTCATAATACTCATATTTGCTGTATGTATTTTTTCCAGTCTTAATTAATTTCTTTGCCTGCAATTCCACTCTCATCTCTGCAAGCTTTTCGTAAATGCTTTTACTCTCTGCCATTACATACCTCCTGATACATCACACCAATATTATCAATATATTCACAAATCATATCTTTTTCAGTTTCAGAACAATATATCTTCAATATAAATTCCTTCTGCTGTTCATTAGATCCTGTAACAAAGGCTGCTACCATATCATCATCTACACTATTGCAAGCTTCAACAAAGGCTTCATCTGCACTTTTAACATTCTGCTTTATATCATCCTTGCTAACCTTTTCCTGTATTCTTTTATCTTCTTCTGCCTTACGTTCCTGCTCTTTTCTTAATATCTCTGCTTTTTCAGCTTCATACTTCGTTATTACATTAATAGACATTGCCAAATCAAGAGTCTTCTTAAATGTATCCAGTGCTTTCTGTTCTGCATCACTGTGCATATTCTTAATTGTCTCTATCGACATTTGGGCATTATTAACATATGTTTCTATAGCCTCTTTAATTTTTTTTGCAGATGTTCCCTTATTTTCCCACGTTTTATCATAAATCTTACTTAACGGAAGATATTCCTGCATTCCTTCTATACAGCTATCATATATCTGATGTATTTCTTCTTTTTTCTGTTCAATACGCTTATCCTCGTACTCTTTTGTCTGCTTTGCAATAAGTTCTATTGGCTCAGCTATGATCTGCTGAAGTTCTTTTATTTTGTCCTCAAAAGCGTCATATGGCTGCATATATTTTTTCTTAACTTCTTTTCTTTTATCATCAAGACACTTACTAAGCTTTCTTAATGTTGCAACTGTGCTCTTTGCCTCAATAAGAGTATCTTCTGTAAATACCATTGTTTTATACAGATTCATAGATGCCTGTACATTTTCCTTAATATCATCAAAGTTACTAATGTTTAAAATTCCATTTGTCTGCTCTACAGACACAACCATCTCATCCATTTTTATCTCCTATGCCAATTTTTCTAATGATTTTTTATTTTGTTCATAAATCAGATTAAATTCATACTGTCCATTCTTTGTCACTCTGAATTGTCTTAAATAACGTTGCCTTTCATCCTGGCAATCACATTTCTCTCCAGGATCCAGATTAGCCCCACATATAGGGCACTCATAATTCCACATTGCTTTTTACTCCCAAATGTTCTACAATATAATAGATTTTTTATCATAGTTGAGTTGCAGTGGTTGCGACACTGCAGCTCTTTTTATATGTTTCTGATACGATAATCACCTATTGGGACACCTGCTTTACACTCCAACCTGTGAAGCCTTAACATCCACTTGGATGCATCTTCAATTCTTCCATCTTCTATAGCCGCATTGATTCTCTTGTTGAATGCAATTATTTCCCCGGTTGTTCTCACCTTGTTACTCCTTTCTGACATAACCTAACGAAGTCAAAGCCTGTTCATTAAGTCGCTGCCCGTACTCTTTCTTCTCTTTGTCTGACAGTGAATCGTAATCAATAATCTTGTCACCATCTATAATCTTTATTACTATGTTCACACTCTCACCTCTGACTTGTGGTTACTGTCTTATATGCTTACACTGAATGTCCTGATTACATCTTTTAATCACAATATGTCCTGTTGCAGTGTGGACACCCAGTAATCAGTGTTGAACCTGCCTTTTCTACAGATATACCGGTTTTATATTCTCCGTGGTCCTGCTCTGCATAAATGTCTTTATTACAGTTCCAGCATTTACCATCTCGGGGTGCAAACTGTGGATAACCTTCTCTATCGCAATATTTATCCTGTGCTACTCTTGCTTCGCTTGAATTAAAATGCTCCATAGTATCACCTCTTCTTATCATCTCTGCATAAAACTAATATTGTTATACAGATAATAGTTGTTATTGCTACTGCTGTTATATTCATATTTCTGCTCCTTGTTTAAATATCTTGTTTAATCTTGCTTTTACTCCTATACTTTAATTACTGGTATTGCAGTACCTAGTTTTTAGGAAAGGAGTTTATTCAAAATGAAATTAAACCCTGATTGTATAAGAGATATCCTATTTGCAATTGAAGAAAAAACATCTATGAAAACGCTTTTTTATCTTGATGAAGATAATTGTCATACAATATTTCCTAACTATGATTTAGACACTGTCCTATATCACTTACGCCAATGCGATATGTATGGTTATCTTTATAATTCTTCACTAAGCTGTACTGGAAGTTGCACCGTTGTTGATTTAACTCCAAAAGCCCACGAATTTATAAATAATATCCGAAAAGATACAAACTGGAATAAGACTAAGGAAATAGCTGGAAAAGTTGGAAGCTTTTCTCTTAATGCGCTTTCTCAGATTGCAACTAATGTAATCACATCACTTATAAATTCATACACAGGTCTTACTTGATATGAAATATCTTCTTTATAACAAATCTTGAACATTCATCTAACTCTTGGTCTGTTGGGTGAATGTTTTTTCTTATCAAGTAATTAGATAATATCAGTTTATCTAATCTGTTCTTTATCCAACCAACAGCACATATTAGTGTTGTAGTCATAAATAGCAAATTCATATTCTCACCTCTTTAACCAGATAATCACCAACACTATTGTTGAAAAATATATTTGGAAGTTTGGATGCCTCTCCCTGAATGGTATCCTTATAACTTCATAATACTTAATACCAGATACTTTCATTTTCTCTATAGCTGATACCGCCTGTATAAATGTCTTGGTTTTTTCTTCTATGAATGGCTCATAGCAACGAATAATGTACTTATATGTTTTCTTTTCAATCACTCTCACCTCCTTGTTATATTACTTGCTTGGAATATCTTCTGTTGAAAACAAATAATCCATAGTGAAATTTGGAAATTGAGCTTTTATTGCAAGCATTTCACTTCTTTTAAACTCTGTATTTCCAGCCATTTTATTTTTTAGGCTTTCATATGTCATATTTGTTTTTTTTGAAAGTTCTTTGATTGTCATTTTCTTTCTTGCCATTTCGGCGCTTAAATTATTAAACAATTTTATTTAATACTCCTTTCTGTTACCCTGTGTCGTAATTTCATTATCATTATATACCCTGCGTCGTAATTGTCAACCCTAAAAGATAATTTTTTTACTTTGTGGGGTAATTTTCATTTACAAATATGATGAATAGAGTTACAATCTAATTACAACGGAGGTACACATATGGGATTTACAGATAAGTTAGATTTACTTATGAAAGAAAAAAAAATTAACAAAGCAGAATTAGCAAGAGAATCTGGAGTTCCTTATACTACAATAGATGGTTTTTATAAAAAGGGAAGCGACAATGTAAAATTATCAACCTTGAAAAAGCTTTGTACTTATTTTAATTGTTCTCTTGACTATCTAGCAGATGATACTATTAATGAGCCGCAAACAATAGCCGCTCATTTTGACGGAGAAGAATTTACACCAGAAGAATTAAATAAAATAGAAGAATTTGCTAATTTTGTTAAATTAAGCAGAAAATAAATGAGAAACAAAGGGGATGAATTAATTTGACAGAATACGAGAGGTTATTATCCAATGCAAATGATAATGATGTTACAGTGTATGATGACTACAATTTGAAGGGAACAAGAATTAAAGGATTATATTGTGATGGCACTGTTGCTATAAGTAACGACTTAAGAACTCAAAAAGAAAAAGCCTGTGTCCTTGCCGAGGAGCTTGGACACTTCTACACTTCCACTGGCAATATATTAGATATGTCAGACTCTTCTAACAGGAAGCAGGAATTAAGAGCCCGCCTATGGGCTTATAACAAACAGATCGGCTTAAGAGGTCTAATTGATTGCTATAAAGCCAATTGTAAATCTATTCACGAAATGGCTGAATATCTTGATGTAACGGAAGAATTTCTGCTAGAAGCCATTGAGTGCTACCGCTCAAAGTATGGAGTGTATGCTAAATTAGATAATTATTTTATTGGCTTTATACCTACTTTATACATTATAGAAGAATACAGACAAGCAACAGATTAAAAGTATTGCATATGTCCCTGCTTTAACTACCAGCGAATAATGCAGGCATATTACTTCCTAATATTAGTTTTAAATTCAAATACAGAATAAGGGGGATTTATTATGAGATTACCAAAAAAAGATATTAAAAGTTCTAATATAAAAAATATCAATGATATAGTAAAAATAAATATTAATGACACTATAGATGGAATTCCTTCCTATTATGCCTTACAAAGACTTGCAACATCCTTTAAAAGAAATAAAGAAATGGACTTAGCTATTGCCTGTCTAAAACATTCTAATCAATTATCGGATATGTATGACAGACCACCCTTATTAGAGAAAGATTATTTACGTCTAATTAAATTTCTTCAACAGAGCAATGACTATGAAACTGCTGAAATTGAATTTAATAATATTTGCATAAAACATCCAGAATTTGCAGATAAACGTATATCTAACTTAACAAGAATTAATGAGCAATTAAATAAAGCTAAAGAATTCAAATGTGATACTGTATTTTTAACAACCAATAGCACTTGTCCTATTTGCTCTAAATACAACAATCAAAGATTTTCTATTAAGGGGAAAAAATATCCTAAGCTACCGCCTGAAATTGTTAAAAATGGTGGCTTCGATAAAGATTGCATTATAGGATTAACCTTAAATATGAATGACTTGCTAAATTAATCAAATTAATGTTTTCTAATTAACATTCTACATAATAAATAGTTGTCATTATGGTAAAGTTACCGCTCTGATTAAGATTTAATATTTTGATTAACACTATAATTAGGAGCAAAATGAAACATATTAAAAATGGAGACTATGATAGGCAGTGTAAGGACGTTCAAGTTGTGGAAATATCTGCACATCAAGTTTAAATAGCATTTTGCCAATATCGGGAAAATGGATACAAATTAATCTTATTTAGATATAATAACTATTATTTTTAAATGGAGGCATTACTATGAGTGAAAAAGAACAAATTGGACATATTATTAAAATAATTGATGAGTATAGCGTTATCATTGATTTAGGCAATAATATTGTTAATAAAAATGATATGGTCTATATATATGAAAAAAACAACGCTGTAAAAGATTTAAAAGGTAATATTATTGGCAGATACGATATATGTAAAGGAAAACTTTGTGTTACTGAAGTGTATAATAATTTTTCAGTATGTGAAGCACTCCCATCTATAACTGATAAATATACTGCACTTTATAATCATTTAGCTCTATCACCTCTTTTAGAATCTTCAACTAAAAGAAAAAAGCTCAATATAGATCCTAGTATTATAAATAAAATCAAAGCTGAAGATAATGCAATTCGTATAGGTGACATTGTAAAAACATTTTAGTTCTTGACAATTTATATGCCAAATGGTAAGATATTTTCAAACAGAAATGGTCGTTGTTAAATGACTGGCGAAAATCCCTCTTACCATTGTATGGAAAGGGGGATTTTTTCTTTTATGAATACAGAATATGATAAACCATTTAAAACATATGATGAAATGCTTTCTTTGATGGAAAAAAGAAATATTATCATCAATGATAAAGAGTTTGCTAAAAATGCTTTATCTAATTTATCTTATTACAGTTTAATTAACGGATATAAAAATACATTTTTACAGGTAAAAGGAACCGATGACTTTATCGAAGGTACAAAATTCGAAGAACTTTATACTATTAATCAGCTTGATGTTAGCCTTAATAATATAATTTTTAAATATATTCTATATTTAGAACGATCATTAAAATCTAAAGTATCTTACATAGTATCTCAATCATTTGGTGTTTATACAGATAAAAATGATATATCTTGCACAGATTCTAATGATTATTTATATTATAAAAATTACAGTTCTTCGACTGGAAAAAGAATTGATATAGTTAAAAAATTGAAGAATTGTATAATTGAAAACCATCATAATAATATTATTGAACATTATATAAACACTAAGAATCATATTCCTCCATGGATATTAACCTATAATATTCCATTTGGATTAACGATTGAATGGTATTCTATATTAAAAAATGCAGAAAAAAGCTATGTATGTAGCGCTTTTATTTCTTCCGAAACACTCTCTATGGACGAAAGAAAAGAATTTTTGCGCCAGGCTTTACTATTATCCCGTGAATATAGAAATAAAATTGCACACGGAAACCGAACATTTAATATATCCGGCTTACCTGTGCTTCCAAAAAATCAATTATTAGAATTATCTCATTACGCTGTATCCTCTGAAGAATACAATAATGGATTAGCTCAGTGCGATTTGCTTTCTATATTGCTTTTACTTGTTATCCTGCTAAACGATAAATATTTATGTGCCAATTTATTATCTGACTTAACATCACTCTTTGCACCTTATGAGCAACATCTTTTTAATAATAAAAATATTTATGAAATTTTTAATTTACCCAATGATGTTCTTATGCGCGTAAAGAATCTGATAGATAATATATATAATATGCCACTTGAAGAAGCTTTATCTCAAAGCAATACATAACATCATAAAATAAAAGCCCTTGTGCTACCAACACAAGAGCTTTTACCACGATACTTACATAAGCTGTGCTTATATATAATACCGCCCTAGACAAGCTATATTATATCATTCATAGCACCGCTTTTGCAAGTGGTGTTATTTTTGTACCCATTTTTGAGTTGCACCGGTGCAACTTGCATATATTTTACAGAAAGGATGATTAATATGGCTAAGGATATACTTAATATGAAATCTGCATGTGCTTATATCCGAGTATCTACTGACAAACAGGAAGAACTTTCTCCGGATGCACAAAAACGTCTTCTGATAGACTTTGCTAAAAAGAATAATATGTCACTTCTGGCAAGTAATATCTATCTTGATAATGGTATTTCCGGCAAGAAAGCTGATAAAAGACCAGAATTTATGAAAATGATAGGAATGGCAAAAAGCAAAGAACACCCTTTTGATGTCATTCTTGTATGGAAATTCAGCCGATTTGCGCGTAACCAGGAAGAGTCTATCGTATATAAGTCTTTACTGAAAAAGAACCACGTTGAGGTTGTGAGCATATCAGAGCCTTTGATTGATGGTCCTTTTGGAAGTCTTATTGAAAGAATAATTGAATGGATGGATGAATACTACTCTATCCGTCTCTCCGGAGAAGTTCTACGTGGCATGACAGAAAAAGCATTAAGAGGTGGCTACCAATCTTCCCTTCCGCTGGGTTATAAGATGAATAAAGACACTGGCATTCCATACATATATGATGATGAGGCTGTTATCGTACGTAAGATTTATCATGATTATATATCCGGCCATAGTTACTTAGAGATTGCCAGGGAGCTTAATTCTCTTGGGTACCGGACTAAACGTGGTTCGACATATGAAGGACGTACTGTGGAATACATATTATCCAATCCATTCTACTACGGTGCTGTAAGATGGAACAGACAGAAACATGATGACCATACTATTAAATCTGTTAGCGACTGGATCATAGCAGAAGGCAAACATGAATCTCTGATTGATAAAGAGACTTGGGATGAAGTCCAGCATCTTATAGCACTGAGAAGCCGTCCTTACAAAGCAAGAGCTGCAGGGCATATGAAACACTGGCTGGGTGGAATTGTCAAATGTTCAGATTGTGGTGCATCGCTAATGGCTGGACTTAATGCTACACGTTACCAGTGTGGCAATTACAGCAAAGGAAAATGTTCACATAGTCACTATATTAAAACTGTCGCACTTGAACAGGCTGTATATGAAGCATTTGAACGTGCTTTAAATGGAAGTGTGGAATTGCATTACGAACTTAAAAAAGGCTCAAATGAGCCTGATACAGATGACAGAAGTGTTATCTTAAGTCAGTTGTCTAAACTAGAGGATAAAGAAGCAAGAATTAAACAGGCATACCGGGATGGAATCGACACCTTAGAGGAATACAAAGAGAATAAGCAGCTTCTTAAGGATGAACGTGCTGCACTTGAAAAGCAGTTAGAAGCATTTAATAATACTTCCAGTACAGACTCCAATGCTGCTATGCTTAAGAGCATATCAACTGTATATGACATTATAAAAGATACCTCTAATAATACTCTTACAAGGGCTAATGCTATAAGAAGTGTTGTTGACCATATGGTATATGATAAAGAAAATGATAAATTGGAAGTGTACTTCTTCCTGCAAAAATAAATAGCAAACATTTTACTTACTATATTTTTACCAAGTTGTCAAACCCGCATATATGCTGGCTTTTCAGCAGTATACCTTATTGAAGTATGGTGGACCGGACGGCGAGCTTGGTGCTTCTATGCGTTACATCTCGCAAAGATATTCTATGCCATACAGGGAAGTTGCCGGGCTGCTTACAGATATCGGCACTGAGGAGCTGGGGCATTTTGAAATGATTAGCACAATGGTTCACCAGCTCACAAGAAACCTTACAATGGAGCAGATTAAGGGGACTCCTTTTGAAGCCTACTACGTAGACCATACGTCAGCAGTGTGGCCTCAGGCGGCAGGTGGTATTCCATTTAACGCGTGCGAATTCCAGTCAAAGGGTGATTCTATAACAGATATCGTTGAAGATATGGCGGCAGAACAAAAGGCACGAACAACTTACGATAACCTAATAAGGCTTGCCAAAGATGACCCCGATGTTCTCGATCCACTTAAATTCTTAAGAGAGCGTGAAATCGTCCACTTCCAGCGTTTTGGTGAAGCCTTATCTATAATACAGAGCAAGCTTGACTGTAACAATTACTATCTATACAATCCTGAATTTGATAAAAACTGCAACTGTATCAAGAAATAATTATACCAATATGAAATCATAGTCTTTGTCATAAAATGAGGCCGCCGCAATAAGAAAATATAACTATATAGATATACAGACTTAACTATCAATCTATATAATGTATACATTTCTTAGTGCGACGGCCCCTTTATTAATATATTTAGCTGTCTGACAGGTGTACTCTCTCCTGTATCCTCCGGATATTTCCTGTATTTACAAGCATCGTGTGAACTATACGAATTCCAACACCTCAGATAGCTTCTGTATCCAATAAAAATTTATATCCAATAATAATTATATATTCTTAATTAGTATGTCATAACCTCATACCCATCATCAGTAACGTGAACCATTATTTCCCACTGTGCTGAATATGAATCATCTTCTGTGTATATTGTCCAGCCATTGTCATCATCAACGTATACGTCCGGATAACCAGCGTTAATCATTGGCTCAATAGTGAATACCATACCGGGTGCCATAACCATACCTGTTCCCTTCTTAATAACATAACTGACAAATGGTGTTTCGTGGAATTCAAGACCAATTCCGTGTCCGCCCACTTCACGAACCACTGAATATCCATTTTCCTTGGCGTGCTTGCTTATTGCATCTGCAACATCCCCCAGATGTCCCCATGGCTTAACCTGTGCAAGTCCAAGCTCCACACATTCCTTTGCAACATCTACAAGCTTCTTATGCTCTGGTGCAACATTTCCTAAACAGAACATTCTTGAAGAATCTGAAAAATAGCCATTAAGAATTGTTGAGCAGTCAACATTTACGATATCACCATCTGCTAATACTATATTAGATGATGGAATACCGTGACATACTTCATTGTTAATAGATGTACACACACTCTTTGGAAATCCTTCATAATTAAGAGGTGCTGGAATTCCACCCATAGCTGTTGTCTTTTCATACACCATCTCATCAATTTCCTGTGTTGTCATACCCACTTTAATGTTCTCAGCTACATAATCAAGTACAGCAATATTAATCTTACTGCTCTCTCTCATACCCTGAAGCTGTTCTTCATTCTTTATAATGCTTCTTGGCGGAACTTTGTGGAATTTCTTTCTGTACATTTCAATTTTCTTATCAAAATCCATATGGCATTCACAATAAGGCTTTTTACTGCCACACCAGCAAGGGTCATTTCTCATTAACTTCTTCATTGTTGTTACTCCTCATTTCTGTGCATATATACACTTTCTAATCTGTAATATTACTATATATACAATACCAATTTATAATACTGTTATACATATGCAATACCACAATATATCTGCATCAGCTATACCTGCAAATTACTAATTACTGCTATATATTTACATCAGCTATACCTGTGCATTACCACTATATATCTACATCAACTATACCTGCAAATTACCAATTACTGCTATATATCCTCATCTTCACATTATTGCTGTAATACCTCAACTATAGCTGGCAGGAACTGCTTTTTACGCGATACAACACCAGGAAGTATTACATAATTGTTGGTTATCTCATCAAGGTTAAATGCCTGCATAAGCACCTGTTCAGCATTCTTACCTGATAACATAACATACGATGTCTCTTTCATTACATCTGTCAGAAGAAGATATGCAATATTTATCTCATCTGACTTATCCGTAACACTTGTGATATAAGAAGCTTCTTTCTTAATAAGCTCCTCTATCTCTTCCTGACTCATACAATTTACTTGTCCAACACCTACAGTTATCTCTCCAATTGAGAACTTCTTATAATCCCTATAGAATATCTCTTCTTCTGATTTATCGGAAAGATTACTTCCTGCCCTGAACATTTCCCTGCCGTATTCTTCTATATCAATACCAGCTATATCAGCTAATACCTGGCAGGCATCAACATCATAATGTGTGCAGGTTGGTGATTTTAATATAAGCGTATCTGATATTATTGCCGAACATAACAGTGCGGCTGTCGTCTTATCAATATCTATATTATGCTCACAGTACATCTGATATATTATTGTGGCAGTACAGCCGAGCGGCTGGTTTCTGAAAAATACAGGTGTTATCGTCTGTATACATCCAAGTCTGTGATGATCTATTATCTCCAATATATCAGTATCTTCAATACCAAATACAGCCTGGTTTTTCTCATTATGATCCACAAGAATTACCTTCTTCTTATCGGTCTTAATAATATTTCTTCTTGAAATCATACCGACATATCTGCCTGTATCATCCTCAATCGGGAAATCCCTGTAACGCTTCTTAGCCATTATGTCCTGTATATCTTCAATAAAATCGTTGAGCTTGAACTTTATAAGTGCTTCCTGTTTCATAAAGAAACTTACAGGAATAGCCTGATTAATAAGTCTTGCAACTGTATATGTATCATACGCTGTCGATATTATAACACAATTATGCTGTGCAGCTATCTTGGTTATTGTGCTTGATACCTTTGCACCCTCACATATTATAAGACATCCCGCCTCCATCTCAATAGCACATAGCTGTGACTCATATCTGTTGCCAAGAATTACAAAATCACCCTCTTCAATCATATTTTCCATCATATCAGGATTGGCGGCAGCAATAATCATCTTTCCCTTATTAAAATGCTTATCTATATCACCGGTTATAACTTCGCCCTTAAGGGTATCCACAATATTACTTAGACTTGTGCTTGAAACAGATAATATATCACTATCATACATTTCAAAATATGACTTAGCAACATCACTGATTGTAACAAGTCCTTTCAGCTTATCATCTTCAATGATAGGAAGTGTCTCAACACCTCTTTCTTTCATTAATTTCCACGCATTTCTTACTGAAAGTTCTTCCGATATTCCACTTATCTTCCTGACATCAATATCTCTTACCTGAGGTCTAACATCTTTAATATATGCCGGAGGCTTTACACCACATTTTTCAAGAACATACTGAGTTTCTTCGTTAAGATGTCCGGCTCTTTTAGGAATGTAATCCTCACTTCCAGTAATCAGATTTTTCAGTCTGGAATAGCATATTGCTGAGCACACCGAATCTGTATCCGGGTTCTTATGTCCTATTACATATACCTCTCTCATAACAATCTCCATTCTTACGCAATTTAATACAACATTGCTGTATTGCGATGGGACAACAGGCAGTCTTAATGCATACCTGCTTGTCATAGTAATCACGAATATATCATTATTTATTCATAACTTATATTATGAACTCTTATTATTAAAAAGTCCAGTATATAGATGATTGAGTTTTATTATTAAAATCCATTATATATGTGGTTAAATTTTGTTAATTAAATCCCATATATAAATAGTATATAAATAATTAAATTTTATAAATAAAAAAAGCTGGAATTCTACAAGCTTATATCCTTAAGGCATATCCTGCATTAAAGACAGCTATGTAAATTCCAGCTTATCTTATAATCTGTGATTATATTTAACTAATTCCTGAAGATAACTATCTTAGTCTCATCTGTATATCCAATTGTTCTCATATAGCTCCTCATCTCACCGATAGCCTTCTTGAATTCTCCATAAGCTTCACGGCACTTTTCAAATGCCGCAATAGCTGCAGCAGCATCTCCCTTATCCTTAGCCATCCAAGAATCACAAGCATACTTGTGAACAAGTCTGTGTGCAGAATCAAGCTTCTTGAATTCCTGACTTCCTGTAATCTTAGGATCTGTCTGTGCATGCATCCACTTACCAAGCTTACAACTGTCTTGATTGTTAAGCTGTGTTATCTTTAATCTCTCGAAATCTGCGACATTGTTATACACTCTCCACATAACAATAAAGTGGTCAATCTCGAATATTTTTAACATATCCTGAGTTGTTACTTTACCAGCTTCCCTGAACATATCGCTTCGGCAGGTATCTATGTATCTTCCTATCTTGAATATATGGGTACCAGTCTCTGTACATTCCTTAGTCAGCATTCCGTAAGAATCTGCTATTGTCTGTACCTGATTAGTAAATTCTGTTGTTGTCTCTGACTGTCTGTCAATGTCATTGAAAATGCTTTCTACAGAAGCATTGATTGCTACCATCTGTTCATTCATTCGCTCAATATCTCTTAATGATATCTCTACCTTTTCATTACCTTCTGATAACTTGACCGTTGTCTCATTCATTGAATTAGCAAGCACTTCAATATCCTGCTTAAGTTCATTGACATATTTAACAATATCTTCTGCCGACTCAGATGTATTGCTTGAAAGTTGTCTTACCTGATCAGCAACTACTGCAAAGCCCTTTCCTGCTTCACCTGCTCTTGCCGCCTCAATTGAAGCATTAAGTGCAAGAAGATTACTCTGGCTTGCTACCTTCTTAACGATATCAACAATCTCGCCGATCTTATTAATCTTCTCGTGGAATGCATTAACCTGGTTATTAATATCTGCTATCTTCTGTGATGATTCATTAACGACTGTTATACTGTCGTTCATATTAGCAGCACTACTCTGTGACACCTGTAACATATCGTGGGTATTATCACGAATCTCACCCATTGCGTCTGAAATATTACCAATTGACTCCTTAAGTATCTGGCTTGAAGAATTCATATCTGTTATAGACTGCTGTTGTGTATACACCTGATCAAGCATATTCTTAACATATGAATTATCTCCTATAGACTGCATTGCCTCATTAAGTCTCATAATATAATTATTATTAGCTTTCTTATATGCACCAATCATCTGGTTAAGCTTTTCTGCATATATAGGATCTCTAAAACCTTCAGCAGAGACCTCACTGAAATCGCCGGCTATTATCTTATCCATAGCCTGCAATAATAATTCTCTGTCATTGCCTAATGTGTCTTGTGCTGTTCTATTTTTTCCAAACATAACAAAACGACCTCCATTCATTGCTACTTTTTATAGTTTATTTTAACATATTTAATATATTTAGCCAACTAAATAATTAGCTTTTTTAACATTTTTCACAGATTTAATCACATATATTAATTCATCTGAATAATATAATTATTGAACAGATAAAAATGTGTTTTATACATTTAGAATGGAGGATTTTATTGAAGACAATCAAACGTGTCATTGCTATGCTATTATGTGTAATGATGATAATGAGTGCATTTGCGTGCAGAAAAGATACCGATAATTCTACAGTTAAGATTACACTCAGCGAGGTTGCCCATTCTATATTCTACGCACCACAATATGTATCTATTGAGCTTGGATATTTTGAAGATGAGAGCATTGACCTTAATCTTGTCACAGGCTTTGGTGCTGATAAGGTAATGACCGCTCTTGTATCAAAAGAAGCTGATATCGGTTTTATGGGTTCAGAAAGTTCTATATATGTATATCAGGAAGGTTCTACTGACTACGCTGTCAACTTCGCCCAGCTTACCCAACGTGCAGGCAATTTTCTTGTATCCCGCGATAATGAAACTGATTTTAAATGGGATAATCTTAAAGGCAGGACAGTTCTTGGTGGCAGAGCCGGCGGTATGCCTCAGATGCTTTTCGAATATATCCTTAAGAAAAATGGAATATCTCCTGTAGATGACCTTACAATACTTCAAAATGTTGACTTTGGTTCTACAGCAGCCGCTTTCACATCAGGAATAGCTGATTACACTGTAGAATTTGAGCCTTCTGCAACGCTCCTTGAACAGCAGAAGGAAGGCTATGTAGTAGCTTCTCTTGGTACTGACAGCGGATATGTTCCTTATACTGCCTACTGTGCTAACAAAAGCTTTATTGAAAAACACCCTGATGTAATCCAAGGCTTTACTAACGCTATCCAGAAAGGCCTTGACTACGTCAATTCCCACACCAGCAGTGAAATCGCAGAAGTTATCGCTCCACAGTTTCCTGAAACCGACCTTGATACTATAACAACCATTGTTGACCGTTACAAGACGCAGGATACATGGAAGGGCGACACTATCTTTGAAAAGAAAAGCTTTGAGCTTCTTAAAGACATATTAAAGCAGTCTGGCGAGCTTGGCAGTGATGTGCCTTATGAAAAGCTTGTAACAACTGACTATTCTAAAAAGGCGGCTGGAAAATAAATCTGCCTTTTAAAATTAAAAATGTATGGATTATAATCCAGCCACAGCGGCATAATCCATACATTTTATACATTATATATCTTTTGCATATTATATATCTTTGCATATTATATACATTTTATATATTCAATCCGATACAACCAAGAGCTCCACCAATCTTTATAAATCTTGCAGCTACCCCTTAAGAAGCTTTCTAAATCTTCTGCTATGACCTTCAATATATTCTATTACTGTGCCTACAATCCTGCACATCAGTACAAACAGTCCAACTGCAACAACTGCATACACAATAATCATATTAAGCATTACCATATTGATAGCTGCGATTGCAAATATCTTCTTAAAGAATAATAGACATATTGCAATTCCAACCCCCATCGCAATACATACCAATGCCCTCAGCCAGTCAAATGGCCTGCATATTCTTATAAGTGACATCATTCCGATTATAAGAAGTACTATTATTGCAACTGTTGATATCTGCTCATTGCTCATTCCAATAACTGCACCATGTATCGATATCACCGCCAGCATAATAAAATCAGTTATTCCTGCGGGCAGTGCCTTTATAATGACATTCGTAAGGAAATCCCCACGTATTATATTCTTATTAGGCTGTAATGCCAGAAAGAATGCCGGTGTTCCAATTGTAAATGCTCCAAGCAGTGACAATTGAGTTGGATAAAGCGGATAAAGGTTAGCCGCTATAAGTGTAAATATTGTCGTTAATATCGAGAATATATTTTTAACAAGAAATAGAGAAGCTGACCTCTGTATATTATTAACCACACGCCTGCCCTCAAGCACAACCTGAGGCATTTTGGAAAAATCTGAGTCTAAAAGAACTACCTGTGCCGCATTGCTTGCTGCCTCGCTTCCCGATGCCATAGCCACACTACAGTCAGCACATTTTAACGCTAGCACATCATTAACTCCATCTCCTGTCATAGCTACAACCTTGCCGCTTTCTTTATAGGCTTCTATAATCTCCTTCTTCTGGCTTGGAACAACTCTTCCAAATACAGTATACTTAGTTATCGCTTCCCTTATATCCTGTCTGCTCTTAAGTGTCGTTGCATCTATATAATTCTCTGCATTGTTAATTCCTGCCCTCACAGCCACCTTTGAAGCTGTGACCGGATTATCTCCGGATATAACAACTATATCCACACCTTGCGAAGCAAAGTATCCAAATGTTTCTTTGGCTGTATCCCTTATCTCATTCTCCAATATTATAAAAGCATAAGGATTAACTGCTTCTTCTATAATATTACCGCAAGGGTCACCCACACACTCGCCAAATACAAGTATTCTTTCTCCGTGTCCTGAATATCTTTCAAATATATCCTCATATTCTGCATATGTATCAAGCAGTACATATTCAGGTGCACCGAATATATAACATCTGCCATCTAATACTGCTCCGCTGTATTTGTTCTGTGAAGAAAATGAGTATACTCTCTCTGCACTATTATCCCTGTCCGTAATATGGTAATAATCCTTTATCGCTTTCATCGTTTCATTATCATCATCCATATTGCCGGCAACTCCTGCAATAAGCTTTCCTACATTGTCCTTTAAAAATACAACATCACTTACAGACATATCCGGTCTTGTAATTGTACCTGTCTTATCAACGCACAACACATTAACCCTTGCAAGTGTCTCCACACAATTCATCTCATGTACTAATACATTGCTCCTGGCTAGCTTCTTGACACTGACTACTAAAGCCACGCTGGCAAGCAGATACAGACCTTCCGGAATCATTCCTACCAGTGAGGCAACCATAGATACAACACTATTCTTTATAGTATGCCCAAGAAAGAAATGGCTCTGCACATACATAATAATTCCAAGTGGAACTATTATAACTCCAATTATTTTGACAAGATTATCCAAAGATTTCATCATATCGGTCTTTTTTTTCTTACGCCCTGCCTTGGCTTCCAATGCCAGTCTTGCCGCATACGCCTTATGGCCTACTTGCGTAAGAACTGCCTTACATTCTCCTGATACAATATAACTTCCTGATAATAATATGTCTCCTTTATTTTTAATAACTTCGTCAGATTCACCTGTTACCATCGCCTCATTAACTCTGACACAGCCCTCTGCAAGTATGGCATCGGCACTGAGCTGGTTGCCTGCTGTGAATATACATACATCGCCTTTAACAAGTGTAACTGAATCGACCTCTGATACAGCACTGTCCCTTATAACCTTAGTTCTAGGGGCATTAACAACAGTAAGCCTGTCTAATACTATCTTGGCTTTTATTTCCTGTACTATACCAAGTATAGTATTAAGCAATATAATAGGCAAAAAGGTCATATTAATATATGACCTTACAAGAATTAAAAGTGCTGCAAATACCGCAAATACAAAGTTAAAATATGTAAATACATTTCCTGCGATTATCTGTCCTATTGTCTTAGACTGATTGCCTACAGGAATATTATCTAAACCCTGCTCTTTTAATTTATTTACCTCTTCTGTTGTTAAACCAGTTACTATATCAGTCATTAGCGTAATTCATCTCCCTGACAACAACCTTGAACACATATGCTATTGCCGCAATATCTATAACCATCTTAATAACAAAGCAGACTATTATTGATACTGGCGAACTGTAATCAAATATCTGGAATGATATATAACTTGCAAACTGTATTATTGCAACATAACAGCCTGTCATATAAGAAGCCACACCCTTAACATATGCCTGTATAGCAGCACTGAGTGCTATAGAAAGAATAACATCAAGTGTGAAGGCTATTCCCATTAATAACCACAAATATGATGGTGCATTAACAAGATTACCAAGTGTCTGGTAAAATGTTTCTGTATCATTCTGTGTAAGTCCTGCCATCATTGCATCAATCCCCTCATTGTTAATAGCTGTGGCTATTGACATTGTAGATATGACTGTAAGTCCATATAGAACTCCATCACCTAAAGCAAGACCTATACCTGATAAATATATATCGCCTTTTCTTTCAAATCTCCCATTCATAAACCTGCACAATACATATCTTGCAAATGTCATTGCAACAGCCGCAAGAATTGAATATACAACTGTATATGCTGTACTGTTATTAGTAAATGCTTCATCTATTGATGGGATAAGTGCAAGTGCTGACATAATCAGGTTACAGCATATAAATACAAATATTGAGTATGCAAATGCACCAGCCAGCACATTAACAAAACGTCCATTCCACCTTTTAATGACAACTATAGTAAGCACTATAAATGCCGATAATAAAAGAATTCCGCCTGCTGACAGCATATTCTCTGCTCCTGCAGGTATTCCATTTTCTAAACTGATACCATATTCTTCCACAATAATTCCTCCGTAATATTTATCTGTTATTAATTCTAACATACAATGCACTTCTTATACAATTAACTATATATAAAAAAAATTATAATAATCATCTCCACTATATACAAAAGAGCAGCCACCCAGAAGCGACTGCTCTTTAATAATCTTAATTGTATAACAATATATCTTTTCAAAAATCTATATATAAATCAGGAAAAGGCACACTGCAAACCATTCGGATTATAATTTTGTTACGTTGACAGCCTGAGGACCCTTAGCACCTTCTGTTACATCAAACTCAACAGCAGCACCTTCCTCTAAAGACTTGAAACCTTCCATATTAAGTCCTGAATAATGAACAAAAACATCCTTTCCAGACTCATCACTTATAAAGCCGTAACCCTTCTGGTTATTGAACCACTTTACTGTACCTTTCATTTCAAGTACCTCCAAATTTAATATGTGGTGATTACACCTTTTTCATATTAACATTTTCAATTGTTAGTGTCAATTTATTTATTATAATTCTAATTAATTTGGCACAATATATGTGGTTCTTCCAAGCTCTATCTTATCATTGCCTCTCTGGGCTATTGCTATTTCATCTCCTGATTTGATACTGCGTTTAGGTACTCTTATCATTGTACTACTTATAAGCTCTGCATTTTCCTGCTCTTTTTTATTAATGTATACAGTGCTGAAATCATTGAAATTCTTACCGCTTATACATACATAATCCTTATAATCATACACTTCATCTATTGTAATATCGTCAATTCCCATTTTTAAATCTGTGGCTACATAAGGAACTTTTCCGTCATATATCTGTTTATCACCATACAATATATCGTATTCAAGTACCTTTAACTTCTTAAGGTAATCAGCATCATTATGCTTTGCCTGATGGAACTTCATAATATAACCTTCTGATATTCCAAGCCTGTCAAACACTGCAGCTGATAGCTGATATGCCTGAAGATCAATATCTTTCTTCTCTAAACCATAATTAGACCATATAAAATACTCTGTCTGGTATATATCACCATTCTCCATAGTATCATTAGTGAAATTAAATGTTGGAAGATGATCGCCATACATAACAAGTACGGTTTCTTCATTTCTTCTGGATAACATATTAGTAAGTTCACCTATAAATGTATCCATCTCGTGAATCTGGTTAACATAATACTCGAACTGTACCTGTTCCTCTTCATCAAAAAATCCTGAAACTGTTATTCCTGGAATAAAGCCCTCTGGCATTGTCGTTGGATAATCTCCATGTCCCTGAACTGATATAGTAAATATATAATCTGCTCCTTCTGTTGAGTCAAGAGCCTTCTTTATCTGTGCTGTAAGCATTTTATCCTTAGCCCAGCCAAGTGGCGTCTTCTGATAATCACTATCCATATATTCAATAGATGTAAAAGTATCATATCCAAGATGTGAGAATACCTTATATCTGTCATAAAATGTTGCATCATTATTATGGATTGCGTGTGTTGAATAGCCAAGCTTTCTTAAATCATAAGCGGCTGACTCACACGTCTTTGACTGCATAACTGTCCTGTAAGGATATTCACCTGGTCCAAAATCATCAAGGTTAACGCCTGTCTGAACCTCAAATTCAGTATTAGCCGTACCTGCACCAAAGCAAGGCACTGACAGATATCCTGACGAATATTCTTTCATTATCCTGTCAAGATTAGGTGTTGGATTACTTGAAAATGTAACACCCTTTACAAGCTTAGGGTCAAAAAATGATTCAAGCTGTACAAATATTATATTAGGTGAAGTCTCTGATGCGTCAGGTACATTTTCATCAAGCTCATCTTTTATTCCATCAATATATTCTTCTGAATATTCCTTGGACTTGCTTATTCCACGGTCTTTAATACTGCTTGTAAAGCAATACACAAATCCATACTGCTTATATGCCTGTGCAAGATTGCCAAAATGTGTCTGTACATATCCATTAATTATAAGGCTTGCCGCAACCGCATATGTAAGCAGGAATATCACTGCAAACTTAAAGCCTGAATGTAATAACTGCTTATATAATGGCCGTTCCTGTGTATACACCTTTGTTCTTTTAAACAACATTACAAGCCCTGATATAACTGCGATTATCCCGACTACTATAAGTATCATCTGGAATACATTAATATACAGCGGTATGACCTTTATGGCATCACTTATAAGATATATATCCATCGCTGTAAATGGTGTCTTTCGTGAATACAACACTACAAAGTTAATAAATGCTAATATAATCCACAATACAGCCATAAGCACATATACAAATATTCTTCTCTTAAAGAACAACCCTATTGATAATGTAGTCATTATTATCAAGGTGTTCATAAGAAAGATAACAGGACTTGTGAATATCTTCAAAAGTCCTGTTAATCCTCTGTTATTAAGACATTCAATCACTGCATTTAGTGCAATTGAATACATGAATATATGAAATGTCTCATATGACCATAGCTTTTGAAACACTGTCTTAATTCTATTCATTTGCTTTAATCTGTCCCAACAATCCCCTTGCCTTCTCCTTAAGACCTGCCTGTGCAGACCTGGATGTTACTATTGATGAGGCAAACTGCTTTGCTGTACCATAATCTTTGCATTTTATGCCAAGGCTGGCGAGCAGATAATTAATTGTATTCTCATCCATACCACATATAGGAGGGTATTGTGTCTGAACTGCCTCCTTAAATCCTTTATAGGCATCCTGAATATACTCCTGCTGGGATTTCAGGTGTTGGTTAATTATTTCTTCACTGGCATTCTGGCTTCTAAGTTCTTCAATCCTGCCATCATAAAGCCACGCTAATCTTAAACAAAGATACGCACTTTCACTTATATTAGTACCTGTTATCATCTCCGTAAGAAGTGCCATTTTACAACGTCTTATCGCTACATCATAAGAATAGCTGTCCTCTTCCTTCCATGTAACCTTGAATTTACCTTCAATATTATCTCTGATTAGCTGCCTCTGTTTAGGTGTCAGCTTTCCATAAGTTCTCGGAACTGCCGCATAGCCACAATGAGGACACATAATAATATCATACTTCGTACTATCTATTCCTGTATACAATGGCTTAAGTATGTCGTTAGTTCCTGTATATCTGGCTTTGCCAGTTCTTACCTGCTTAGTAGTAAACTCTTTGTTACATACATTGCATTTCATCGTCTTATCAAATATATAAGACTTTTCATCTTTGATTTCCATATCATTACCCATACTGCCATTATAATGGCATTAATTACTTCTGAAGTTTAAATGAGCTTTTCAATGAAACTATTCTATTGAACACCAATACATTCCCCTTTGAATCCTTGTTGTCAACGCAGAAATATCCATTTCTTACAAACTGGAATCTGTCCTCTGGCTTGGCATTAGCAAGCTCTGGCTCTAATACACAGTTCTTAAGAATTGTAAGTGAATTAGGATTAATGTTCATAGAACCATCTTCATTGTATACCCCCTTTTCTTCGTCTACAATATTATCATACAATCTTACCTCAGCATTTATTCCCCTTGATGCTGATACCCAGTGTATAGTTCCTTTAACTTTTCTTCCAGCAAAATTGCCGCCCTTTGTCTCTGGATCGTAAGTACAATGAATACAATTAATATTGCCATTCTCGTCTTTATCAACGCCTGTGCATGTTACATAATAAGCATTCATAAGTCTTACTTCATTGCCTGGGAACATTCTGAAATACTTCTTTGGAGGTTCTTCCATAAAATCTTCCCTTTCAATGTATAATTCTTTAGTAAATGGTACTTTTCTTGTTCCCATTTCTGGATTTTCCTGATTATTGGCAACGTCCATATATTCAACCTGATCTTCTGGATAATTGTCAATAACAAGTTTAACAGGATCAAGAATAGCCATCATTCTCTTAACCTTAAGCTTTAAGTCTTCTCTTATGCAGTATTCAAGCATAGGATATTCAACTGAACCCTGTGCCTTAGTAACACCTACAAGATCCACGAACATCTTTATAGATTCTGGTGTAAAACCTCTTCTTCTTAAAGCAGCTATAGATACAAGCCTTGGGTCGTCCCAGCCATCTACAACACCATCTTCTACAAGCTTCTTAATATATCTTTTACCTGTTACTACATTAGTAAGATATAACTTGGCAAACTCAATCTGCTTAGGATTTTCCTCTGGTGATGTCTTATATCCTGTCTCAATAATAACCCAGTCATATAATGGTCTGTGGTCTTCAAACTCAAGTGTACATATAGAGTGTGTTATTCCCTCAACAGCATCCTCAATAGGATGTGCAAAGTCATACATAGGATATATGCACCACTCATCACCTGTTCTGTGGTGTGTCATATGCGCAACCCTGTATATAATAGGATCTCTCATATTGATATTAGGAGAAGCCATATCAATCTTAGCTCTTAATACTTTCTCTCCGTCTTCATACTTACCTTCCTTCATCTCTTCAAAAAGCTTGAGATTTTCCTCTACAGAACGCTCTCTGTAAGGACTTTCCTTGCCCGGCTCTGTAAGTGTTCCTCTATACTGTCTTATCTCCTCTGCTGAAAGGTCATCTACATAAGCCTTTCCCTTCTTGATAAGTCTGATAGCAGCTTCATACATCTGTGGAAAATAATTAGATGCAAAAAGAACATCTCCATTCCATTTAGCACCAAGCCATTCAACATCCTTCTTAATAGAGTCTACGAACTCAACCTTTTCCTTTGTTGGGTTAGTATCATCAAATCTCATATTAAACTGACCATTATATTCCTTGGCCAGTCCATAATTAAGTAATATTGATTTGGCATGTCCTATATGAAGATATCCATTAGGTTCTGGTGGGAATCTTGTGACTACCTTCTGGCAATGTCCCTCCTCAATATCCTTATCAATAATCTGTTCAATAAAATTCTTTGAAACAGTCTCGTTATCCATTAGTAAGTTCCTCCTAAACAGTTCCTGCTTAATCAATCCATATTAAATTAATAATACAGCAATTATATAATAAATTCAAGAAATAGCTGATTTATATTCATTATCTTGCTTTAATAAGCATATCCTTTAACTCATCAACGCTGAATTTGTAGTGGCTGTTACAGAAATGGCAGTTTACCTCTATTGGTTCACCCTCATCTATCATCTTCTGAAGCTCCTCTTTACCAACACTTATTACAGCCGCACTTACTCTTTCCTTAGAGCAGTTGCAGTAGAATTCTGTAGGAACTGTATCAAGTATCTGTAAATCCATATCTCCTAATATATGCTCTAATATATCCTCTGGTGTCATACCCTCATCAAGCATATTAGTAACCGACTTAATCTCTTTAATTCTCTTTTCAAGCTTGTCTATAAACTCATCTGTTGCATTAGGCATAAGCTGTATAATAAATCCGCCAGCTTCTCTTACTGTGTTGTCCTTATTCATAAGAACACCAAGTCCTACTGATGATGGAACCTGCTCACTTGTTGCAAAATAGTATGTCAGGTCATCAGCTATCTCACTTGTTATAAGAATAGTATCTCCAACATAAGGCTCTCTTAAGCCAATATCCTTAATTACACTTAAAACACCGATACCAACTGCACCGGCTATATCCATATGTCCATTCTTTAATGGAAGCATAACCTCCGGATTGGCAACAAAGCCCTTTACATGTCCATTAGGCTCTGCTGTTACTGTCATCGCACCAATTGGTCCATTTCCCTTAATCTGGACAGTAAGTATATCTGAATCATTCTTCATCATTATTCCCATCATAGCTGCACCCGTAAGAAGTCTTCCAAGTGCCACAGTTGCTATAGGGCTTGTATTATGATCTTTTCTTGCTGTTTCAACAACACCTCTTGTAGTAGCCGCAAATGCTCTTACCTGTCCATTAGCGGCTGTTGCTCTTACTATATAGTCTTTCATAACATTCCTCTTTCCTGTGCATATTTCAGTGCACGATTCACTATCTGCGTATTACATAACTCATTATTACTTTTGTTATATAATACTTTATTGCTTATATGCGTGCATAATGGCACGCAGCTATTTTTCTATTATATAATACAGCCTTTCGGAATTATCATCAGGTGCATTATGTGAAAAAGCATCATATACATTCCTGATTTTAAGTCCAGCCTTTTTTACAGCATCAGATACTTCTTCCAAAGTAAAACCATGCTGATAGTGTTCTTCCTCAAATCTATCAAACGTTCCATCTTCATTTCTTACGAATACGGCAAGCTCATACTCATTATTAGAACTCTCCTCATCATAATAATTGTCCCATATAAACGCTGAATCTTCCCTATTCTCAGCATATGTATTATCAGCTAATATATCCTTAAAAAAATGTATTGTCTTTAAATCAAATATAAATACTCCTCCCTGTTTCAGGCCTTTCTTTACACATTTAAACACATCACACAAATCATCATTAGCTGTTATATAATTCATTGAGTCACCAATACTTATAAATGCATCTGTCTCATATGGAACTTCGAAATCCCTCATATCCTGACAACTGTATATTATCTGCTGTCCGCTGTCATATGTCTTGTCACTTGCTATAGAAAGCATATCCTCAGATAAATCTATTCCTATGCAGTTATACCCCTCTTTATCCAACATTCTTGTCACTGTTCCTGTGCCACAGCCAAGGTCTATAACTGTATTATCTTTGTCTATACCATTCTCTTTTAATAGTTCTACTAAATACTCTTCCCATTCGTCATATGGTATATTGTCCATATACTCATCATAGACATAGGCAAATCCTGTATATGCTTCCATATTATCTCCAATTCGCATAAATTCAAAAGACCTGCGGGCAGTCTTAAGACTACCTGCAGGTTAACCGACAAACTGTTTATTACCAATTAAGCGTTCTTTCCACAGCACTGTTTGTACTTCTTACCGCTTCCGCAAGGACATGGATCATTACGTCCAATCTTCTTGCCCTTAACGATAGTTCCTGATAACTTCTGCTTCTTGTATAAATCTTTTCTTGTAGCTTCATCAAGAAGGTTATCCCACTGTGGAAGCTCATATAACCAATCTGCCTTACAAGCAACCATATTGTAGTAAAGTTTTTCTTTGTCATAATCAAGACTTACTTCTGTATCCTCTTCCATTGTCTCAATTGGATTAGGAGTTTTAAGACTGTCATTGATTCCATCAAGAAATCCTGTCATAAGAAGCACTTCCACTCCATACTTATCAGCAAGTTCTTTAACAGTTCCTTTAACTACTGTATCCGGATCTGCAAGAATCTGCTCATATATTGCCTTTTCCTGTGTAAAATAGCTTCCCCAGAATTCGTTAGCTGTCTTATTATCCATCTCTGTCTGGTAAGCAAGATTTCTCCATGTATCTAATAATGCCATTATATTTAACCTCTCTTTTAAGTAAACTGATTATATACAGAAGCTGAAACATAGCTGTAGCTGCCATCAGAGCCATAAAGGTTCTGTGTCTGTAACTTAGCTAATGTAGTAGCCGAACTACTGTATATAGATGCTGCACTGTTAGCAACAGACTGTCCAAATGAGCCTGCACCAGCAAATGCCGACTTAGCAACTGACATATCCGCTGCCATAAATGTGTCTTTGTCAATAACGAGCTTGTTATTGCTGTCAACGCTAATTCCAAGTTCCTTTAATACCTTGGAATTAGCTTTGGTTGTATTAACCATATTAGATGCTGTTCTTAATACACTTGTATCAGAAGAGTCACCTGTCGCATCAATCATAGAATTATAATCTTTGACAAATGCTGATACAGCCTTATAGATTGCATCTGCGTCATACTTATTCTCTGTTGTTCCATCTTCATTAGTAACAGACTTCTTCTGCCATAAAGATGTCTTTCTTAAATCAGTTGCATCATTAACAACCGCCTTTGAAGCATCCTTAGTCTTAGTCGCATTAATCTTCTGTGATGAAACTGTTGTTGCACTGCTGTTATCTGTCTTAGATGAACTGCTGTTTGATGAAACAGGATTCTTAGCATAATAAGACTTTAATAACTGCTTATAAGCACCTGTCTTAATTGAATTGTAAGTACTAAGATCAAGACTTCCAATTCCAAAGCTGTTGTTACTGCTGCTTGAATTAAGACCAGAAAACAATGTTGAAATTGAACTGGAAGTATAAGCTGAAATTGTTGCCATAACCATTCCTCCTTGTCTGTTGACTTCGGCCTCCGTGCCTTACATACATACTAACTTCAATTAACTTATTAATGACTATCCTTAAACGTACCACGCTCTAAGAACAGTCATATATTATGTTAATTACTCAGAAAGACGCTGAATCATATCCCACATAGCTTCTGCTGAATTAAAATTCTCAGGCACAATATCAACAGGAGTAATATTGATATCAAATGTGTCATTTAATTCACCTACAATTGATACAATATCAAAAGAATCTAAAATTCCATCATCTACGAGTGTATCGCATGTTTCGTAATCCACATCTGAATTAACCTCTGTCAAAATATCCAATAACTGATCCATTATAAAAAACCTAGCCTTTCTTAATAAAAATATCGTCATGAATAGTTAAATTGTTAACTTCCACCATCTAAAATAATTCCATTATAATATAAGGCAGCTACAATTAAGCACTCTGCCCTCACTAAAAACAGGAATCCTATCAGATACAAAATATAACATATGTATATATTAAGTCAAGCATATTTTATATAAATTATTATCATATATTGTATAAGCTGCAATATCCCATACAGATTATTTCGTATCAGCCATATTTAATCAAGTAAATTTAACTCAATAAATTCTGTCTTGAATTAATTCTGTCTGAACATATTACATCTCTGTACACTTCCACGCTTCCGTCTTTATTGCAGGCTGTTATAACAGGCATCTTCCTGCTTAAGAAAAGATATATACCCTCTGTTATTGAATATGCTCCGATATTGTAAAATATTATCTTGTCATTACATTCCGGTGTGCCAATTGGAAGATTCTTAACAATGAGATCTGCGACTGTACAGAGTGAACCGCATATTGTCCATTTCTCATCATCTGTTCCGTTAAGCCTTGACATTACATTTCTGTCCTTAACTATTGTTCCGTCTGCCTTTACATATGAATATGCTGGTATCTTCATAGCCATAGCCTGTCCATAATAATTAACGTGGTTAATGCCGCCATCAACTATTACATACTGCTGTCCCTTGTTCTTCTTAATATCAGCAATTCCTGTTACATATACGCCGCACTCAGCCACAAGATATCTGCCCATTTCAAGTGTTATGCTGTACTTTGTCTTGTAATTTTCAAGTAAAGCAGCAAGCTCCTTTAACATATCATAATTATTATCATATGCCACATCACCAAAATATGATACTGGAAGTCCCGGACCATACTCTAATTCTTCTGCTTTAAAGCCATAATCTGCATAAAGACTGTCGCAAAGTCCATCAAGCCACTCTATTTCTGACTTTATAATATCAAACTTTTTCTTCTGTGTGCCTGTATAGCACTGGACACCACGGATATTAAGCTCTGGATACTGCTCCCTGTTCTTAACAATATCCTTAATATCTTCCTCATCAAGTCCGAACTGGTTGCCGCTTGTTACTCTTAAAAGCACATCTATTGTAACTTCAGCTTCCCTTGCACATTCTGATAAAAGGCTATACTGTTCCTTTGACTCTACTGTATAAACACCAACTCCGCCGCAATCATTTAAAACGTGGCATATATCAGCTTTCTCCTTATTAACACCGGATAATACAATATCTTTCATATTGACCTTCTCTCGCTCGCATATTGCAAATTCTCCCGGTGAACACACCTCATACTTAGTATTAAGATGTTTAAATGCATCTACAAAAAATGGATTAGCTTTCATAGCATAGCAGAGTGTAACCCCTTCTCCTAATATAGCCTTTATCTCATTAATTCTATTTTCAAGTGCTTCTTTATCTAATATATACAATGGTGTTGAATGTTGGTCCGCTATCTCAATAATTTTTTCTGTACTAAGCATTATATTCCTCCATTAAAGCTTTTCTGTCTATCTTTCCATTTTTAGTAAGAGGCATTGACTTTACGTTAATCATAACCTCCGGAATCATAAATTTAGGAAGTTTGGATAAAAGATAATGAGTGAGTGACTTATTATCCTGCTCCCCCTCATAAAAAGCGTATATCTTATTCTCCTCCTGCTGGTATATACAGCAGGCTCTCTGTATGTTATCCATTGAATTAATAGCCATATCAAGCTCTCCTAATTCAATTCTGTGTCCATTGTGCTTTATCTGGAAGTCCTTTCTTGACGAGAAACACATTTCCTTATTATCATTATAATATCCCAAATCACCAGTTCTATATATAATTTCATTATAACTGCCATTAAGCGGGTTCTGGACAAATGCACTGTCTGTCTTTTCTTTATTGTTAAAGTAACCCATTGTAACCGCTGTTCCTGATACACATATCTCGCCTGTCTTATCAGCTTCACTGTTCTTAATAAGTTTATCATTCTCATCTAATAAGAATACTCTCTCATTAGGAAATGCCTTGCCCATTGGAAGGACATCATCAATGGCAAATTCCCTGTCTATAATATAATATGTGCAATTGCAGGTAATCTCTGTAGGACCATATACGTTGGCAAATAACGCATCCTTATAATATTCTCTCCATATATTAAGGTGCTTTATAGGCATTACCTCACCTGAGAATATAACTTTATTAATTGCCTTTGGCACTTTATAATCAAAGCCCTTAAGTGTAGTTATTATACATAACGCTGATACAGCCCATATAAGAGTTGTAACATTGTTATCATCAAGGTAGTCTAAGAGCCTTGTCGGGAATGAGAACATACTCTTTGGTATAATCTGGAGTGTTGCTCCGCATTTTAAGCTTGAATATATATCCTTAACTGATACATCAAAGTCAAATGGTGCCTGATTACCAATTACATCCTTGTCTGTTATTCCAAATATATCTGTAAAACATTCTATAAAATCTATAACCGAACGGTGGTTTACAACAACTCCCTTAGGTACTCCTGTAGAACCTGATGTAAATATTGCATATAATGGATCTATATCAAGAGCATTTGCCTTAATATCCGAAAGCTTCTTTCTGTCCTCATCTGTAACCTGTGCTTCAAGCAGGTCTTCAATGTATACAATATTGCCTGTAAACTCGAGCTTTGCAGCCTTCTTCTCATTCTTTCTGTTAGTAACAATAATATCCGCCTGAAGAGTATCAAGTATGCTGTGAATTCTCTCTGCCGGATGTGCTGGCTCTAAAAGCACATAAAAATTGCCTGTCATTACTACACCCATAAATGCCGCAAGTGTAACACAGCTTTTATCCATATATATAGGAACTGCCTTTCTTGCTCCTGTGTACTTAAGAAGTGCAACAGCTATTGTTGTCGCATTATCTACAAGTTCTGTATATGTCATTGATGATACATTATCAGCCACTGCCGTCTTTAATGGAAACTTTTCTTTAGATGTATACAAATAATCCAATACATTCTTTGTCATAATCACTACCTCTGTTAATACCTTTCTCTCACATCTATGAGCCGCCTAATAATCACAGCACTCATATAATTATATTTCTTTATACATAACTATATATAGTTAATAATTATATCCCTTTTATATATAATAAAAATATGATAACATTTCTATATTATTAAATCCATTAGAAATGAGGATAATTTATGAAAAAATTCAAAAAAGCCGCCGCACTTATAATAGTTATAGCGTGGGGCATATTACTGCTTACAACCTTAATCACAGCATTTATTGATAATGAAACAGCACATACTTTATTCAAAGGTCTTATCTTTACAGATATTGTTCTTCCCATCGTAGCCTACGCTATGATGCTTATGTACAAATATCTGTCCGGACGAAACCATTAATTATATATAACCAATCTATTTAACGCAAATTTGCCGTATCTGATAATCTTAATGACTACAGATACGGCATTATTGTTATTATTAATTATTTGCTGTATGAGCTTACTCTGTGAATAATCTCGTGTCTTCCTGGTCCATTCGATACCATTGTTATAGGTGCTTCTATCTCTTTCTCGATAGCTTCTACATAATCACGGCATTCCTTTGGAAGATCTTCGTAATTCTTAATTCCTCTTATATCGCATTTCCAGCCTGGAAGTGTCTTTAATACTGGCTTAGCCTTTTCAAGCTCTGAAGTAGTTGGGAAGTCCTTAGTAACCTTTCCATCTATCTCATAGCCTACACACATAGGAATTTCATCAAGATATCCAAGTACATCAACTACTGTAAGAGCAACTTCTGTTGTTCCCTGCATACGCACACCATAACGTGTAGCAACTGCATCGAACCAGCCCATTCTTCTTGGACGTCCTGTTGTAGCACCGAACTCGCCGCCGTCACCACCGCGCTTTCTTAACTCGTCAGCTTCCTCTCCGAATATCTCACTTACAAATGCACCAGCACCTACTGCTGATGAGTATGCCTTAACAACTGTTACAACATCTGTAATTGAAGCTGCTGGAATACCAGCACCAATAGCACCATAAGGAGCAAGTGTTGATGAAGATGTAACCATTGGATATATTCCGTGGTCTGGGTCTTTAAGTGAACCTAACTGACCTTCAAGAAGAATCTTCTTGCCTTCCTTAAGTGCCTGATGAAGATAAGCTGATGTATCACATACATATGGCTTAACCATCTCTTTGTATTCCATAAGTGTATTAAATATATCTTCTTCATTAAGAAGTGGCTGATGATAAAGATGTTCAAGCATTACATTCTTTAATGTACATACATTGGCAATCTTCTCTTTAAGGGTATTCTCATCTCCAAATAATTCACTTACCTGAAAACCAATCTTAGCATATTTATCTGAATAGAATGGAGCAATTCCTGACTTAGTTGAACCAAATGACTTACCTGCAAGTCTGGCTTCTTCATATGTATCAAAATCTATATGATATGGCATCATAATCTGTGCTCTATCTGATACAAGAATCTTAGGCATTGGAACATTCCTGTCTGTAAGACTTTTAAGTTCCTTTACAAGGTATGGAATATTTAATGCAACACCATTACCGATTACACTTGTAATATGATTATAAAATACTCCTGATGGCAGGAGATGTAATGCAAACTTACCATAATCATTGATGATTGTATGTCCAGCGTTACTTCCTCCCTGGAATCTTACAACGATATCAGATTCTTCGGCAAGCATATCTGTAATCTTACCTTTACCTTCATCTCCCCAGTTCGCACCAACAATAGCTTTTACCATAGCTTCCTCCATTCTGCTAGTTCCTAATATAGCATATAACATTAGTGGCCTGTAAACAGAAAACCACAACTGATATAATAACACAAGTTGGCCGTTTCAATCAATGGGTTTATGAAAGAAGTTTACAAAAGTAGTTTAATTATTCTGAAAAACAAGCAAGTTCATTATAATAATATGTTCTTGAACTTCATATGTATTCTGCATATCAAATTATAATTAGTCACACCATAAATTAGAATGATTGCTGTTTTACGATTGAGCTTTAAGGCATTTTTATATATAATTATCATAATTGTAGGCGTTTGCGAAACTCGGTTATATAGACGGCTGCATAGTGAAAAATTAGCAAATCATAAGAAGACACTTTGGAGCTGCCGGCACTTAACGACTGTATTGTAGTCGCTTAGTACCGTTGCGAGCGACAAGTAGCAAAAGCGTGTCTTTGTTGATTTTGTTGATTTTCACATATTTACAAGTGTAATACTGAGTTTCACAATTACCTATTATCATAATTGTATACAGAGGTGGCTAATGCGTAATCGTAATAACAAATATTTTTCTCCATCTTCATTTGAACAAATTCTTAACAATGGTAAAATTGAAGAATTGCTTCATATTCTTGCTGTAACTGGGCAGACCTCATATTTAAGATTGCCAATCAACAACTGCGAGAAAACTGTATCACGAACGGACTACACGCTTAATAAAGACTGTCTTAACGTGCTCAGTGCGTGGTGTGCATTATATGATGACAATCGGATATAAAACCACCAAGGAACTACATATATTAAGAAATTAACATTAATTATTAATAAAGGAAAAGGATTTTATATATGGCAGGTAACAATAAAGCCGCTAAGAACAAAAAGAACAAAAAAAATAACAAGAAACGAAAAAATATATTAACAACCTTTATACTTCTTATATCTATTACTGCCCTGTGTCTGGTTATTGGCATATATTACCGTGATAACCACAAACAAAAGGAGGACGACAACACTGTTGTGTTAAATGTTGACAGCACACTTGAAACTCTTTCTGTTGACCCGGAAAGAATTAAATCAGCAATACTTGAACACACTACAAGAGCTGCAGAGAATTACGAATATCCTAATTCTTTCAGCCTTGATATTCCTTTTGTGAGCCAGTATCCTGAACTTCCAACAGGCTGTGAGATAACATCATTGACAGAGGTGCTTAATTATCTTGGCTATGGCATTGATAAAGAAACTCTTGCAAGAAATTATCTTGATATGCGTGACACTGTAACGCAAGGGTGTTTCGTTGAATATTTCTGGGGTTCTCCGTGGAAGACAACAGGCAGCGGCTGTTTCGCTCCTGCTATTGCTAATGCCGCCAACTCATTTTTAAAGAGCCAGAATTCGTCTTATTCAGCATATATAATGAGTTACTCACCGGTTGAGGATCTGTTTACCGAATTGTCACTTGGACATCCTGTTATTGTATGGACAAGCTATAATTATAATGACCCTGAGGTTAAGTATAATGATGTAACACTTGATGATGGGACTGTATTTACATGGCCTCGCAATGAGCATTGTGCAGCACTGGCAGGGTATGATATTGACAGAGGGGTCGTGACATTGGCTGACCCGACTTATGGGATTGTGGAGAGGTCAATGGAGGAATTTGTTACTTATTATCAGAAGTATTATTATCAGGCGGTGGTGGTTAGGTGATTTTACTTAATTTGACTGTTGCGTGCGGCTTAAAGCATATACTTGATTTAGATATTCAAACAGCCTACGCACACGGCTAAAAGCGTGTGCATAGATTTGGTTAATTGCAACAGTAATAGCTTTGCTATTTCTGTTGTCGCGGTACTCGTCTAATACGTAGTGACACATGGAATTGGAGATATGTGAATGTTGAGGGGTGGCGAACGGACGCTTGTACAGTGTCACACCAGCCAATTCTTCGCATTGTCTGGCGCGGCGCTCTGCGCCTTTGAGAACCAAAAAAGATTTTCCACCGATGTATGCAAGCATACCCCGGTGGAAAATTTTTTGGTTCTCTCGACACTGGACAAGCTGTAGAGTTGGTTGGAATGATAATATAATACCACCGTCACATTTGTGAATTATGTGACGGTGGTATTGTACTCGTTACTCGCGCAAGCTATTGAGGGGAATTGGACCCCCGACCTCTTCATTACCAATGAAGTGCTCTGCCACTGAGCTACAATAGCATAACTGCTGTATTTTACAGCAATTTTATTTATATCATTTTTGTAATGATTAATCAAGTATATTTATAGCTAATCTACAATTATTTTTATCTTGTTTCTTGAACGCTGTATTGCGTTGTCTATTGATTTAGGTGTCTTGCCTAGCTGGTCGGCTATTTTTATATAGTCGTTGCCTTCCATAAGGAGTGTTACTACCTGTTTCTCGAACGGGCTCAATGACTCGAAGGCTTTTTCTTCCAGATTGTCTGTTACTTCCCTGTCAATGTATAGTGCTTCTGGATTTTGTTCACTGTCGTGTACTAATGTATCCACAAGCTTCATATCTGAATCATCATCTGATTTGTTCGCTGGCATATCAAATGATACATAGGAATTAAGCGGGGTATTTTTCTTGGCATTAGAAGCTTTTACTGCATTCATAAGCTGTCCGTTAATACATAGTGAGGCAAATGTAGCAAACGAAGCTGCCTTTAGCTCATCATATGTTGTGACTGCCTTATAAAGTCCTATCATTCCCTCCTGTATAAGGTCGTCTTTATCCCCGCCGACTATATACATAGCATTAGCCTTTTTTCTGACAAGATTCTTATACCTTTCCATAATCTCATCTACGGCTCTGGCATCTCCATCACGATACATACTTACAAGTTCTTCATCTTTATACAACTCATAATGCTTCATACCATTCTCCATTCCCATCTGCCCGCATATATAATTACTGTATCATTCTCTGTCTTACTATTTCAAACGCCATAACTCCTGCCGCAACCGAAGCATTAAGAGAGTCTATATCTCCCTTCATAGGAATTGAGGCAACAAAATCACATTTCTCTTTTACAAGACGGCTTACGCCATTGCCTTCATTGCCTATAACAAGGCCTATCGGTCCTTTTAAATCAAGGTTATACATAGTTTCGCCGCCCATATCTGCACATACGAACCACAAGCCCTCTTTCTTTAATGCCTCAATAGTGTTAGCTATATTAGTAACCTTGGCTACTGGTGTATAATTAATTGCACCTGCTGATGTCTTGGCTACTGTCGCTGTAAGCCCTACAGCTCTTCTCTTAGGGATAATAACACCATGTGCTCCTGCAAGATTAGCTGTTCTTATTATTGCACCAAGATTATGTGGATCTTCAATCTCATCAAGAACAAATATAAATGGTGCTTCGCCCTTGCTTCTTGCAGCTTCTAATATATCTTCAACTTCTGCATATTCGTAAGCTGCACCTATTGCAACAACGCCCTGATGGTGTCCTGTATTGGCAAGTCTGTCAAGTCTTTCCTTGTCCACATAGTTAATTATTGTTGAAGTCTTCTTAGCTTCTCTTACAATACTCTTTATAGGACCGTCCTGACAACCATCAAGAATAAACAGCTTATCAATTGTCTTTCCAGAACGAAATGCCTCAATGACTGCATTACGCCCCTCAAATGTTAATTCCTTATATCTCATATTTATGAATTCTAACCTTTCTTTTATGCCTGTTTATTATCATTTTCAAGCCAGTCAAGTGCATCTTTAATAAGCTCGCACATTCTTTCATACTGTCCTGACAAATACAGATAACCCATAAGTGCCTCAAAGCCTGTCGCCCTTCTATAATCACTTATGGAAGCATTCTTGGCTGATGTGTAGGATTTGGCATTTCTGCCTCTCTTGTATACACTTCCTTCTTCCTCAGTAAGCTTATCTTCAAGATAACCTATCATCTTAGACTGTGACTCAGCCTTGACAATACTGCTTGCAGCCCTGTTCATCTTATTAACCTGTGTATTGCCAGCAGTAACTATCTTAGTCTTTACTACTAAGTCAAATATACTGTCACCTATATACGCAAGAACAAGTGGGGAAAGCTGTCTTGGACTTACACTTTTTAGTCCAAGTACATCCCATATATCACTTGTCAGGTTATCTTTTATGCTCTCTTCCATCTGACACCTTCTCTTGTATCCTCAAGAATAATCCCCTTAGCCATAAGTTCATCTCTTATCTCGTCAGCTCTTGCAAAATTCTTATCTTTTCTTGCCTGCTGTCTTTCAGCGATAAGTGCTTCTATATCTTCATCAAGAAGTTCTTCTTCCTTAATAACCTTAAGTCCTAATATATCCGCAAGTGTAACAATACTTTCCTTTAGTGCTGTTATATATTCCTTAGTATTGTCCTCTGATGAATTAGAATTAGCAAGCTTAACTAATTCAAATACTGCTGATATTGCATCAGCTGTATTAAAGTCGTCATCCATAGCAGCTTCAAATTTACCATAAATGTCTTTAGTTGAATCTATTACCTTCTTCTCATCTTCTGTCATAGCACTATCTTTAGCACTCTTTTCAAGATGTGTAAGATTAGTAACTGCTGTGATTATTCTGTCAAGACCGTTCTTGGCTGCCTCCATAAGGTCATGGCTGAAATTAATAGGATTCCTGTAATGTGCTGAAAGCATAAAAAATCTTAATACCTGTAAATCATATTCCTTTGAAATATCTCTTACTGTAAAGAAATTACCTAATGACTTAGACATTTTCTTATTATCAATATTAAGGAATGCATTGTGCATCCAGTACTTGGCAAACGGAACTCCGTTAGCAGCTTCTGACTGTGCAATTTCATTCTCGTGATGCGGGAATATTAAATCCTCACCGCCTGCGTGAATATCTATCTCATCTGCAAGATACTTCTTAGACATTACAGAACACTCTATATGCCAGCCCGGACGTCCTTCACTCCAAGGTGACTCCCAATAAGGCTCTCCGTCCTTCTTTGGCTTCCATAATACGAAATCAAGTGGATCTTCCTTCTCATCTTCACCTGATACCTTAAGCTTGTGTGCATCATCTCTATGTCCAGCCTCTAAATCATCTATATTCTTCTTAGAAAGCTTTCCATAACCCTCAAAACGTCTTGTTCTGTAATATACAGTACCATTCTTCTCATAGGCATAACCTTTATCGATAAGTGTCTTTATCATATCAATCATACCGTCAATTTCCTGTGTAGCAAGAGGATGTGTTGTTGCTGGCTTAATATTCATTCCAGCCATATCCTTTTTACATTCCTTAATATAACGCTTAGAGATTTCTTCTGCTGTAACTCCTTCTTCTATAGCCTTCTTAATAATCTTATCATCCACATCTGTAAAGTTAGATACATAATTAACATCATATCCCTTGTACTCAAGATATCTCCTTACTGTATCAAACACTATCATAGGTCTTGCATTACCAATATGTATAAGGTTATACACTGTTGGTCCGCATACATACATTTTAACTTTGCCTTCTTCTAATGGCACGAATTCTTCTTTACTTCTTGAAAGTGTATTATAAATCTTCATAATAACTTTGATCCTTTCTTTATGTCGGTAAAATTAATCTTCTATTCTTCTATATTTCTTGGCTCATTAACAAGATTTTCAAGATGTGCGATACGTTTCTTAAGCTTCTTATTCTGCTCCTTAAGATATTCTATATCGCTCATAACCGGGTCTGGAAGATGTATCTGGTCAAGATCTTCAAGCACTCTTACATCACCTCTCATAACAACTCTGCCAGGGACACCTACAACTGTTGAGTTAGGTGGCACATTTTTTAACACTACTGAACCTGCACCTATCTTACAATTATCACCTATAGTCACAGAACCTAATACCTTAGCACCTGCACCAACCATTATGTTGCTTCCAAGTGTCGGATGACGTTTGCCCTGCTCTTTGCCTGTTCCACCAAGCGTAACTCCCTGATAGAGTGTTACATTATCTCCTATAATAGCAGTTTCACCGATGACAACACCATGTCCGTGGTCAATAAATAACCCTTCGCCAATAGTTGCACCTGGGTGGATTTCTATTCCTGTCTTTCTTGCTGTTCTTTGTGACAGCTTTCTTGCTCTGTAGAAATGCCCTTTCTTATAAAGCTTATGGGCTTTTCTGTACTTTAACAATGCCCAGAAGCTTGGATAAAGGAACACTTCCATTTTACTTTTAATCGCAGGATCCCTATCCATAATGACAGCCATTTCCTGCTTTATAAAATCTAAATATTTCATATCTGATAACTTCCTAACTAATTAATCTTAATCTATTATATGATATTTAATCACAATCAGATATGCTGAATTCCTAATAATTACTCAATTGTAATCCTGTGACCAGACTTACTCCTGTGTTCTTCTTGCAGCACATCCATTACAGCCGCTGCAACAGTTAGTCATATCCGAATCACCATATATATAATTAGACACTGACACAAGACTGCATATAGCCTGTGAGGATATCCCCTCACCTGTTCCTGTAAAGCCAAGACCTTCTTCTGTTGTCGCCTTTACATTAACACAGTTAACATCAATCTTTAATGCCTTTGCAATATTCTCTCTCATGGTATCTATATAAGGACGCATTTTAGGCTTCTGTGCAATAATTGTAGCATCTATATTCTCGATTATATAATTATTCTTATCAAGAAGCACACCAACTTCCTCTAAAAGCTTAATGCTTGATATGCCCTTGTAAGCATCATCTGTATCTGGAAAATGCTTTCCTATATCTCCAAGTGCCGCGGCACCTAAAAGTGCATCCATAATTGCGTGTAATAATACATCTGCATCTGAATGGCCTAACAATCCTTTCTCATAAGGAATCTCTACTCCACCGATTATAAGCTTTCTATCTTCAACTAACTTATGAACATCATAACCTAATCCAACTCTCATCTAATAACCATACCTTTCTCAGTACGCATAAGCCTATCAATATCATATCCTTATAAGTAAACCACATTTTAGTAACATTTACAAGTTCCTAATACACATTTATCCTAATGCCACATCTAACATCATCATTATTCCAAAACCTATCGCAAATGCAATTACTCCAATATTAGAATGCCTCCCCTGTGACATCTCCGGAATAAGTTCTTCTACTACAACATATATCATAGCTCCAGCCGCAAAGCTTAAAAGATATGGCATTGCAGGTGTAATTATTCCTGCTGCCAGTATCGTTACGAATGCAGCTACAGGTTCAACCACGCCTGACAGAAATCCATACAGAAATGACTTTCCCCTGCCAAGCCCGTTAGCTCTTAGCGGCATTGATATAATAGCTCCCTCTGGGAAATTCTGAATTGCTATTCCAACCGACAGCACAAGTGCCGCCATTGCTGTAATTCCTGAATTGCCAAGCAGAAAGCCCGCATACACAACACCAACTGCCATCCCCTCAGGTATATTATGAATTGTCACTGCAAGGACAAGCATAGTCGTTTTTTTTAGATTAGTTCTTGGTCCTTCCGAAACCTCACTATTAATATGCAGATGAGGCGTTATATTATCAAGCAGCAGCAAGAACAGCATACCAGCCCATAAACCGACAAGTGCCGGCACGAACGCAAATCTTCCCATACTTTCTGACTGTTCAATTGACGGAATAAGCAGACTCCATACAGAAGCTGCAACCATAACTCCGGATGCAAA
>OGMT01000138.1_pt1 | contig 66342 bp, 76 predicted proteins | sample 1573271 | NCBI WGS metagenome assembly OGMT01 (sample SAMEA2582000, study PRJEB24529) | metagenome | biome: Human gut stool | place: China | collected 2011 | reverse complement strand
TCATATGACATATACATTATTGTTCCTACTTCAGTATTTAGTCTGTCAAGTCCTTGTTCTTCCATGTATTCTTTTACAACTGATTTTCTGAATTGTAGTTTTGTAGTTAACTCTTTTATATATTGTGCTAATACACATACATCTTCTATATATTTATATCTTTCTTTTTCGTTAAAATCTGATAATTTTGCTACTGGCATTTTATTTACCCCCTTCTTTTTTAGTTAAGTGATAGCAGCCTAATGCTGTACCACCAAATATAATTCCACTAACTGGAAGACTAAATCCAGCTATTGCAAGCATAGCAGCTACACCTGTTAATGTAATAGCATTCGCACCTGTTGTACTTATTTGTTTATGCTTCATTTTACTACCTCCTTATTTCTAGGACATTCTTTATTATCTTCTGGACAATATCCTAATTTGACACATTGTGGTACTAGATATGGTTTATAGCGTGGTTCTACTTCTACGACCTGTTTAACCATTTCTTTTATTATTGTTCTAATTGGAAGTTCTGCTCTAGTACATAGTCTTATATTTGCTAAATGTATTAAACATTCTATATTTACTGCTATGTTGCATTCTGTAGCTACTCCTATCGGTAATACTGTTCTTGCTATTTCGTTAGACTGTTCATTTGTATGACCGTTGTTTTTCATATTATTTTGAAAATAATCGTAATTAGCTTGTACCTGTGTTTCGTAATTGTGTAAAGAATTTACTAAATATATATCTTTTGCTATCTCTGGAGCTGCATAGATACTAACTTTTCCATCTTTATTACAATATCTTAATGATTGAACATTTGTAACAAATCCTATATTATGTCTAACTAGTTGGTCAACAGCTGAACGTGGTACATTTTTTAATTCAAATACAAAATGTAAATGTCTACTACCACTAAAATGTCCACTCTTTAGACAATGTAATCCTACAGCTTCAGCTTTTTCTTTTGGAGTATTATAGCAAACTGCTGCAAACTCACCGTGTTTTTTAATAAAACTTTTTACATCTTCGCCATTAACTAGTTTTACTTTAAAATCATCTAATGTAAACATTAATTTACACCTCCTGTTGCAATATATTCTAATACTGTTTTCACCTTTTGAATTTTTTCTGTATATTCTTCATAGGCAGGGCTAGATTCATCCCATTTATCTCTACTATCATATAATTGGCATAAACGTAATACTAAATTGAATGGAACATCTTTATACCCTCTTGGTGTTTTATCTTCTCCTACTCCCATATTATTTAACCTCCTTAACTGGTAATTCTTTTATTATTGCAACTGCATTGTCTATTGCTTTTAATACAGTATCTAGTTCTTTTAATTCTGTCTTAGCTATTTCTCTTTTTAATACCCCTTTTCTAGCTTGTTCTAATGTTCTATAATATCCTATGTCTTGCCATGTTGGAGTTCCTACTTTTGATATATAGTGTCTTCTTAGAATGTAAGTACCTATAGAGTCAACTAATATTTCATACTCTTTATTTATTTTCATTGTTGAATTCCTCCTTTATACTCCAATCGTCTGGAACTTCGTCTAGAGTGCAACCCCCTAATATTTTATATATAGGACAGTTTCCAAATTCTCGCATATTATCACATTCCTTACTTGATATAGATTCACAAGTTTCTCGAATTAATTTAAGTGCTTTTACTAATTCAACAAGATTGGTATCCATTTTATACTACCTCCTTATTTATTACTGTTATATGTTATATACAAATCATGCTAGTTTATGTTAACTAGCATGATTTTAATTAGTTATTAGATAAAATATTTAATATGCAGCATTGAAGTCCTATCTCAGGTGAATATCGTCCACTTTTTATTCCATTGTCATATTGTTGAATAAATCTAAGTGCAGCAAGTAAACCACCTGGACTTATTTTGACATTATTTAATATTTTCTTTATCTGCCAATACGGAAGTCCAGTTTTCTTTGTAATGTCTTGTTGACCCTTATGTCCTATCACTAATATTGCTTTTGATATATTTTGATATAATAGTGATAATATACCTAATGGACTTTGATTTTGCTCAAGCAATAAATCCATCACATGTATAGCTTTCATGTCGTGTTTAAGAACTAAATCTATAAAATCAAATACAGTATAATCATATTTTGGTGGCATCATATCAAGTAATGTATCTATTGAGAACGTCTTATAAACTCCTGCCGCGTATAATCTATTGTACTTGTCTATTTCATTTAAAATAGTTGTAAAGTCGTTATTACAGGCGCTAACAAAGTATTTCAAAGTATCTTTATTATCTGTGAGGTTATAATGTTGTATCTGGTGTATAAGTTGGGTAGGAGTTAATTTGTTAAATTCTACAGCATAATCTTTTAATGTCTTATACCAAGCACTTTTCTTATTTACATTTGTTATTTGTAATATTAATGTACCTAATTTGGATTTCTCCAGTTGTTTAATATTCTCTTCTAGATGTTTATTATTTAGAAAATCTAAATCATCTCTCACTACATATATCTCTTTTAAACCATTATTAAATCCAAATCCTTTTATGGTCAATTTACTTAATACTTCACTTACAGTATCAACTCTTTTATATTCACCGAATTGTTTTAAATAGACATTTTGAAGACCTATCTCTTCACCTACAAATATATAAAAGTTACCAGGGGTTCCTGCTCTTAATTGTTTATTCAGTTCTACTAACTCCATACTATCTCTTCCCCTTTCTTTTAGCTGCACGTTGCTTAGATTTTTCTGCTTTTTCTTTTGCTTCATGTTCTTTTTTCTTTCGTTCTATTACTGCTAACATATGTTTGACAAATACATCGACATATATTTTTCTATATTTCTTAGGCAGAGTAATTTGAAAATCATATCTCAGAATAGCACTTAAAGTATCATATCTTTTATTTGCAAATATCTCTACCCACTTTGAAGTACTTTGCCAATCAAAGCACATTTCACAACTTCTTGCACAATCTAAAGCTGATTGTTTTATATCTGATTCTGTTTTTGGTATATACATTATTTAAATTCACCTCTTCTTAATCTACAATCTAATACCCATACATCAAATGCCATTTCTTTATTAGCTCCATTCACTTTTAGCATACTTAATGCATTTAAAGTGCATCTAATAATATACTTAGCTTGTTCATCTTCTATATGCTGTCTACATACAAATAGTAATATATTAAAAAACATATCTATTGGAAAGCCTTCACCTTTACTCATGAAATCTAATCTGGTCTTAATTTTGAACGCATTCCCTGTTGTAACTCGCATTATATTGTTATACACCATTTCTGCATAATTATAACAATCCCTATATCCTACTTCTTGATATAATTTTACATCTCCAGGTGTTGCTGATATTTGACATATATTTGAAATATCTTCATTATTTTCCATTCCTAAATGCTCAATTGCAAATTGTTTTAAATCGTTATATGAGTATCTATCTATTTCAAATAGTGTACCTCTAGATAGGATTGTATCAAGTGCGGTATTTATATCTCTTATTTCTATTGCTATATAACAATTCTTTGGAGGTTCTTCAGTTATCTTTAAAAGCGCATTTTTAGCACCTATTGACATTGAATCGCCATCAGTAATAGCAAATAGTGTAGGTTGTTCAAGTGCTACTGAGTCTTGAATAAAGTCTCTTATATTATCTACTTTTGTTCCTATATATTGGATTCTCATATTTTGCTTTTCTGCTAATTTCTTTATTAATAAAGATTTACCAGCACCTTTCGGTGCTGATATTATGGATAACTGGGGAAGTCTATCTAACTTCTCAATTCGTTCTAAACAATCTTTCATACCTAATATTCGCATATTTGCAGCAACTCACTTTCTATTAGAATTTTAGGATTATGTTCATATCTGATTTTATAGTATAAATTAGTATAAGTATCTAGAATAGATAATAAATTACCAGATGTACATTGAGATATAATAAAACCAACTTGTGCTTTACAACTTTCAGGTAAACTATAATAGCCGCTCATATTATACTTAATAATTTCAAGTAAAGTCTTGATAGAATCCTTCACAAATAATTTTAAGTCTTTACCTTCTAAAAATATTGAATCTATTGATGCAAGCATACTTTGAGGGTCTTTTCTAACTATACTGTCGAATATATCAACAATATATGCAGTAGATGTAAAACCTAAGCATTTTATTGTGGCTGGTAATGTTATATTATGAGTAAATCCTAATACTGTATCTAGTTTTGTAATACTATCTCTCATTCCACCTTCTGCTAATTGTGCAATATAAATTAATGCTTCGGCTTGATATTCTATTGATTTACCCTCTTTATTCTCTTGTTCAATTATATATTTAAGTCTATCAAATATTTGTTCAGTTGGTATTCTTTGGAAATCGAATCTTTGTACTCTTGACAGTATAGTTCCTGGTATCTTTTGTGGGTCTGTGGTACATAATATAAATATAGTTCCTTTTGGAGGTTCTTCTAATATTTTTAATAAGGCATTAAATGCTCCTATTGATAACATGTGAACTTCGTCTATAATGAATACTTTGTATGTTCCATCGAGTGATTTCATTTTACAGTTATCAATTAAGTTTCTAATATTATCAACGCCATTATTAGATGCTCCATCTATTTCTACTATTCGACCTTTACCTCTATTTATTTCATTTGCAAATATTCTAGCTGATGTTGTTTTTCCAGTTCCTGCACTCCCACAAAATAGATAAGATTGCTTGAATTCATTCATATCTATTTGATTTTGAAGTACTATTTTTACATTATCTTGACATACCATGTCATCAAATGTTTTCGGTCTATATTTTGTTGCTAAGTTCATTATTCCTCTCCCCCTTTTGATTCTGTAATATAAGTTGCTACCATATCAGCCATATGAAGTAGAAATGCTAATTTATTTTCTTCGAATACATCATATAAATCATGTATACTAGCTAATACACCAGTATCATATGCTCCCATATGCCAGAATATAGCCTCTTTTTCATAATCTTCAAGTGTTATAAAGTCTTGTAAAATACTTAATGATTTAGCCCCATGCCCTAGTTTAAGTGGTTCATTTTTCTTATATCCAAGTTGTTGTTCCCATTTTCCTGTTTTACTTCTTTGTGGAGGAACATTTACCATAATTTCTTCATAAGTATTTATCTTGCAAAAGTCATGAGCTAATGCTACTATTATTATGCTTTCTTTTGGTATTCCTTCAACTTCATAAAATTTAACTAATTCTCTTAACTCATATACTACATTAAGAGTATGATAGACCAATCCGCCTGGATAACTTCCATGAAATCTCGTACTCGCAGGTGCTGAATAAAAATCAGTACCTTCTAACCAATCTAATAATTTATCAACTCCAGGTCTTTTTACCTGTTTCATGATATTAATGAATTGTTCTCTATTTGACATTCTAGACATCTCGTCCCTCCTTTAATTCTAAATATTCTTTGTAGTCGTCTATTGGTATTACTACACATTGGTCAATTATGTTTTGAGTACCAAAATCAAATATTAATGCCCAATGGTTTTTACCCATTTCTATACATTCTTTTATAAGGTTTAATATCCATTCTTTTTTAATATTATGTGATACACTTTGTTTTGTTCTTGTTTTACATTCAATTATAGTATCTTCTAATAGAATGTCTCCTTTCTTATAACTAGCACCACTATTAATTGTTAATTTTCCATTTAAGTAGTTTGCTATCTTCTGCTCTTGAATGCTACTGTAATGTCTTGTTGGTTTATTTTCCATTTATATTACCTCCTTGTAACTGTTATATACATTTTATAGTAATTTATGTTAACTGTTCTCTACATTTTTGCTTAAATTTACTCACTGTATTAGAGACATGACTTCTAGTTACTCCTAATTCAGCTGCTATATCAACTGGTCTAGTACCATCTAGATATTTTAATAGTATTAATCGTTTAGTGCCTGTATAATTATTTTCTATTAACTGTCTTGCATTTTCTTCTAGATTTTTCAGCATAAAATCTCTTAAAGTATTATCTGAAGATTTCAGTTTCTCAAGTAACACGACATTATCTGTATCAGTTATAACTTTATCTAAACTTGATAGTGACCATGTACCTTGACCTGTCTCATATTTTGATGCATATAGTTTCAATTTACTTAATGCACTTAATATTTGCCAATAGCAATGAGTTAAAAATTTTGTATTCTTTGATGCGTCATAAGTTTCTATAGCTTTCATAACTCCAATCCATGCTGTTTGAAATGAATCCTGTGGTATTTGCTTTGCGCCATGTGTTCTCAATATACTCCATATAAAAGCATCTAATTCTGGTGCTAGTTTGTCTAAGAGAAGACGTTTCTCAACGCCTTCAGATTGTTGTATTTGTATAACAAGTTCTTGAATAAGTTCTGCATTATTTACATTCATTGTACATCACCTTTACCAATCTATCATGAAGTTGAGTTTTGAATAATTCATCAGTTCTTAATTTCTCAAGTAATCTTTCTCTACCTTGAAATTTAATATCGTTATTATCTATATCTTTTGCTATATCTCCGTTTTCATCTATATAGTAATACCAACTACCACCTTGTCTTAATATATCGTATTGTAAAGCTACTGTAATCGTATCAGCTAATGTGTCTATACCTATTGTATAATTTAATGTATAATAACCTATGCGTCTATCTGGTTTGCATACTTTAGTTTTTGATATTTCAATAGCTACTTTATTTCCTGCTGGATTTTCTGCACGACTTGTTAATTCTTTATTGCTCATATCTAAAAGTGTATCTTTTCTAAATCTCAATCTTAAGCTGCATGCATGTTTCCACATCTTACCTCCAGGTGTTGAAGTTGTATTATACATACTACTCAAGTCTTCTCGTATTTGATTTATGCCTATAAATGCACATTGGTTTTGGACTAAATGAGGTGTGACTTTACTGCAAAACATAGTCAATGCTTGAGATATTCCACCATAAGATTTTTTCTCAAGAGATTCATCAAATATATTTTGAGATACTAACATAGGTATTGAATCTAATACACAAAGACCTACATCTCCAGTTGACACTAAATCTATTGCTATCTGTAGAATTTCTTCTGCTGTCTGTTCCTGTGGTCTTACTAAAATCATTGATTCAGTATCAACTCCAAGTAACTGTGCCCATTTCACATCTAGTGTCTGTTCTGCATCTATATATACAACTACTTTTGGACCTTTTTCTTTTAACCTATTAACTTCTTCTATTAGTTTTGCTATCTTCTTTTTATTTTCTTTGGACTCACTAGATTCCAGTTCTGTTATTTGATTATTTAGTGAATCTAATTTTTCTTTATACACTTTATTAAATTGCTTTTGTGCATTGGCACATATATCTAATGCTGATGTGGTTTTTCCTCCACCTTCTCCACCATAGAATTCTGTAATTTTTCCAACTGGAATTCCGCCATAAGTCATCCAATTAGCAGTTGGTGAACTGAATGGTATTTTATCAACTTCTATTATGTCTGTTCCAATATTGATTATGTTTGCTTTAAATTTTTTGTTAAGTTCTGCCATTTTTAAGTCTATACTTCGCATACAAATGCCTCCTTTATAGTTATATATGTTATATATAAAAAACCCTTGCAACTGTTAAGTTACAAGGGTCGAAACTTTATTGACCTGTTGAGCCATAACCTCCTCTATTTTCATTTCCTAATGTATTTACTTCTTCAAAATCTACATTAGGATTTGATTTTTGTATTGTCATTTGAACTAATCTGTCATGGACTTTTATGCTTCCTGGACGTGTAGCATAAAATACTGCAATCCATTCGTCTTCATCTCCACAATATGAAGAATCAATTAAACCTACACTATTAGTTAATATTAAGCCTTTCTTAGCAAATGTACTACTTCTAGGTATAATATGCGCTTCATATCCCTTTCCTAACTCCATAGCAAATCCTAAGCTACATATTAATACGTCACCTTTTCTATATTGTACTGTTGCATATGATGTTTCTTCTATATGGTCAAATACATTTGCATTGAAGGTTGTTCTTTCTAATATATACCCTGATACTTTTGATATTTTATTTACATAACAATCATACCAATTACCTTCTTGTTTAGCAGGTACTTTTGCACTTGGTCTCATTTTCTTCAATCTAACTTTTTTATTCGCCATCTTAAACCTCCTATTTATTTTTAGTATTTAAATCTCTGAAATTTATAATTAGATTTAAACCATCATCTACTTCAAATTTAATATCATGGTCATTTAAATATTTAACTAAGTTAGCTAACTTTGGAGTATATTCGTATTTGAAAAAATTGCTATCATTGATTTCGACTAATTGAGCGTCTATCCCCTGTGTAGCGCCTTTTCTATAAATAAAGTCTAAAGCATCCATTCTGTTACTAAATGTATTATCTTCGTAATTATTTTCTGATACTTTAATTCTAACTGTGTATTTCATTATTTATCATTCTCCTTTTTATTTATTTTTTATACCCTCCAAAATTTCATTAATTGTAATAATGTTAAACCATGATTTGTTTTTTCTATATAGGTAATTATTGCGTTCATATATTTCACCTCCTAAAATAGAGTTTTTTGTCTATCATTTATCTTGTGTTTCGTTTGTTCAGACAATGGATTTTCCAGTCTTTCTTTTGTAATGTTAAAGTACTTTTCATCTAACTCAATTCCAATAAATTTACGATTTGTATTTAAACAAGCAACTCCAGTCGACCCACTACCCATTGTAAAGTCTAATACTAAATCACCTTCGTTTGTATAGGTTTTTATTAGATATTCAAGTAAATCTACAGGTTTTTGAGTTGGATGACGTGGCTTATTTACTTTATTAAACTTTATTATGTTTGTGGGATATTTACTATCTGTAAAATAACTTCCCCTATTAAAATTGGCTAATGGATTTGTGCCATTACTACTTTTTGCTAAATTATATTTTTTAGGTTTTTCTAATTTTAGCATTTGTGGATAATAATTAATGCGCTCACCTTCACAAGTAAAAGTTATTATGTCCTCATGTTGCATCATTGGTCTATATTTTGCCACTTGAAATCCTGTACCTCTATTCTTTTCCCATATCCAATGATGTTTATAACCATTTAAATTACTATTAACTAATGCAGCAGTAAAGGGCATACTACCAAATAGAACTATCGCTCCATTTGATTTTATTAAGTTTCTCATCCTTTTCCACATCTCATCTAAGGGTATAATCGAATCCCACTTACAAGCGGTTGTACCATAAGGTGGGTCGGTTAATATCATATCAACTTTAACATCATCTTTAATCAGCTCATCCATTACTTCTAGGCAGTCTCCTTGATATAATTTATATCTATCTTTAATTACTTTCATTCAATCACCTCCCTAAAATAAAGTTTTTTGTCTATCATTTATCTTATTTTGATTTTGCTCATACATTGGATTTTCTAATCTGTCACATGCTATATTGAAATAATTTTCGTCTAATTCAATTCCGATAAATTTACGATTTGTATTTAAACAAGCAACTCCAGTACTTCCGGAACCCATGAAACTGTCTAATACTATATCATCCTCATCTGTCAATTCATAAATTAAATCCTCTAATAACCCAACAGGTTTTTCACAACTATGTTTTAATTTTTGAGGTGGTATCCTTCTATAAGTTAATATGTTTGATTTGTTTTTCGATTTTGTTGTTATATTAGTTTTACAACATAATAATATAAGCTCATAATTTGGTCTATAATTGTTTCCCATTCCAAACCAATCTTTATTCCATACCAATATATTTTTTATCGTAAATTTTTTCTCTAATTCGATTTTAAATTTATCTATATTTTGCCATGCACAAAATATAATTGCTGTATTTTTAGTTAAGGCATATATCTGATTTACAAATTTAGGTAACCAACATAAATTATTATCATTTATAACTTTTGTGTTTTTAAATTTTCCATTCTCTCTTTGAGGTGTTAAATTAATCCCATAAGGTGGGTCGGTTAATATCATATCAACTTTAACATCATCTTTAATCAGCTCATCCATTACTTCCAGACAATCTCCCTGATATAATTTATAACTATCTTTAATTACTTCCATTCAATCACCTCCTATCTAAATATATTTGTTCTAGTTATTTCTAATTCTGCAGTTTTCCAACTTTGTACTTTTTTTAGACTTGAATGTAACATCGTTGCTATTTCTATTTTGTTTTCACATTCTTTGTAAGCTCTTAGCATTATATCCTCAATGAACTGTTCATTCATAGCTGCATTTTGAGCTATTGATGTTTTCTTTGATACTGTGCCATGTTCTTGTTCTACATAACTATCATTAAATACTTGTTTTCTTTGCATTTTAGCAGCATCTGATTTTACTCCCAACTCAGTTATTCTCCCAGTTAAATCATATAACAAAACTGGAATTAGTGATACATAATAATTAAGTTGTTCAGGAGATATTTCATCTCCTGAATTTAACAACTCTTTAACTTCTTTTATACATTCATCTAATTGATTAGTGAATTTATTAGTTATGCTATTTACAGTTGATATTATATCCTCTGTTTCTGAATTAAATTTTTCAATTAATTGTAAGCGCATTCTCTTCCACCCCATCGTAAATTATACATAAGACTTGATAATTTAGAATCAAATGATACTTTATCCACAACACAATTTGTTCTTTTATATTCCAAAGGTATTTCTATTATTAATTCATGTTTTTCACAATCATTAAGGGATATTGATTTTTTACATCTAATATCTAAAAATTCTCTACATACTACAGCAGGTATAAAGAACGCTCTTGCAGATTCTCTATATTGGACACATAGACCTCCTAATATTCCATCTATTTTTCCTAATTCAACTAATGAATCTATTTGTCTTCTTGTTGTGTCCATGTCTACATATATTGAAGTACCTTTTATACTCTTTAATTCAAATAAATATTGGTATGGATATTTATAATAAATGAAATCACATGGATTTCTAACTCCTGCAAATCCATTAGTAGTGTCATATAATCTTATACAGCTTAACCCCATACTTTTTTTAAAATTTTCTTCCCATCTTTTACCTTCGGTCATATTACTCACCATCTTTTCTGCATTGATTTTGATACTTACAGTATTTACATTTATTTAACTCTCGTGGAGGTACTTCTTGATTTTCTATAAATGTATTAACACAATCTATTATACTTTGTACCCTTGTTTTCATTAAATCTGTTATCTCAACTAGATATCCCTTTTTAGTACAATTATCTCGGTCTTCATATATAAATAATACTTTGGGAACTCCAATTGTCATACTATAACAAGTTGCTTGCAGTTTATGTTCTGACCATGCATCTGTATGTCTATTATATTTATGAGTTGATTCAGTTTTTATTTCTACTATATATAATTCACCGTTATATTTTATAAGGCCGTCACACATAAATCGCATATTATATTTTTTTGAATATAATTTGGTTTCATTTCCCACTTGACTTATAACCTCTGGGTCTTTAATGTTATTCTCTTTCAAATACTTACCTACATCTAGCCATTCACAATTAATATCGTGTCTATGCATACACATGATATAATCTTGTATTCTTTCATGTCTAGCTGTTCCACTTTCACATATACCTATCAAATTAACTCCTGAATCTGTATCATCTGGTGCTATTCCCCTCAATTGATAGTACAAACTTCTAATGCACCCACTTATACCTGAAGGTTTGAAGGATTGAGTAGGAGTTCTGACTGAACTCCTATCTTCTTCCTCAATGGTATAAATTAGGTCTTCTATAAATTGTTCTGCAACTTTATTCTCTTGAGCTTGTTTTATCATTTTTGCTAGTGAGCCTAATTTTGCCATTTTATTACCTCCTATTCATTATCTAATGTAGACAATAGCATTTGGTCCTTATCAGAAACTATTTTTATCAAATCAGGATTACCATATTCAATATCTATTGTAGGAGAATCAACGGAGCTAACTAAATCTTGTAAGTATTTTATATTAACCTCGTATACTATATCTTCATGTCTTGGACTATCTTTTGTTGTTATACTTTCAACTGACCCTCCCACTGTTTGTAATGTAATCAAATCACCTACAAATGCTATTTGCAATGTATTCATATCATATATATCAATAAATAATCCAATTCGATTTAATGCCTTTAAAAATTCTTGTGTATCTACTACACATAAACTTGGTTGAGTTTCTTCTATCATAGGTAGTATTGATTCTGGATATTCTTCTACTCCTTCCATCAATGTACCACTTATCACTATGTTTTTACTTTTAAACATTATTGAATTATTATTCACATCATGAATGATATTTACTTTTTCACTAGATAATGTTTGAACTAAATTCGCTAGTGACGGTGGTATTAATACTTCGAGTCCTTGACAATCAAAATCTGATGCATTAACTTTTATCGCATCTGCAGTTATAATATGATTATTTCTGAATAGATATCCAAATAAACATCCATCTGCTGCAGTTTGTGATTTTACATTCTTCCCTACATTAAGTCCATGTTTTAAGTTGTATGCTACACAATCATCTATTTTTAAAGCTCCATTAGTTTCTATTTTGTGGTCTGGGTATATTTCACCTTGTACTAATTCAACTTTATAAGTACCATTTCCTTTTACTTCTAGATAATTTTCTTTTGCAGTCAATGTTACATTTTCTGTTGTAGTCTTATTAATAAGACTTACAAATTGGTCAGTTTTTACAATATAGTCTATTGATTCATCATATTCTCCATCTTCAAATACTGTTATGTGATTATCTCCATCTGTTGCATTAATTTTCATGCTGCCATCTTTGTCACATACTAACTGTATATAGTTAGATATTTCTAATAGTGGATTTGCTTTGACTTTTGTAATGTGACCAAGCATATTACGTAGTTTGTTTGTATTTATTTTCATTTTAAAACCTCCTATTTTTTTTTGTTTGTGTATATTATATATAAAAAAGAACTAAGATTGTTAACCTTAGTTCTTTAAACTTAATGCTATAATTCAATTCCTTCTCCATACCATCTCTCGGTAACCTCAATATCACATTTCATTGGAATTTTAAATACACCATCTACTATGTGTACCATAATATCCTCTAAGCGATTCTTAACCTCTTTTGCATTTTCTTTAGGACATATTCCAAGTACTTCATCATGAACTGGAATTATCAGGTGATAACCAAGTCGTCTTAATTCCTCGTCATTATAGATTTTTATCATAGTGATTTTCGTCATATCTGCAGCACTTCCTTGAATTATACTATTTACACATTGTCTTTTAGCATCTTCGATAAAACCTCTATTATCTTTTATGGAATAGCCTTCTTGTAATGCCATATCTAGTACTTGCTGTCTTTGTGATTGGCCTCTAGCTCTGTTAAGTAAGTTATAATATTTTGAATAGATTTCGTTAGGCACATAATCTTCTTGCGATATTGTATCTTTTGTATCAAATGCGAATGGGTCAAAGTTATCACTATATGATTTAACACATGGTTTTATTTCTATTGGTGGTAGCTGCATATCAGATAGTCTTCTTTTTCTACCCCAAGCAGTTTCTACAAATCCATAATCCCTAGCAAATGATTGAGCAAAATCTACGAATTCTTTCACTTTTGGAAACTCTGTATAAAAATCATCAATTATCTTTTGAGCTTCTTTTGGTGTTATCTTCATTTGTTCAGCTATACTTGGCACACCTCGACCATACATAATTCCCAATAACACTGGTTTAACGCTTGTACGTCTTGCTTTACCTTCAGGATTTACAGTGCCATCAGGTCTAAACTCTTTACATTCTTCATAAGGCATCTTATATATCTTTGATGCTATTGTAGCATATAAGTCTTTTCCTTCTAAATAAGCATTTATCATATGTTCGTCACCACTCATATGGGCAAGACATCTCGGTTCTTGTTGACTAAAATCTCCACCTACAATGACCATTCCTTCTCCTGCTATAAACATCTGTCTAATATCATGCCCTGCATCTATTATAGTTCCATCGCTTAATGTTGTTTTTTGTGAGGGGATATTTTGTAAATTTGGGTCACTACTACTAAATCTGCCAGTTTTTGCGCCATATTGATTGAAATTCGCATGTAATCGGTTATCCCTTTTAGCAATATGACTTGGTATTGCATCTATATAAGTACTTAATAGTTTGCTCATACTTCTATATTCCAATATACTATCTACTAATGGGTGATTAAAAGATTTTAAAATTTCTTCACCTGTTCCTCTAGGTTTCTTTTTATCCGGACTTTCAAATCCTAATACATCATAGAATAAAATAGCTAACTGAGTTGGTGAACTTATATTTACCTTTCGTATTCCATCTTTAAATAATTTATTATATGCACCAGGATTTTTCACCATCAATTTATCGAACTTATCATTTAATTTATCTATTTCTAAATTGAATTTTGTCTCCGCAGCGTCCATATGTTTTGTATATTGCTCTTTTAATCTATCAGCTAAATCTGTATCTATTTGTACACCTGTACATTCCATTTCAAAGACAACCTCAATAAGAGGCATCTCTATCTCTCTAAATACCGCAGCGACTCTTTCAAGCCCTTTTGACTTACAATATGTCCCTTCTATATCTAAAAATTCATATTGAAATTTATACAAATCATAAGTCATTATAGGGTCAAATGATGCATACATATAGGCGACATCTGGAGGAACTTTATTAAATTCAATCCCATTAAATAAGCTATTAAATGATGCGACTTTATTATCTTCTTCTGATTTATCTACATATTTTTTATATAGTTGCTTCAATCCATGTTGTTCGTTTTCATTTAATAACATACTTCCGATTAGGGTATCCCAATATGGTATAATCTTAACTCCTACCATCCACCATAATATATGCATATCAAATTTGGCATTATGCAGTATATATTTAACTCCAGCTTCATTCATTCTCTCAAATTGTTCCTTCATGAAGTCTTTTGAGATATTAATCTGTAACTCAATTCCAGTCATATAGCTTTCATGTCTAATTGGAATATACACTCCCTTTTGACCTGGAGTATATAAACATACCCCTGCTATTTTGCCATCTATTCTATCAAGTCCATTAGTTTCTGTATCTACTGCTATTATACCATTTTTGATAGCACAATCTATATAATCCTCTATATGTTCATAATTATCTAATAACTGTAATTGACTTAATCTATTCTTATATACTTCTTCTGACATATCTTTTGCTAATTGTACTTTTCCACTTATAGTCTTTGGTACTACTTTTCCGACTTGTTTTTTATTTGATTTTTTATTTAACATCTCAAGTGCTTTCTTCTGTGCTTCTTGAGTTTTTCTCGCACTTACATTACAGAACATATCTCCAATTCTACTCATAATAAACCTCCTTATAAAATAACCACCTCAATTAAGAAGTGGTTATATCTTGTTATCTAATGAATACATTAATATGGTTCAACAGATAAATCTATATGTTCTATTTTAGCTCTTTCTTCTAATATATCTCTATATGCTTCCATATATACTAATTGAGTATGCAATAAATCATAAGAACAATTCGGAACAAAATCTAAAGTACCTTGTCTATATTTTATTAACATTCCTTGTAATCCAGCTATTCTTTTATTTAATTGATAATATTCTGCTTTAAATCTTTCTTTGAAATCATTACTTAGCATTAATTCTATAGTATTTTTTAAATTCATTTAAAAACCTCCTTAGAATACATCACTTCTTAAGTGAAGTGGTTATTTGTATGTTTATGCTCTTTTATATTTTTCCTTTATTCAGTAAACATCCAATCTTCTGCTAACATATCAGTTTGACTTGCTAGCCACGGAACAAATTTCCCGTCTGCTGTTTTCATTCCTATCCAAGGTGCTAAAAATAAACTACCTTTATGCACTTCTCCATCTACTTTATATTGATAAGAATTTACATGAGCTAAATACATTCCTTTTCCATTCCAACCTTGTCTACATACTTTTAATCCACGTTTTAGATATTTTATAGCTTCACCAAAGTTAAAAGTAGGAGTACCACCTAATAAAGTACAGTTTTCATTATCAGCAATTACCCACTCATCAGATAAAACATTACTTAGAGTATATTGAACTCTTTGTGTTTCTCTTATGTCTAATATAGAACCTTGTCCTTTATCTGCATCTTCAGGTCTACAGTGCATCATAATAGTTTGCTTAGTGTCATCCCAACACCAATAACCACCCCATGAAGGTAATTTAACTTTATTTCCTTTTTTCATTTCTTCTAATGCTTGTTTAAAATTCATAATAACCTCCTAAAATACATCACTCGGTGCAGTTGAACGACTGCCTCTATGCATTGGTTCGAATTGTTGTTCTTGTGCTTGATGTCGTTGTGTTGCTTGTTGTGGTTTATATGTTCCATTAACTATTTGTTGCATTTCTTCTAATGTTGCTTTAATTATAAAACTTCCTTCAAGTTCTTGTTTTTTAGGAAGGTCCTCTAATTTTGTATTGTCTTTTCCCATTGGCATAAACTCATATTGAGTTTTTTGGTCACCTTTTTTACCTCGTCTTATAATTTTAATTTTTACTGCTGATAAATCTCCGAATTCATTCAAATATGTTATTATTTTAGGAACAAATGAGGCACCTCTTTCCCATATTTGAACTTCATCTGGTCTATCTGATGTAATAAGTTGTAAAAATAATTTTTCTTTTGGTTTATTCCCATGTTTGCAAAGTGGACAATCGTCTACATGTGCTTCTCCATTTGCGTCAACTGAATTACAACTTACATATCTTTTCTTTCCTTCAACTTCTACTTCATGTACTAAAAAATAATCTATATCTGACCCATCTGGTTGATTGTATAAAAATCTAACAACTGCACTATCTCCATCATCTTTTAGACTGAAGTATCCTCCATTTCCTGAACTTTGATATTTTCCTGCGTTTCCAATTCCTATTCTTGCCATTTTTTCTTTCCTCCTAGTTTCATAAAATTTTTATAAGTTTTTAAAGTAGAGGATATATTTTATAACCCTCCTCTCTGGGTTATGCATATTATATAGAATATTTTACATATTTTGTTAACTAATTAGACAGTATATTATTACTAAGAAAAATACAAAACCGCATATAAAACCTAAGCTAAAATTTATTATAAAATCTATAGTTACCATGTAAAACCTCCTAATCACATTTTGTCCAACCACAATTAAAACAACTAATACATCCTCCTGTATGATTTAAATCTGCACCACATTCGGGACATTTGGCAGTTTCAATTTTAACTTCGTCATTAATTTTTAATTCAGTAATTACAGGTTGATTAAGATAAGTCTCTTTAAACATAGTATGCAGATTTAACAGTTCAACACCTATTGCTTCTGCACAACTTCTGCCAGGACTTATAGATGCATCTGTGTTTCTCTTACTTACAAATGAAGGGCAAGCTATGACAGATTTTAGTTGGTCAACAATATCTTCAACACTTGCACCTCTTTTACCTGCAAGTGAGATTAATCTAGATAAACCTGTCATATAACTATTGCAACCACCTTTCGAACCTTTATTTAAGAAAATATGACATAATTGACCTGTTTCCTTATGGAAATAAACAGTCATCCATAATGAGCCACAACCTGTCTGTAATTTTGACCCAAAGGCGATACAATGATTTATATCAGTATCTATATTAGTTACTGGAACAGGTTTTATTTCTTTTGGAGTCTTTACATCACCTTTTAGAATTCCTTCTCTTTTACATCCTTCTCTAAATACAGTCAAGCCTTTACAACCTAGCTCATGAGCTAATACATAGGCTTTGAATACATCTTCGACAGTTGCATTATTTGGTAAATTAAGAGTACTAGATATACTAGCATCAATCCATTGTTGCCAATCCGCTTGAGTTTTTACTCTACTCATATAATCTAGGTCTTTTGCTCCTATTAGATAAGCTGGTTTATTGTTTAGCATATCTATGTCATCAGCTTCTATTGCGCATTGAACAATAGCTGGATATTCCATATATACTTTATCTTCATCATTCAATGATTTTGTAGTTCTTGCAAATCCGTTGACATCATATATAGGTTCAACTCCTGTTGATATTCCGAGCATTGTACCAATACTACCTGTTGGAGCTATTGTAAATAATTGACTATTTCTTAAACCATATGATTTTATTAAATTAATAGTTTCGTCATAAATTTCACCATCTTCTATTTTACTTTGCATATAAAATGAATTGAGTATATAATCTTCATTATATGATTCAAATGGACCTAGTTCTTTTGCAAGTAAAGCAGACTCTTTAAGTCCCACATTACATAATGCCATACCGATTGATGTTATTAAATTCGAGCATCTATCACTACCGTATGGAATTCTCATTTTGATTAACATATCCCCAAATCCCATAATACCAAGTCCAATCTGTCTCCATTTTGAAACTGTGTCTCTTTGTATTTGGAGTGGGTGCAATGGAAGTCCTTCATCTAATACTTGATTTAATGCTCTTATTGCGATTTTTACAGCTCGTTTAAATTCAGGTATATCAAATGCGGGTTTTTTGCCAAATGGGTCTTTTACAAATTCTGATAAGTTTAATGAACCTAGTAAACAACTACCACCTGCTGGTAAAGTTTCTTCGGCGCAGGGGTTTACTCCTGCAAACTCAAATTCACCATTCTTAATATATTCAGATAATAATGTTTCTGTATTTACGTTATCCCAAAATAACATTCCAGGTTCTCCCCAGTTCCAGTTATTCTCTGCTAATTTGTACATTAGCTCATTAGCATTACCATCGCCTGCTATAACTCTAGTCATAAATAAATCATCTGTTCTTACGGATATATTACAACCTTCTAATTTTTCATTTTGAGTTTTAGCGTTAATAAAATCTTTTATCTCTGGATGATTTACATCCATGCTTATCATTAATGCACCTCTTCTACCCTTTTGCCCTATTGTTTTAGATACATTATTGAAAGTCTCCATAAAACTTACTGCTCCTGTTGTAGTTAATGCTGCATTATTAACATGACTTCCTTTTGGTCTTAGTTGTGATATATCAATACCACAACCTCCACCATAACTAAATGTTCTTGCTAAATGTTTTGCTGTATCATATATATCTTCTATACTGTCACCTACTTGAGGTAATACATAGCAATTTGAATATGTTACTTTTCTATCTGTAACTCCTCTAGATGCTAATATTCTGCCACCAAATATAAATTTTTTATTTATTATTAAATCTTTAACATCAGCATCTTTATTTGATATTCTATCTAGCCATTGGTCGAATGTCTCATCACCATTTTGATATTTTTTCTTCCAAATATCCTCTCCTAATTGACTCAAGTTCCAGTCTTTTAATTCCATATTCATTCCTCCTTATACAGCTTTTAAATCTATTAATTTTTCTTGTAATGCTTTTACTACTACATTAGCGCCTGCTCTTGAAATACCTATTTGAGCAGCTACAGCTGATTTAGTTGGTTTACAACCTTCTAGTAAAGCATTACAGAACTTTCTTTGATTATCATTCATGTCTATACTATCAATGTAATATCGTAACTCTACTTCATCAAAATCTTTTCTATCTGTATGTCCCATACAACTATTTTTGTCTTCATCTCCATCTGCATCACTTGAAAAGTAATCTGAAAATAGTTGTGTATGTGTGCATTGATTTAATACTCTTTTTTGCATTTTTTCTGATTGAGTTAGATGTCTTAACTCATTGTATATATAAGTACAAATAAGACTTGTTAGTTGTGCATGACTACCTAATTTATAATTTTCTAAGGCTTTCCAGATTTGTTCAAGTATAACTGATTCTTTTGTAGATTCATCTAATCCTAAAAATTTTGATGCTATTGAATTAAATTGTCCATGTCCTGTTTCATATACGAATGCTATTATCACATCCTTATTGCCTTTGTGATATTCGTTAATTAATTCTTCAGTTGTTTTCTTTCCTGTAAAATTATCCATAATATTTAAAAATATTTCGTGTTTCATAATATATAACCCCCATATTTGTTAATTTATTTTATACTTAAATTATATACTAAAGTATGTAATAAGTCAAATACTTTTTAGTAATTTTTATAAAATATTTTTTAACGGCAACGATAATACTTCAGCTCCTAAATCATTTATGTCTCTTTTGTCGTTACTATTATATTGTAGTATTTTTAATACCTTTGTTGTATTCAATTTTCTTATTATCTTGTAAGTGCCTTCAATTCCTGCTGTATCATTGTCAAGTGCTATTATAAATTCCCTTGTTGGTAACATTTTTAATAGATTATATTGTTGTCCTCCACCTGTACCTAATAATGCTACTGCAGGTATTCCTAACTCCCAAAGAGTTAACGCATTAAATATTGATTCAACTATCCATACCGACTTATAATTCCCAATTATACATTCATATCCACCAAATATGAAATCTGTCTTTTTTATACCAGTAGGGATAAAATAAAATTTACTATATATATTACGTGTTTGAATAAATTTTATATTCCCTTTTAAATCCTTAACTGGTAAAGTGATAGTCATGTCTTCTGGATTACAGCCTATACTAAACTTATTGCATATTTCTTTTGATATACCTCTATCTGCCAAATACTTACAATAATAAGCATAGTTATCTAATATTGTATCTGGTATTGTAGGATATTTTTCAACTGGTTTACTTCTATCTATGTTTAATTGCAAATCTCTAGGTGTTTCTAATAGTGTAGTTCTATATTTTGTCTTAAGCCAGTTGTTCCCATATAATCCTCCGTCTCGGTAACCAAAACAGAAAGATATAAAACTAGTTAAATCTGCTGTATACCCACATGTAAAACAATGCACAGTTCCTGCTGGTATGATTTTACCAGATGCACGTGTATCAACTAAAGACATTCCACAACTTGGTTTTCTCTCTTGCCCATCTTTATGTGAAGGACAAGAAATCATAATATTGTCATTTACTGGTTTTATAGAATGTAATAACTGTATATTATTTAGTTGCAAGTCTTGTTGTAAATCATTAAGTAATGTCAACCCATCTACATCTACACATAAACCATTCGTCTTAAACATACAATCTCCTCCTTATTAATTTATATATTATATACAATTTTTACACAATTTGTTAACATAAAAAGACCCTAGCTTATAGCTAAGGTCTTTTTTGCGGTTACTCATAAATTATATTATAAGGAGAAAGTTTAATGGGGAATAACTTCCTTACATATATTATATACGATTATAGAAAAAATATGTTAACTAAAATTTTAAAACACATCTGTTACATCTGGAATTCCTGTTGGAATATTAGTTGAATTATTTTTAAAGGGTAATTCAGGTTCAGATTTTATTTGACCCTCTTCTGATACAAATCTAAATGTTCCTAAGTCTATATCCCAACTATATATGAATTTTTTATTATTTTCTCCATATCTATTCTTTGTTATAAGTAGTGACAATCCCAACTTCGTTTGAACAAGTGATATAACTCTACTACTATTCTGTCCTATTGCGTCTGATTCTCCTATATCTGCTAGTTCTGGGTTTTCAGGTTCTTCTGTATTAGTTTTATTACGATTTGCTTGAGCATCTGCTAGTATAGGAAGTCCTAACTCTTCTGATATACGGAATAAATCCATTGTAATATTACTTAATTGTAGTCTCCTATTCTCTCCCTTTCTTTCATCATCCATTAATGATAACTGGTCAATACCTACTATATCTGGAGTATATTTTTTAATTAGTGCTTTTAATGTGCTTACTGTCATATATTTCCCGCCTAAGTCTTTTGGAGTAACAACAATAAAAGGTTGTAGACTATTTGCTCGTTCTTGCAAATCGTTTTCATAATTAGAAAACTGAACATCTGAAATTGTACCTCTAGTTAGTTGCCTATTTGAATAGTTTAGCGCAAGTGTATCATGTCTATAACCTACCTGCATTGCACTCATTTCACCTGAATATAATAATATTCTTTTTCCTTGAGAATGTGCAGCAGTTAAAAACTTTTGTAGTAACCAAGATTTACCTTGATTTACTCTACCTACAATCGTGACTAATTCTTCTCCAGGTAACCAACCACCAAGTATATCGTCCAATTCTTTTAATCCTGTTGATATACCCAAAATACCCTCTGTACCCTTCTTAGAATTGATATCTGCTATTTTTTGATTAACTATATTATTTATATCTGTACCTTGTGTGATAGAGTTATTAACAAGTAATTTCTCACCTTTGGATAAAATATTTCTAAGTCCTTCAAATGCATTTTGTTTAAGTAGCTCAACTGATTCATTAAATAAATCAGCAGCATTTCTAAATACATAATCTTCTCGTAAATTTTCCAATAAATACTTTTGTGGTTCTAATACATCTAGTAAGTCAAATTCAGTAAAGTTTGCTAAGAATGTTGCTTGGTCTGGGACCTTACTGTATTTCTTATAATGTTCTAATATATAATTCCATTCTTTTTTATAATTAGGAAAGAAGTCTGCATTAATACCCTCTTCCAAATATGAATCTATATTATTTTCTGCTAATATATTATTTATGCATTGTAACTCTATCATATTCTGACCCCCTTTGGTGTACGTTGAGGTGGGTTATTAAATTCAACTATAATTGAAGTTTCTAATATTCTACTTGCAAGTCTACCACCTACATTATTAACAAATTCATCATCAATAACATTTGATGTAAATATATTACATTTATTCGAACTTATTCGACTATTGATAAGTGGAAATAAAATTGAATGGTCATAGTCACTTAATTTTGTACAACCTATATCGTCCCATATTACAATATCTACATTAGGTATCAATTCCTCTATCTGTAATAATCTATAATTCTTTTGTGATATTGCAGATTTTTTCTTCATTAGAAAATCATCAACATTAATAAATAGTCCTCTACACTTTGTACCATTACCAGACCAAATTTTGCTAAAATATGAACTCATTAATTTTATGCTCCATGTAGTTTTACCATTTCCATAATATTTACTATATAAGAACAAATTTTGTCCTTGTTGCACAAAATCTAATATATTAGCTTTCACTTGAGCTAAATATTTATATTTTTCTAAATCAACTCCAGCACTTAATTTCTGATTTTCTAAATATTGTAATTGCTCTGGTATATTAGCTAGATTTACTAGGTAATAATATTGACAATATAATGCACAACCACAATTACATGTTTGTTTTGTATAATTACTGCATATTTCCCTAAACCAACATTTATCTTGAGCAAATTTAAATTCTTTTACATCATACATTGTATAACCTCCTCCTTTATATTTTATATATTTTATTTACCTTAATTTGTTAACATAAAAAGATAGCATGATAGTTACCAGCTATCATGCTATGTAAATTGTTAAATTCTATATACAGTAGAATAACAATAATAGATAATACTATTAATGAATTGTATGTATTATATACAATTAATATACATTAATGTTAACTAATGAAGTTTAAATATACTTTCACCATGTGCTCATATAATCTACTCAACGCCATATTATCAGCCACATTATTTTTAGGATATAAATGCTCACTATAACTATCTAAGTCTCTTAAAATATCAACTATGTGAGCATTTTTACATTCATATAAGCCTATTATCTTAAACCAACATTTACAACTGTTCCATGATGTCTCGACTTTATTGTGCACTATTTTTGATTCACAACTAGCAAAAGCATGATTATCTTGATAATATAAGTTATAATCATCGTCAATAAATACTTGTACTTTATAATCTATATCTTTATTAATTGTCGCTATTTTCTTCTTACCTTTTAATTCTTTTGGTTTTTTATCTGTCAATATCTCGATTGTTATTGAATTCATTAATTTCTCATTATACATTTTACTATCTCCTTTATTACAATCTAACTTAAATACCTTAAATCCTATATCAAGATTTTCTATTCCTTCTTTGTCTTTGTTTTCTGATACTATCTTGTCTCCAGCTCTTCTTATACGTTCTTTTCCTATTTCACAGATATTTTTGTAACCTGACTTATAAGCATCACTTTTTTCATATGTAAGTTCCGGAAGTTGAACCATAATAAATTTGCGTTTTCCTATATCCTCCATATTTAACTGCATTACTGCATGTGCAGTTGTAGATGCTCCTGAAAAAAAGTCTAGTACTATATCATTCTTATCTGTTGCTAATAATAATTCCTTTTTTATTAATTCTACTGGTTTAGGATAATCAAATAGTGCCTTATCATTAAATAGTTTTTTTAAATTTTGAGCAGCTGATTGTGTATGACCAACTTCTTCATGATACCATAAGCTTATAGGCACTATTCCATTTTGGACTTCACTTAAAAAACGCTTTATTCTTGGAACATTGTCTCCATTTTCTCCAAACCAAATTCTATTATCTTTTATCAAATCATTTAACTTTTCTTCACTTACTCTCCAGCTTCTTCCATTAGGTGGGTATATTTCTCTACCTGATGGCGTTTTAATACCGTAAATGTCTTTTTCTGTAACTCTACTTACAGAAATGTCTCCTGAAGTCCATGGACCTCTAGAGTCATTATCTAAGTTCTTATATCTAGATTTTTGTTCGTCTGTCATCGGTAATAAATTTCTACTAAATAAATCCTTTGATTTCGCATAGCAATATATATTCTCATGATTTAATGAAAAGTATTTTGCATCATTCTGTGGACTAAATTTTTTCTGCCAAATTATCTCTTGTACATAGTTACTTTCACCAAATACCTCATCACAGATTTTTCTAAGATTAGAATTTTCATTATCATCAATACTAATAAATATAACACCATCTTCTCTTAATAAATTTCTTGCCAATTTTAATCGAGGATACATCATATTTAACCAATCAGTATGATATCTACCATTAGTTTCAGGATTAGCTCTTGTTGTTTGATTAGTAATCTCTTTATAATTAGCAATATTATCCCTAAAATTATCATGATATACAAAATCCTTCCCTGTATTATAAGGTGGGTCAATATATATCATCTTCACCTTACCAAAATAACTCTTTTGAAGTAATTTCAATACCTCTAAATTATCCCCCTCTATATAAAGATTTTCTGTATCATCCCAATTCTTGCTACTCTCTTTATCTGGTCTTAAAGTTCCTATTGATGGAGTTTGTGCTAATTTATAAGCTAGTTCTTTTCCTTCCCAATTAAATTCATACATAATATAATCTCCTCTACTATTAATTACTTTCTATAAAGTTCTTTATTAATTAATGGTCTTACAGGTTTTATAGGTTGTAAATCTTTTAATATTTTATCTAATCCCTTTGAAGTAAAATGTATATCTTTATGTCTCACTATAAAGATATATCTGTAATCGTAATTTGTTATTTCTCCATTATATTCTACTACCCAATCATTATCGAATAAATAGCGTTTAATGTCTTTACGTCTTAAACCAGTAGCACTACATACATCATTTATAGTATCGCCTTTTATTTTGTAATTTAATAATTTACTTATTTTTTGTTGGAGTTGTTCTAATTGTTGTGAAGTTGCTCCCTTATCTATATAACCTCCAGTTTTTCTTATTTCTGGTAATACTTCATCCATAACCCATTCTTCAAATTTTTGTGCTGATGGTAATTTAGATTTTATAATTAATCTATAAACATCACCTTCTGGTATAACACTAACTAATTGTTTACCCCCTTTAGTAGGGACGTCCCATTTTAGGACTCCCTTGCAATGGTCACTTATAGCTTTTCTAGGTCTTGCATATCCTAATATAGATGCTACATCATTGGCTACAAAATAAGGTTTGCCGTTAATCGCTATCCCTCTTATTTCTCCAAATTCTTCATTAGTGAATAGTTGTAATTGTGTCATTTTATATACCCCCTTTATTATTAATTTAAATATTATATATTAATGTTGGTAAATTTTGTTAACTTCAATTTATATAAAATAAAAATCCCACCTGATAATTGTCAGGTGGGTGCTTTAATTCTGATATATATTTGTTTCTATACCCATGGTTTTAATCCTTGTATAATTGGAATATATTCTGTTACTCATTAAGCATATTATATAACGGAATACTTACCTTTATAGTTTTAATCCTTGTTTAATTTGAATATGTGCTGTTACTATAGATGTCATTACAGATACTCTAATAGAACAATGGTAGTTTTAATCCCTGTCATATTCCAATATAACAAAGTTCCTTTTTCAACGAATCCCCTTTTGCCTAAGCTACTTGGGTTGGTATGATTCTCCAAAGGCGTAAATTCGGAGTTAAACCTCCCTACATACCGAACTAATCTTGCTAATGATTATTGTTCAGTTTTATAATTAGCCAAGTTAATTGCAGCATTTAAATCTCTATCAATTACATTACCACACTTAGGACAAATATATGTTCTGTCACTTAATTTCAAGTCCTTCTTAATATATCCACAACTAGAACAAGTCTTACTACTTGGGAAAAATCTATCTGCTTTTACTAATTCAATTCCCTTAAATTTACATTTATATTCTAATTGTCTAGTTATTTCATATAGCCCTTGTTTTCCTATTGCATTAGATAGATGTTTGTTCTTCATCATGCCTTGAATATTTAAGTCTTCTATCACGATTTTAGCTGGATTCATATTGACTATATCCGCAGTCATATTATGATTATAGTTATTTCTGATATTGGCAAGTCTTTTATATATTTTATTTATTTCCTTTTCAAGTTTTATTATATTATTTGTTTTAATATATTGTTTTCCTTGTCTATTTTGTTCATATTTTCTGCTTACTTGTCTTTGTAGCTTTTTAAGTCTTTTTTCTATGCTCTTTACATGAGCTGTTTTATTAATGTTTTTATATTTTTTTCCTGTGCTAAGAATAGCTGTATCTTTTATTCCAAGGTCAATTCCTATTGTTCCATTAAGTTCTGAACTAATATTTTCAGCTTCTTCAACTCCTACTGATATATACCAATTAAGTCCGTCAAAGGTAACTCTTGGGTTGCTATATTTTTTTACTATTGGTACATAATTTTTCCTACTCAATTTCACTATGCCAATTTTTGTTAATCTAACTTGATTTTCGTTAAATCTAATATTGTCATACCTAGGCATAAATGAAGGCGTTGAATGTTTTTTAGATTTAAATTTAGGATAACCAACCTTTTTACCTTTTTTACAACCTCTAAAAAAGTTTTTAAATGATGTACAGGCATCTGTATATGCTCCAACTAATGCTATGCTGTCAACTTCTTTTAGCCAGCTATATTCATCTTGTTTTTTAAGTGCTGTTAGATATTTACTCATGCCCATTGCACTTACAAATTTTTCACCTTGTTCGTATCTTTCCTTTTGAAAATTTAAGCACCAATTATATACAAATCTAGCACAACCTGATGTTTTATATAACATCTCTATTTGTTCTTTTGTTGGCTCTAATCTTACTTTATAACTTTTAATCATCTTGTTTCACCTCCTTTGTTTTCTTATGTATGTTATATACTATTCTATACAAAAAACGTTAACTATTATCAATAATTTAAGCAAAAAAAATACTGAGTTGAAGGGGAAGTTTCAAACTCAGTATCCTAACCAAATAAAATAAATTCAAAAAGGGGACTTACTTTATTACTATAAAGTAGTTACATATATTATATATTATTATACTATAAAAATGTTAACTAATAAAGTAAAAAGTACCTAATAATTATTAGGTACTTAATGGAAGGGGGAGATAATACAATAAAGTATTTAAATTGTATTGGGTAATTAAACTTACTATTTAATTACTATATATTATATATAAAAATTATATTTTAATGTTAACCATAAATTACTAAAATTATAAATATTAGTTGAGGTGCGTTAGCACAATAACTCTCCCCAACATTTATTTTTTTTTATTTTTTTTAACTTGTTTATCTTGTTTAACTTTATATATTATATATTTTTTTAGAATGTTAATGTTAACCTCAAAATAGTTACAATATTGTAACCTTTTAGTAACAATATACTCAACCCGTTGATATTACACAGGTTGAGCAATTTTAGTAAATTAAATTCTACGATTAGCAGTATTTATTTGGTTTACATTATTATTTTGATATGAAGTTTGTTTACATTTATAATTGGCAATATTAGCATCAAGATTATGCAATATCCAGTCGGTATTTAGTTTAGAAAAATCGAATATACCATCATATCCTAATTGTTTATATTTTAGAATCCATACATCAAGTTTAGCGGCTAAGGCTAAATTATCAAATTGATATTTATCTTTTATTTTGTTTAATGTTTTATTGCAATATACAACTTGTGTACCTAACATTTTACTTTGATAAACTTTTTCACATTTAAATATAAACCATTTGCGAATTTCAACCATATTAGGCTCTTGAGCATTTTGTAATTTATGCTCAACTATTTTATATTCCTTTTCATTAGGTATAATTTGTTTACTATTTTTCTTGGATTGTAATTCCCTGAACATTTTAATCCTCCTTTTTAGGTTTACTAAATGTTAGTCTTGTTTGAACTGAAGTTTCCATAGCAGGAGCTATATCTTCAGTATTTAGTAGCCCTTGATATATTAATTGTTGTACTTTCTTTTCATTGATACAAGGTTTATACTCAATGCATTGTTTAAGGCTGTCAGCGACTTCTGTGTCCTTTTGAGTATTGATTATGTTAGTTAATATATCTATTAGTTTTTCTTCGTTCATAGAGGTTTTTTCAACTTCAGTACATTTTACACAGCATACACCTGGCACATTATATTCGTTTATATCTCTACTTTGAAATTCAGTTTTTACTTGGTCAGTTAATTTTTTAGTTGTTGCTTTTATCTCTTTTTCTTGGTCCTTCATTTCCTTACATCTTTGTAATAATTCTACAAATGTAGATTCGTCTTGTATAACACCTATTTTCATATCAATTCTCCTTTACATATATAAATTATAAGATAACCTTATATAACGTGTATATGAGCCATATAGAGGTTATTTTTTACCTTTTCCACTATACTTATCTGATATAACTTTCATTTCTCCTTTTACTTTATTTGTTTTAAAAGTTAAGATTTTTTCAATGTCATCTTCGCTCCAGTATCTTGCATGATTACCGCCAACTCTAATAAATGGAGGCAATAATGTTCTTCCTGTTGTTTCTTCGTATTCATACCATCTGATTAATGTATTTCTAGTAACATGACACAGCTCAGCAGTTTCGAAAGCTGTGTAATATTTTTTACCGTCTATTATTTTCATTTTTATCACGCTCCTATTAAGAATTTTATATCTGAAGGTTGAATTGCTTTTCCGTCTACAATGCGGTCAGACAATTCGCCTTTGTCTTTTATTATTTGATGTATTCGTTCGTCTATTGTATCTTTACAAATTAAGGTTATAATATTAACTGTTCCTTTTGTTCCTATTCTGTGCGCCCTGTCTTCTGCCTGTTCTTTTGTTGCCCTATTCCAGGGTTCGTCAATAAAAATAATTGTACTAGCTTGAGTTAATGTATAACCAGTTCCCAATGCTGGTGTTGTACCTATTATTACCCTACAACCAGGGTCATTTTGAAATTTATCTATTTGCTCCATAGGGTTTTTAGTCTCACTAGTTACTTTTGTCACCCCGTATTTCTCTCTAATCAACTCATACAGAGGGTCTATAACCTTAGTCCAATTGCTATAAATAATTAATTTATCCTCGGTGCTGTCAAGTATATCTAGCACCCTTTCATATTTACAATTTATAGTTTTGGCTGAAGTTAATATGTCGGGGTTTGACGTAACCTGTCTTAACCTAGTTAGTTCAACTAAAGGGTTCGGCATTAACAATATTTTGTCAATATTGTCCATAACTCCCTTTTTGACCTCCTCATACAATTTTTGCTGACTAGGGGATAATTCTAATATCTCATTAGTGTAAATTTTAGGTGGTAAATCCAATACTTCTTCTTTACGTCGTCTTAACATATTTTTATTAAGTATATTTTCTAATTGGTCAAGGTTTTTATACCCAATTACTTCGTAGCCTCCAAATCCTCCCATTTCACAGTACAGATTTTTAAAATAGCTAAGTGAATGATTTTCTACTTGTAGCCATTTCAATATGTTATATAAATCAACAGGGCTATTCATCAGTGGTGTACCTGTAAGCGCTAATCTATAATATGAAGTACAGCAATGAATCGCTTTTCCTTGTTTTGATTGACTGTTCTTGCATTTGTGTATTTCATCTATTATAGTCATTCCTATAACACCATCATCACACATCTTCTTTATTTGACCTTGTATATCCTTGTCTCGGAGCGTTTCGATATTGGTTATAATAAAATATTCATCGTGTATCTGTTTAAGGTCTGCAAGGCGTTCAGAAGTTGAACCAATAACAGTCTTTCCTTTCTTGTTTATTCTAATACCAAGTATATGAGCTTGTTCTTTTGTATGTATTTCTACTTCTTTATACCAGTTCCATTTTAAGTTGTTAACACCACATACAATTAGACAATGTCTCATTTTATGTTTTCTGCTTACTGCTATGTCCAATGCTTGTTTTGTTTTTCCTAATCCTTGTTCATCACCAAGTAAAAATTTATTATGATGCAGCGCATAATTATATGAATCTAGTTGGTGTCTAAAAGGTTTAGTTTTACTTGAATATACGCTATCAGACTTATCATATATATCAAGTAGATTCAAATACTTATGGAACTTTTTCGGAACATCACCACATATTTGTATATTTTCATATTTTAGTTTGTCTAAAATGATTGGAAAATATTCTATTCTGCATTCCCACAGTCTACTATTCCTATGGTAATATCTAGTCTGGAAAGAATGTATTGTATCCAAAATAGCTGGATTATAGTCCCCCTTGATGTAGAGGGACTGTTTATATTTTAATTTTTGTGAGAAGTCGAATTTTAGTTTTATCATATGCATACCTCCTAACAATCGAATTCCTCATCTATGGTAGTGATAGGAACTACTTCTATGAATATTTTTATTGAATCTGAATTATATATTCTTTCAGTTTCTTTTAGTATCTTGCTTTTATATAAATGTCCTATTACGTCTTGAGCTTGTTCTAATGTACTTACAATATGTCGTTTTACCATTTCCCAAGTTATTCGTTTGACATAGTTTAATTGTTTCTGTTGTAACTCAGTTATAAGTAATTTTGTAGCATCATACTTTTGTTCTTCTTTTGGAGTTACTATTTCTGTAGATTTTTCTTCTGTTTCAACTTCTTTAGCTTCTTCTACTGGTTGTAATTCTTGTAATTCAGCATATTTTTCATTAGCTTCTTCTATAAAAGAAAATGCATTTTGAACTAATGCTACGGTATATTTATCATTTAGTGATATACTTCTTAAATCTTCTTGAGATATTTCTGTTTCATTAAGAACTATTTTTCCATCTCTATTTACTATTTTATAACTATTATCAAATTTTTCTACTTGATAGCCTCTAGGTAATCTAACTCTAGCTGCGTTTATATTAAAGTATAAATCTTTTTCTATTTTAGTTATTTCTGCTGCTTGTATATCTTCTTCGGTAACTTCTACTGTTACATAAGATGCTCCAACTTTTGTTAATGTTAAAGTGTATTCATCTATCACCTCTATCATGTATTCTTTTTTAAGATTATTTACTACTCTTGATAGACCTGCTTTTGATGTTCCTAATACAGATGTTAAAACTACTTTATAGTCATCTATTGACCCATTATTTTTAGCTAATTCATTTAATATTATTTGTTGGTTATCTGTTAATTTCATTTTTCATATCCCCTTTTATTAATTTATTTTATACTTAAATTATATACTTTAGTATGTAATAAGTCAAGTGATTTTAATAAATTTATTTATTTTTTTCAATAAAAAAATAGCCTTATTATTAAGGCTATTTACTATACTTATACTTTTTCAACATATTTACTACCTAATGAAATCCATCCTGTTCCTGATTTAAGTTTACCCCAATTATTATTTTCTTCTATAATTGTGTAGGCATCACCTTTTTTCAGTTCACCGACTTTTTCATATGATATAGAAGGACCTGTTCTTATATTAAGTTCATCTACTATGATTCTCACAACATATGGTGTAAATTTATCTGTAGTAGGTTTTTGTACGCTTTGTTGTTCATCAGTAACAAGTTTCTTATACCATGTCCAACTATACCCAAATCTTTTATGACGTAGTAAGTATGGACAATCTTTTCTCGTCCAAAAGTAATGCTGTACTATATGAGCTGTATCTATTACAGGATATTCTTTCATCAACTCAACACATAAAGCTGCACTATTTTCCCATACTTTTCTCTGTTTTTCTTTATCTTTACTGTATTGACAATGTTCTATGCCTATAGAATGCCTGTTACCCTTTCCGTTTTTACCATCACCAGCGTGCCATGCAACTCTATTAAATTCTACAGATTGATATATCTTATCGTAGTCAACAGTGACATGCCATGATGCAGTACGCCAACCACCTAGATTTGCGCTTCTTAAAGCATTGTACCAATTTATACCTGGTACATCATCATCACCTACATTATGGATTGTTATACTGGTAGGATTCATAGTATAACCTGGAACAGCATGACCTGGTTTTTCTATTCTATCAGAAACAACTGTCGCATGTCCTATTTTGCATCCATGTATTAATTTATGATTTTTGATTTTTCCCATTCTATCAACTCCTATTTTTTAAACCCTATTGATTTCTCTTCCTTAAAAGTTTTATTTAGTTCTTGTACAGCAGCTTCAATCATTACATCTAGTTCATTTTGTGTGATAGTTATCCCATTTTCATATAATAATTGAACTATATAATTTTCACATTGGGCTTTTTTATCATTACCATGAATATCTGTGTATATTTGTTCTACTGCTTTCACACAATCCTTCACTATAATTTTTTTCATTTCTGTGTTTATGTATTTTTGATATAATCTTTTTCCAGCTATACCTAGATAGGCTACTAGAATTGCTAAAAATGTTTGAATAATATTTCCTGCTACTTGATTAATTAATTCTTGTATCATGCTCATGTTGTTGTTCAACCTCCTTTTTTAACTGGTCATATATTGAATGTACATAACCGTTACCATGCAATTCGATATATCTATCGCCTGCGTGAATTCGTTCCTCCAATGATAAATCTTCATTCAAAATAACAAGTTTTAGGGTATACATTGTATTTTCTTCCATAATTTCTTGAAATTCGTGAATTTTATCAGCTACTGCTTTCATTGCTCTAAATACTTTGAAAAAAGTTGTAACAATTATAGTAAGTGCAGTTAGGAGACTTGCTAGATATAATATAGAATTTACTGTCATATTCGAATACCTCCTTGTTACTTATATTATATTAAAAGTAAGTCTAAAAATATAAATAAATAAAAAACTACCTACATATATAGTAGGTAGTTTTACTTAGTTCACAATATTTTTAAATTGCGAACTAAACGAATATTAAAAAAGACTAGAAATTAATTTAGTTTAAAACTTCTATTATTTTATTTCTCTTAAAAAGAGAATCACCATTTTGTGTAATTACTTTTACTTTCTTTCCATTTTTTAATCGTACCATTGTATGTTCTATGTCACTATCGTAAGTTTCATATATTTTTATATCTTCTACAATACCTTCTTTTATTTCTCTTTTTAGAAATCCACATCTTAATTTGACTTTATCACCTATATTTATAATCATTAAATCAACCCCTTATAATAAGTTTAATATAATAATTACAAATTATCTACTATTTGATAGTAAAAGTTTCTTCAGTCCAAAATCCTCCTATTTTTAAAATATCTTTTTCTACATTATTTACATAAGTTTTTACTTCTTCTATTTTAAAACTTCCTGGAGGAGTACAAGAAATCCCTAAAGGAAATTTTAAATATTTAGTGGTTGGAGTACTAGTTAAAGTTCTTTCTATGCTATATGTAGTTATATTTCCTTCTGTTTCAATTGTAGGGCTCGCGTTGCTTCCATATTGCCCTGAATAACTATTATTGCTAACTTCACCACTATTATCTCCAAATCCAGTTGAGCTAAATCCCTGTGCTTTAAAACCTCCAGAAATGTTTGATACTTTCAATACTGTTTTCACTGTATTTCCTTCAATAGCATCTGAATCTACCGAAATTAAAGTTATAAAATGGAACCCTGTATTTTTAAATCCTGTTACAGTAAGTGTTTTTCCTGTATAATCTATTTTTTCTACATTTTCAATAGCATTTGCACTTATAGTTATATTTCCTGTTACACTACTTATAGTAATAACTCCATTAACTACAACAGTGCTTGTTATATCTGTTCCGCCCATTGTTACTGTTACATCATTTAATATATAGCCATCATTCGCAGTTATAGTTGCTGTATAACTACTATTTTCTTCTATTGTAGTAGCAGAATTTGAATTTGTACAATTAGCCAAGTTGTTAGTTATAGTATATTTTGTAGTTATTCCACTAACTGTTACATTGCAAATTGCTGTTTGACTTCCACAAGTTGCTGTTATTACACAAGAACCATTTCCGATAGGAGTTACTATCCCATTTTCTACAGTACATATTCCTGAAGGACTTACACTCCATTTAACTGTATCAGTTGCACTTGTAGGAGTTACTGTTGCAGTTAAAGTTTGAGGACTATTATTTGTAAATGATAAAGTTGTATTATTTAGTGTTATATTTGTGCAAGGAATATTTTCAACATCATTCGCCAAGCAAGGAACACAATTAAACAACATATATTTCGCTAAATTTACACCAACTCTATAATGTCCTGCTGTATTCCAGTGCAATCCATCCTTTGTGTAAATATTTCTATTAGTATTATTTTTAGGATATATTCCACTCATTGTATAATTATCATAAACATATACTGGATATAATGAACAAACCTCTAAAATTGCATCTCTATAGTCTTTAACACTATAACCTTGTGCATTAGGCTCTCCATAAAAATTAATAGGTTTTCCTACTTGAGCTGGAGTAAAAAATATTATAGTACTTTTGGGATATTTATTTAACAAGCCTTCGCAAAGAACTTTTAATGCTCCATAAAAAGTTGATGCTGTAGTATCGCTTATATTACCTAAAGTAACATTTAACCCCATATCATTAACTCCGCCCGCAACTATTATAATATCTAAATCATCTCGCATTTCTGTATATCTGGTAGACATTGGAGTTGTTCCATTTCCTCCTATACAATTTCCACTTATCCCATAATTAACAAATTCTGACATATGTAATATATCTTTTGCAACAGTATAAAATGTTTTATCTGTATAATAACCAGCTGAAATACTATCACCTAAGCAACCACCTTTTTTATTTTTCCATAAATTTAATATATTTGTTACATCTGCGTTATCAGCAACAACTTTTTCAAGAACTACATTTTGTAAATCTGTTTTAGTTGCATATTTACTTAAATTTACATTTCCACTTTCAATTTTTTTCACAATATCTTTAAATTGCGAACTTATATCATCGAATTTTTTAGTTGCAGATTTTCCGTTTTCATCTACAACCAAATCTGGAGAAGTATAAGGATAAGAATAGCCATCTTTGCCTTCTCTTATTTTCATTTTATCACTCATTTAATCATCTCCTTTTATTTATTGCTCACTTTTAGGTACAAAAGTTTTACTAACTCCATTTATTGTAACAACTAATTCACCACTTTCATTAAATGACAATTGTGGTAAACTAGAAAGTTTATCAGCTACATATTTTTTAGTAACTAAATCTTTATCTTCAGTAGGAGTACCTTCTTGAGATAATTTACCTGCATACCATGCATTACCTTCCCAGTCTAATGTATGTGCATTAGAACGGGTATTGTCATATTTACCATTACCAACTATATGTGCATATTTATTAGCGGTATCTTCTATATTAAATTTACCTTGAACGTGTTGACATTCAGAAGAAGCTTTAGTGTAAAAACCCTCAGCATGTGAGTTGCTACCTGAAGCTGTTGTATGAGAACCTTCTGCATGTGAATTATCACCTGAAGCAATAGTGGTATTACCTTCTGCGTGAGAGAAGTCGCCTGAAGCAGTAGTACTAGAACCTTCCGCATGTGAAGCAATTCTTGAAGCAGTAGTTTCATTACCCTCAGCATGTGAACAATTGCCTGACGCAGTAGTTAAACCCCCCTCTGCATGAGAGGCTTGACCTGAAGCTGTCGTACTATCACCTTCAGCATGTGAAAAATCACCTGAAGCTTCTACCGTATTTCCTAAAGCGGTACTTCCTCCAGCTAGTTTACCTACTCTTCCCATACTTATACTATTTTGTAATATTAAATCACTTTCTAAATACTTACTATCTAAATATTTAATTTCTTCTTCATGAATAACTAAATCAGTAGCATTAGGAATAGTTTCAGCAGTAACACTAGATTCACCAGAGTGTGATAATTTACCAATATATATTGTTATATTATTAAGATGGGAATCACTATTTGCTACTACAGTATAATCACCTATATTACATATAATAGTACATAAAATCACACTCAAATTGTTTGGTCCCTTTTTTTCACTTATTTCCAAACTACATAATTTCTTACTACCCAAGAATTCTATATAATATCTTCTATCTTTATTAATAGAAACATTATTTACAGTAATTTCATCATCTAATTTTATATTACTAGCAGGTACAGTAGCTAATACTTTACTAGAAATAGTATCAATAGTTTTAGAAGCAATATTTTTAATTTGCGAGTTAACTTCATTAATACCACCTATAATAGTTTTATTTGTAGTAGTTAAAGTGTCATGTGTAGTGTCTTCTATACCCTTAAATGATGTGTCATCTTTTTCTAATACTATTTGTGTACTTTTGATATCTTTAAGCTGCGTATTATTATAACCGATTCCATCTTCCATTCTGTTTAATTCAGCAGTTGTTATTTTTTCTTTAGCTACCCATGTTTTTTTAGCAAAAGTTCCATCGTCTTCTACTGCTTTAAGTGGTGCTGCATATGTTGTTAATGCTTGGTCGACTACTGCATCATCTACTACATTAGTAGTTCCTAATTTTTCAAATAAAGGCTGTTGTATATGAATACATGATTTGATAGGAGGTAAAGTTAATACAGCTTCTTTTTTACTATCAAGTAATCTTATTTGTATACTATAGTCGCCTATTTCTGTATCTTCATCTGTAAGTTCTTCGCCTATAGTTAATATTACAGCACCCTTTTTTGTAGCTTGTATGTCAAATTCAATTTCAATAGTATTCGTAGCATCGTCATCTTTCTTGAATTTTACTTGAGCATATGACGCTTGGGCATTAGCTACTAAGCTATTAGTACTGTCATTATCATACATATATTTACTGTTCACAATAGTAAAAGTTATTTGAATATTCTTGTCATATTTATATAAATAAATGTCATTGTCGAGAGTTGCGACATTATTATTTACAGTTATTGTACTATCTCGCTTTATCATTTTTTTCCTCCTTTTCTTCTTTTAATTTTTTAAATTGTTCTTGTAGTGCTAGGTATTTAGCTTTAAATAGATTGCATTCCTCTATTTTGTCTGCTAATTCCTTTTTATAAAGACTAATCATAATTTCTATTTCAGACATATTTATACCTCCTTCTATTTCATTATATTTGAAATAGGAGAATAAGTTAATATTCTCCTATTACTATTATTCTGTATAAGTTATTTTAATTTTACAGTTACCAGAACATACTGAGTAATGTGATTTATCTTGTGATGCAGGTACAAGTCCTATGCCTTTGGCGTTCATGAAATTTGCTATATCTGTACTACTTGTTAATGTGATTACTCCAGATGAGCCTACACTTAGTGATACTGATTTATTAAAATCACTTCTAAATGAAGGTGTTCCACTTGGTCTTGAAGTGTAGTTATGTGTTCTAACTCCATGTGTAACATCTCCATAATTACCACCACTTTGACGTGTGAATGTTATTGTTATTTTGCTTATGTTTTTTCTAGCATAATCACTTAACTTATTACCAAAGAACCAACAACCCACACAATCTCCATAACCATAATCACCTTGTCTAACTGTTCCATCTCTTTTCCAACTGTTATATACAGTTTTTCTATAAGTATCACCATAATTAGCAGTGATTGTAACAGTTTTCGTAGTGGTACTACCTGTTGATGAAATATTATCACCACTAACTGATGCAGTACTGAATTTAGAGCCTGTTGCATATATTCTACCATTAGTAGTAGTATGTGTATTTTTACCACCACTACCACCGCAGTTTGTTGCAGTCCCAAATCCTATTACTGAATTTGAACTGCTTATAAATGCATAATCAGAAGTTAACCCTTTTGTATTAGTAACATACACATTTGAGCATGTAAATGCTCTTACTGCATTATAACAATTGACAAAAGTAACATTATTTATTCTGGATTTTGCAAAACTTACGATTTCTATTCCACTCTTATTACCAGTTCCATTTTTCGGTGCGTATACAGTGATATCATTTAATCTCAATGATGTATTGTTTGCGTATATTGCATAATTCCCTGAATCTCCTTCAATACCATAATTAGGCATTATTATTCCACTAGAATCTTCTTTGAACTCAACTTCAAGTGTTGGGCTGTATATGTTTAAATTTCCGAATAAAGTTTTATTATTTAGGTCTATGTTTATTATACCACTATGGAATTTGGTTAAATCTACATTCTCATTCAAATTAGATAGCAGTCGAATATATACAGTATAACCATTTAAGTTTTTTGGGCACGCATCAGCAAATTCATGAAAACTTTGATAGTTTGAACCTTCTTCAAATTCTTCAGAGTTTGGCCAACTTTGATATATAGTAATGTTTATATCATCGTCTAGTACTTGTTGATATCTTGAATTATTAATTGTATTAATTGTTAATACATCTGTAGATATTTCTTTGTCTACAGATAACGAATCAATTTCAGCTCTACCATCTTCTAATATCCTAAAACTTCCATTTGCAGTGATAATACCTTCGAGTGAAATGTTCTTTGCTTTCAATTTTATATCAGAGTTTGCTATTGCTTCGATTGTTGCATCTGTCAATGTTAAACTTGATTGTGTAGAGCCTTTTTTTACTAGCCATTCAAATTTTTCACTTGTTTGGGTAGCTATAGATATTGCTGTTTCCGCCTTATGATTAGCTTCCCAACTGCTTATATATACAGGAGTAGTAAAAGCTATCGAATTATCAGTATAGGTAATTTTATTAGTTTGCCATAAATATTTACCTTCTTGATAAGCTGGTATACTTGATTCCCACCCTGTAGCTGAAGTACTTGGAGCTGATGTTTTACTATAGTGCACATAATATAGTATCTGCACTTGTTTTACGCCAATACCTTCACTACCTTGGTCGCCCTTAATTTTAGCCCAAGTATAACTACCTACATCGTGTGAGTCAGTTGGATTAAAATCTGTATAAGTTCCGATATACTCCCCAACAGTTTCACCGTTATAGGATGTAAAAGTTCGGCCCCCGTCATCAGAATATTTAATGTGTAAATAACTAGTTTTCCCATCTGTCCCGACTCCTGGTATACCTTGTTCTCCCTTTTCACCTTGTAAGCCTTGGAATCTATACCAAGTATATTTATTAGGGTCAGTACTATCTGAAGGGTCAAAGTCTACGTAAGTTCCTATATAAACATCAGGTGTTTCTGACATTTGGCTGCTGGAAGTTGGATTAGCTACACTACTATATTTTATGTGGAAATAAGATGTTCGCCCATCTCCATCTTTACCAGGTACCCCCTGTTCGCCCTTTTCTCCTTGTAATCCTTGAAGACCTCGGTCACCTTTATCTCCCTTAGCTCCAGTAATACATACTGGGTTACCATAAGTTTTATCGCCTTTGTTTGTTACATACACATCTCTTAACCATATATATTTACCTGCTTGTGGGGCAGGAGCAGTTGTAGACCAAGTGCCTCCAGTTGCAGATGTATTACTATCAGATAAATAGAATTCGTTATAAGTTTCTTTTATGGACCCAGCTACTGTAGTGCTAGTGCTTGTTACAGTGGATTTAATACCATCGACTGTTTGTTTTAATTGTGATGCTTTTGTAATAGCAGCCTCTGCTTTTGAATTAGCGTCATTGGCTACTCCTTCTATAATACCAACATTTGACTCTAAGCCATTTACAGTTTGAGATAATGTTGAATATAGAACTTTTAATTTAACTTTATTTCCATCAGCCTGTTCAACTTCTGTATCTGCAATAACTCCATCTATTCTTTTCTTTTGTTCATCTACTGTTAATCTAACTTGATTTAATTCTGATAAAGTTGCTGCATTCAATATTATCGTACCATCAGCACCTACAGAGAGGGCGGTACTTCTACCACCATTTGTAAGTAAATCAACAACTGTGTCTATATTCATATCTAGTTTATTATTTTTTAAATCGTCCAATTGTTCTTGGAAATTTTTATCTTGATATTTTGTTTGTGCTGCATTAAGTTTATTATAATCCTCGGTCTCTTGTTCAAAAGAAGTTTCCATATCTTTTATGTCGTCTTGAGATATTTCTCCTTTTTCTAGTATATCTAGTAGAATTTTCTCAAGTTGACCATAGGAATTTTTATATTTATTATTTAATTCTAATATATGCTCTAAGTTAGCCATATTATCAATCCTTTCTTATTCTACATACTAATATAACATTTCCAGGTTTATTATCCTTTAACTTTCTTTTATATACTGCATTTGTTACTGTTGTTACTTCTATCGTAGTTGCATCTCCATCGGCATCAAATCCACTACATATACCGGCATGAGAAACTGACATAAATCTATTTAAATCCTTTCCATCTCTATCCCAGAATATCAAGTCGCCTTTTTCTATATTAGTCCAGTTTTCAACGTCAATTCCTGTAGCTACCCAACCTTTTGATACACAATATTCAGCTATATCAGCAGCAGTTCTTCCTGGATTGAATGCCCAAGTTAGCGTTGAACTTTTCTTATCTCTAGAAGTCCATTTTTTAGCATATGGTGATTCTTCATAAGGAATACCCTTACAGCATAAAGCAACAAAAGTTGAACAATCTATATGATACTTACCATCACTATCTTTCCATTTAGCTCTATTCTTATATGGGTTTGTATACGTTAATGGTGTTTTTGTATTGTATACAAATTTAGTTCGATTTGTATAATATGTTTCAGCTATCTCAATCATCTTATCTCTACCTATAAAATTTCCACAATCTGTATAATTACCATCTCCACGATTTGCAGTTACAACTCCAATATACTTTTTACCATTATATTGATTAGTTGTGTCAGGGTTTGAAAGACATAAAATAGTATATTCAGTATCTGCTTTGCATATTAATGCTCCATTAGAACAATCATCTCCAGTATAATATACGATATTGCTATGTGTAAATTTTGTTGGCTCTGTATCCTTTTGTGTTTTAAATTTATATCTTGCCCAGAATGTTTTAGCGACTGCTGAATAAAATTTAATGAATATACTTTTAACAAGTCCAAAGTCTTTATTATCTTTAAATTCTAATACATACTCAACATTATTGGCAGTATCTTCAGGTTTTGTATCTTCTGAAGGTGTATAGCCAATTACTTTATTTTTTATAGCAGTTTTCACTTGATTATAATAAGTTTGAGTACTTGCTTTATTTGAACAAGTGTATCCATCTGAAGTAGCTGGTACATTTCCTACATCTAAGAATATTACATATTGTGTAGAATTTGCATATGTTTCTAATATTGCATTATATTCATCAACATTAGTGTTAATAGTAGAATAATCAGTTAATACAGATGTTGCATGCCATTCCTTCGCTATAAAGATTGGTGTTTTTGGATATTTATATAATAGTGTTTCTATTAGGTTTATCACGTTTTGAGCATCGTCTACACTAACATGAGGTATTCCAAAATGTAAAAATATGTATTCTGGTTGAGTAGGATAAGGTAATGTGTCTGTAGTTTCACCTACTTGAATATAAGATACTAAGGTATTATCTTCATGGAATAAATCTGCTGTTGCACCTGGAACACCTTTTGCTGTAAATGCATTTAAATCCTTATTTTGGACTATTTGGTCGTCTTGGATTATCTCACCCGCTGCTCCTGTACTTTCTGTAGTTGATACTAATTTATCTTTTTCTACTAACTCATAAGGACGTAAAAAGAATGCAGAACCCTTATTTTGATAATAACTAATATTTGATATTTTTATAGCATTTGGATGATATGCCCATTTACTAGCATGCGCAACCTTTCCATCTCCAATATAAATTAATGTGTGGTGAGTTTTATTTACCTTTATCATATTAGCTCGTGTTAGATTTGATGTTGTAACAGTAAAATTAGCATCCATTACTATATCACCAGGTTTTGCTTTTGCTATCCCTGCACTATCTACTTTCCACATCATATAACCAGATTTTGCTGTAGCTCCAGCTACTAGTGTTCCAGCATAGCAACCTTTATTATATACAGACTTCATACCTGCTTCTAAATAACAACAAGATACTAGAGAAGAACAATCATAACAAATAGGATTTTTAATTCCATATAAAGTACCTCGATATTTATTAGGTTTTTTGAAGTTTACTGTTCTATTACTTTGGTCATAAGTAGCTATTTTTTGGTCAACGTGTTGTGACACTATTTTCTTTGCGGTTTCTACTATTATATTTCTTACTTGTGACCCTGTAGGTTGTGTAGTTTCTTGTTGACCAGGTTTACTATCTCCTGTATTACTGACTCCAAGTCCATATTTCTTACCTTGTTTATCTAATATATATGGAAGACTTCCATTATTTGATTTATAAAAACATAAATATTTTTCTATATTGTCAACTGTTCCAGCTGGTTTACCTATTGAATTTCTGTAATCTACCCAATCTTTACGATATGAGGCAAAATCCCCTGTACCACTTTCAAGTACTTCATAACATTTAGTTCGATAATCAAGTGGAAGACTATAAAAATTTAAATAACTATTCTTAAATGTGAATCCGTATTTTTCAGCTACATATTTATTTACTATCCAAGCTGCTGCTCCTATTCCCATATTATTACCTATCAACATAGCAAATATATTATAGTGACACCAGTCTGCTGAATATCGTAACTCATGACATCCAAACATTATCTGATTAGATATATTCTTATCTACAGTAACACCATTTATAGTAGTATTACCTCCTTTATAAGGCTGCATAGTCGAATACGATGGAGTAAATGATTTTGTAGTCCCATCAATAAAAGTTAGTGTTTGCTTTTTATTAAAATATACACTTCTTTCACATTGCATAAGTCCATATCCTCCACCACTATACGAAGTAGCTGATGTAGGAACGCCTCTTGATTCTCCACAGATACACATGAAAACTATATAAGGGTCTAGGCCAAATTTAGGCGCCCAATAATTTACAATAGTAGGTATTTTATACTTATTAGAGGAACTTATTATTGAAGTAAATTCAGAGTCAGTTACTTTTTTACCTAAATTAAATTTTGAATAATATTTTATTGCCTCTGCATATGCTTTCGTATCTGTAGTAATATCTTCATCCTGTTGTTCAGATATTTTTATGACCCCGTAATTTTTCAAATCATATATTCTTTTATCCCCAAGCCATAATCCTTTGTCTAATGTATTTATTTTAATAGCTGTATAATCTTCTAAGTCTTCTCCAATGTCATCAGGCAATTGAGGGATATCTGGTTTTAATTTATTAATTAAATCATCTATAATCTTATCCATATTTTCCTTATCAACATTTAATTTTGCTAATAAATTTTGTATTGCTAATCTATCTGCTGGCGTTAGTTTTCCAACTCTTAAATTTAATATGTTTGATACTGCTTCCTTTATTATATCATCCTTTGAATAATGTCTTATCTTAGATTTTACAGACTTATAATTACTTAATGTTATCTTATTTTGTGTAGGGTCGGTAAATGATATTTGCAAAGTACCAACTCTAGCTGATAGTGTAATGTCTGGATTGAATTTTGGGTTAAAGATAGCAACTGTATCTCCTATTTCTATATTCTCATACTCTGACTTTTCTAGATATATAGGTACTTCAAAGTTAACTTTTATACTTTTTACTTCTTGTAGTTTTTCATAAGTTTCCCAAAGTAAATCTATTGGAGTGGATGCTGTATTTGAATTGTAAGCACCTAAAATATACTTCCCACCATTATTATAAATTTCATGTATTTGAGGGTCGACTAAATAATCTTGCCCAAGTGGCTTATTAAGTGGGTCACCTCTATATATGTCCCAAGCAATATCAGAGAAAGTAATTCCATTTTTTCCTTGAGCTATTAATCCACTATAATAATTACTGCCATCACTTTCTTTTTTAAGTCCATATTCATTCCAATCATATTCAATACGTAAATCAGTTTTATTACCAAGTTCTCCATTATCATACACATCAACATAAAATTCATATTTTGCGTTTATACTACTTTTACATTCAACTCTAATACTTAATTCAATATTATCAAATAATGCAATTAAGTCTTGTAACACAGTGTAAACAGGAGTTATTGAAGTTATATTCATACTTTTCCCTACATTAGCTAATGAAGGTGAAATATTACCCACTTTAAAATTTGTGTCTTGTAAAATACTTGTTAAACAAGTTTCTATAGTACCCTCGATAACTATAGGTCTTACATGATTTTGATATAACTCTAAAGTACATGGAACTGCATACACATTTCTAGTAACATGTAAAATACCTTCTGTATCTTTAATAGTTTCTATTTGGAACATTTTTAATTTTTTTCTCCAATAGAATACTAGATAATTTTTTTCTTCTAACAACTGTGAATTATTATTATCCAGTATAATATCAAATTCATAAGTATATGCTCCTGTGTCTAGATACTGAATAAATTTGTCATTTGACATATTAGAACTATCTGTATCTATTGAGCCTATATTATATTTTCTATTATCTAATACATATATTTGCACATCTATTCAGCTCCTATCCATTTCTGTTGAATAATACCACTTGAATAAATTTTAGTATCATTCGTAAATATTTTTATTGGATTTATACCCTTTTCTATATCGAAGAAATAACTTCCTATATCGACTAAGTCATTTCTTAATTCTTGATTTAAATACACATTTCTATTTTCAAAATCTATATCAATTACATCACCTTCATGAAATTCTATTTTATTATTAACTGTTGTATCTACTATTTCAACACCTTGTACCTTTAAGCTATTAAGTGCCATATCTGCACTTTTATCTAATGTGCCATATGTACCTAGATATAATACAAAATATGATAGATTTTCAGTAGCTGTATTATTAATTATTTTTGTAAATTTCTTATTCGCTATTATTGTACCATTTGATAATTTGTTCAATGATACAGTCCATACATGATTACCAGCATTATCTTTTATCCTAGAAATAGATATTTTACCGTAAAAGTCATTCCAGTTCCCCAATACACCTGACATATAATTTGTGACTTTGACTTCATTATTATTTGTTGATGTATAGCTATTAGGTTTTTTGACTTTTGTCTCGTCCTGATATTCACATTTTAACCCTACATAAACTTTTGGACAGTTGTATTCGAAATATTCTTGGTCATCACACATTTCGAATTTAAATATCCTTTCTCCATTTACGCCCATACCATATAATTCTAAAATACCAGTTTTATCGTCAGCTGTTTCGATTGGTGTATCATAAGTAATAGATATAATAGGGTCGTCAGTCATTTCATATAAGTTACCTGAGCAGATATAACCATCATACCCTTTATAAGGTGTAGCTAATTTATAATAAGTTCTAACAACGCCATCACTATCTTTATTAGAATATTGTTTTGTTGAAATTATTCTCACAACACCATTCTTAGGAACAACTATTAAGGAAGTTGCGTCACTGGATGCTGATGCTCTTATACTAGTAGCTTGTTTTACAACTACATTTCTTTTAGTAGTTGTAATAGTAGTAGACACAGTCTGTGTCTTGCAATAATTCTTGTTGCAATATACAGTGTTCCCATTATTTATTGAAGATTTCTTAAATTTTAGCCAACCATTAACTATTTGATAATCTGTTATTTTAGCCCCCTTTTTCAGTGTGCCAACACATAAGTATGAAGTACCTGGTCCTGTTCTACAGTTTAGAGTCTTTGATTTAACTTCATAAATAGTTTTTGTACCTCCTGCATATACTGTTTCTTTGTCGACGGGTACTATAGTGGGGTCACCATTTTGACCAGTGGATGTCATCGTAAAATATGCCTCTAGTTTAAAATCATCAAGTGCATTTGTTAAATTACGTCTAACTTGCACACCTTTCCATACATTATTATCTGTAGAACCACTGGAAGGTAAAGTACCTATACATAATCCAGAACCTCCATTCGTAACAGCTAGAGTTCCACCACTGCTTCTGTTACTATCAATAGGTACAGTTGAACTAACCCAATTTGATGTTGTTGTGCATGGGTCATTTAGTGCAGTTGAGCTTGAGTCTTTATTTTGAAGTTCCAAACTTGGATAATCCCCTATTAATATAGTTTGCTTATTTACTTGATTTTGTAGTTGTAAGAAATTTGCATTATTTGAAAATACATTTGTAAAAAATGGTTTCGTCTCTACATCTCCGATATTTTCTAAAGTTACTAATGTATTATTTTGAGTATTATCAGCTACTTTTAGGTCTACGTCATAGAAGAATGGCATATGACAAATTAAATGTATTTTTGCTAATATATCTAATGCTGATTTCGGTTCTAAATCTATATCATCATCTACTATCCCATATGAAAACTTTGTCTCATCTAATAATCTAACTTCCACAGGTACTTTACTGTATAATAAATTTTTTAAATCACGTATTTTCTGTTGTAAATCAAATTCATTATTACCAGTCACTAAAATAGTTATGTTATACTCAATAGGAGCATATTTGCTCCCATTGAATACTTCACCATCTCTAGATGCTATATCTAGAGTCTCTATTTTCTTTTTTGGTAATAACACTCTTGATATATCTGTGACTAGATACAATTCATTTATTTCACTTTTATTGAACATGAAATAATTTACCATTGTGTTATACCCTCCAATCTGTTTAGTCGCATTGTTGTTGTGTCATTGTGAGTTTTTACAGGCTCTGCAACTTTTCTACCTACAACTTCTTTATCCATTAGTATAGTTGAATCTATATTTCTAGCACCTGACACAAAACAATCTTTTAGTTTATTATAGTCAAATTCAGTATTTTGTTGTTGTACAGTCCTTCTCAATTCATCAATCGCAGCTACAGTATTATCTGATTGAACTATATTTTGAGTGCTCACATCGCCTGTATTTATAGACATTGCTTGAGTAATATCACCAAGTTTAGCTGTTTCTATTATTTGATTTGAGAAATCTTTTACTGCCTTTAATGTATCTTTGCTTCCTAGTTTAATACCTACGTCTATACCTTGTGGTAAATATTTACCTACCTCATCTCTCATAACTCTTGATGGTGAATGTATTTTAAATGATGATTTAAATCCAGATACTACACTACTTGCAAAACTACTTATTTGACTTCGTAACCATCCACCTGCTCCTTTTATACCATTCCATAAGCCCTGGACAATTTGTCTGCCTATACTTGCAACTCTTGATGGAATACTTTGAAGTCCACTAATTATTTTATTTTTGAAGTTGTTAGCAGCTTGAAGTCCTTTATTAGCAAATTGTGATGCAAATGATATTGCTCTTGATATACAACTTGAAAGATAACTCCATACTCGCCCTGGTAATTGAGCTAACATAGCACTTGCTCTACTTACAAATTGGGCCCCTGCCTGTTGTGCTTTACTAGGTAGTTGACTTGCCCATCGAGCAGCTCTGTTATATGTTTGTGATAACCAATTACCTATCCTTGAAGGTAGTTGAGTAAACCATGTTGATGCCCTCTCTATGAATTGTTGAGCAGCTTCTTGAGCTTTACTTCCCATTTGACTTGCCCATTCTGTCGCTTTATTATACGTATCTGTTAGCCATTGACCTATAACTGTTGGAAGTTGTGAGAACCACTCACCAAGTTGAGATAAGTATGTAGGTATTGTTTGTGTTATAAAATTCCATCCATTAACTATTGCACTTGCGATAACACCAGCTACAACTCCAATAGCATTACCTATCATACTTGGTAGATTATTAAAGAAATCTCCGATAGCACTAACTGCATTTGATAGTGCATTTAGTATAGATGAACCTAATTGACTAAACCAACTTGTTATTGAACTCCATGCAGAACTTAATGCTCCCATGATTAATTGACCTATAGCACTAAAGGTATCAACAACAAGATATCCTATATCTTCGAGCACAGTCTTAATGTTTTCACCAAGGTGTGAAAATAATTCCTCTACGCCTTGTAGAGCGCCTTCAAAGTCACCGGAGAATAAATCTCCAAGTATGGAAATAATGTCTTGTACATAGTCGATAATCATTTGGAATGAGTCACTAAATACTGCATATACATCTATAAAGGCATCTCCTAATGCACTTGATACTGAATATCCCCAGTCGATAAGTGGGTCCATTATATGTTGAAGTCCACCAATAACCGCATCTTGTAATCCTTGCAATGCATTTTCTGCTATTTGTCCAAATCCTTTAAATATTTTATCAACTGCATCCGATATTTTTTGTCCCATTTTGATAAAGTCTTCACCTACCTTATCAAAGTCACCAGAGAATATATCCTTAACGATGTCAACAATACCACCTAATACTGCTTGGATTATATTTACAAATCCAGATATAACATTTCCAATACCTTGAAAAACTCCTGCTAGTGCTGGAGAAAAACTTTTAATAGCCATCAAAGCATCTTTCCATAGTTTTATCCAAAATTCTTTAAATCCTTCACAATGATTCCATAAATAAGTAAATCCTGCAACAAGTGCTACAATCGCAGCTATTATAAGTACTATTGGATTTGCTAGTAATGCTGCCCATAAAGACTGTAATGCAGGTAATACTGTACCTGTAATAATACTAACTACTCTCGTACATGCGGCTCGTACTCCATTTAATGCTATACTAAATACTCGAGCAAATCCACCTGCTGCTCTAAATGCTCTAAATCTATTTATAACTTGAACACATTTTTCAGCTTGAGTCATTACAGTACCTATAATTAGAAGTAAAGGTCCTAATACTGCAAGTATTCCTGCTATACTCATGATAACTATCATTATAGGCTGTGGTATTTTTCCAAATCCCTGTGCAAGTTTTGTAATACCTTGAACTATTAGACGTAGTACTGGGTCTAGTTTTTCCATCATAGTTAAGTAACATTCTTCAATAGCTGAATTCATACTCTTTAAGTCACCCTCTAAGTTGTCATTCATTGTATTAGCCATTTCCTCAGCTGCACCATCGCTACCTCTTAATGCTTTTTCAAAGTCTTCTATATTTCCACTTCCTGTATTAAGAAGTATGTTTAAGGCTTTGATTGAGTCTGAAGTAAATGTGCCCATCAAGGCGGCATTCTTTTGAGCATCTCCCATACCATTAGTAGCTTTTTCTACATCTGCTAATATATCCGTCATATCTCTGAAATTACCATTTGAATCTTGTACAGAAACTGCGGTTTTACCTATTTGTATTGACCCATTTTTCATTTTTTGAGTTATATCACGCATTACTGCTGTTAACGCTGTACCTGCCTCACTACCTTTTAGCCCCTGGTCAGATAGTTTTCCTATTAATGCAGTAGTTTGTTCTATATCAAGTCCAAAAGCATGTGCATTTGCAGCACAGTTTTTAAATGCTTCTCCAAGACCTGCAGTTGTAGTATTTGAATGAGCTTGAGCGTATGCAAGTACATCTGCCATTCTACCTGCTTGGTCTGCACCTTCCCCAAATGCTGACAAATAATCGGTTACCATATCACTGGCATCTGCAAGTTCCATACCTGATGCAGCAGCAAGGTTCAGCACACCAGGTAAACCATCCATTGATTGTTGTGCATCCCAGCCTGCAAGAGCCATATAGCCAAGTGCGTCGGCCGCATCTGAGGCGCTGAACTGAGTAGTAGCTCCCATTTCTCTAGCTAAATTAGTCAGGTCTTGTAAATCTTTTCCAGTTGCACCTGATAATGCTTGAACATTTGACATTGAAGTCTGAAATGCTTTGTTTACTTCATATGCAGATTTTGCTATTCCTGCTACTGGTACAGTAACGGCAGCTGTTAATCCTGCTCCTATTCCTTGTAGTCTTCTACCTGCATTTGATATACGTTCAAAACCACTACTTGCTTCATTTAGTTGAGTTTGTGCTTGTTGTATACCATTCTGAAATTCTTGTACATCTAATCTAAGGTGTGCAACGATAGTCCCCAAATCTGTCCCTGCCATAATATTCACCTCCATTTATATTAAAAAGGCTACAAGGCTGTAATAGCCTCATAGCCTTATTCTTTACCTAATAATAAATCTAAACCTGGATTATTATATTTAGTTTCTTTTTTCTTTCTATCTTCCTCAAATATTGGCTCTTTTGTATGTCCATCTTTGTCTGGTTGCATCATACTATATAAATATGTACATGCTTCATCAAAACAATATCTTGTGTATGGGTCATCTTTACTTAACCCTATAACATCACTAGGTAGAGTATTAAAGGTCTTTGCTATTGATATAACATCTAATACCTTTCTACTCTTTACCAGTGGGCATTACTTTATTTACACCACCTGATGCTTGTTCAAATATCTTTTGTATTTGTTCAGTTGTTATTACATCTGCTATATCGTCAAATTTTGGTTCTACTAATGCCTCTTTTGCTATTACTTTCATCATATTCATAAGTTCTTTAAGTTTGTCAGGGTCATCTAGCATTTCCATTGTGTCACCACTGAATTCTCCGTCTTTACTTACTTTTACATTATTAGATTTAAACATATCAGATACTATTTTTATAAGTGAATTTGGAAGTTTTCCATTTACTAGCATGTCTGTTACTGATACAGATTTTATCATAACATCAAAACATTCATCATCTGTAAATCCAGGAATTGAGATTATTCTTGTCGCTTTCTTTCTAAAATTTTCTGCACTTATTACTTTACTCATTTTTAATATACCTCCTATTATTTATCAAGTTGAACTACTGGTTTAGTCTCATCCTCGACATCATCACTTTGATGAGGTGAGACATTAGCTGGGTAATGAATCTACCCATGCAATAGATTTTATAGGTAAGCTTGCTTTTGTATTTTCTCTAGCTTTTATTGAAAACTCAGGTGCATAGAATTCTGAACCTACTGTCATATCTGGGAATTTACCAAGACATTTATTTAATGTTATTTTGCAATAATTTTTTATTGAATCGCCTTCATAGTTAGCTACATATATCTCAGCCATGAAAGGTTTACCTTGATTTCCTTGAGCCATCATTGGAGTCTGTAAATCATTTTCTCCTGCACCATCTGCAGTTGATTTTACATATCCTGCAACTAATTGAGCGGCTTTTATATCAAATGTGTTATCAGTGAATGTGAAATCATATCCATATAGTAAATCATCTTCTCTTACTACTGCTAATATACTTGTTGCATTTCTTAATATTTCTTCTGCTCCTTCTGATATTACAGCTGCTAATTTTGCTTCTTTAGCAGTTTTTATAGTAGTTTTTATTGCAGTTTCACCAGTTGCAGGTTTACCTGTTGATGGGTCAAGCTCTGTTAAATCAACTCGTTCTATATTATATAAAATTTCCATATGTTAACCTCCTTAATTTGCATTTTTGATTCCGAATGTCTTCGGTGTTCTTATTTGTATACTAGATGAAAAGGCTTGATATCGTCTATCGAAGTATTCAGCTCCTCCACCGTACACTAATTCTGCTGATGTATTTTCTAATACTTTTATTATAGTATTAATTAACTCATCTACTCTTAATGGACTCTGTTTAGAATATATTTCAATAGTCCAACTATCCCAACCTGCGTTACTATTTGATACAGCAACTAAATCTATATTCTTCCTAAGAATACAACAATCTTTTTCGATAGTGCTTACATCAAATCCAACTGAGTAGGTTGGGATTATCTTATTCAGTTGTTCATGTAATGTACTTCTAATCATTATATCCTCCTATAATCTTAATCTTTTAGCAGCTTCTATGAATTCTGGCAATGTAGCATCTCTGGCATTTTTTAATATCGCATATTTTTCATTATTGCATAATTCCAAATATATCCCATACTCCATTTGATGAAATATTGATATAACTAACCCATTTTCATCTATATCAGAATTATATTTCAGTCTTTCTCTAGCAGCTCCTGTTCTATCTGTCCATGGTGCATTTTCCTGCGCATATTGTTGTATTTTCTGACCTGTTGCATTACCTAATACTTCTAATTGAGTTCTTAATCTATCAGTCATATTTTCTAGATGTTGCATAACTATTTGGTCATCTACTTCTACATTAACGTTCATATTTAACACCTCTTACTGAGACTTGATATAAAAGACCGACTTCTAATATATCAACAGGCATATCTAATATATATTTTTTATCATTAATTACGACGTAATCTCCAGGTTGAATTGAATAATTTGGATTTTCAAAATATGCAAAATATAGAGTTCCATTTATAGCATATTGATGAAATTGATTTTCTGTTTCTGCCTTTGAGCTAGAAGATTTTGAGTTATCAAGTACACCTTTTATCTTTGTTAGTAGTTGTGTCTCTTTGTACGTTTGAACTCCTATCTCTGTTGTATATACATCTCGATATACGTCTAAATCAACTCCATACTTGTTAATGATATTCTGTATTCTTGGCAATAAACGCTTATAATCATAACTCATCTGAACGCCTCATTGTCATGCCTGTTAACCCTATATCATTTTGGTCTCTTAAAAATTTTCTATAAAATCCATCTGCCATTTTAAGCCAAAAATCACTTGATGTACTTTCAATGGAAATAGGTCCTATTGTTATATTTTCAAGTGAGCTATTTGCTGAAGTTGCTTTCATTAAACATCCATAATAACATGCTTCATTAATATTATCATATGTTCCAGCTAACATTTCTAGTTGTTGGTCTGTAAGTAATGGACTACTATCCTCCATTAACATAATTTTTAGTACTTCTACACTTAGCAACTTACTCACCTCCATAATGTAAAAGCCAAGGGAATGGGTTTAATCTCATTCCCTCCCTTGGCTATGTATATTAAAAATGAGCAAACTATTTTATCATGTTACTTGTATCTTCAGATACTTTAGTAACATCTGCAACAGCACAATCGTCTATTGTTTCAAATGATGGTATCATAACACTTGATACAACTGTAACTACTTGTACTGGATGTTTTTCTTTATAAGTTGTTATTGCAGTACCATTATTTACTATTGATACTTGAGCATCTGAACCTGTCATAAGGTCACTTTCTTCAGGAGTAGTACCATACCAAGTAGAACCTAATGAAGCTCTAGGTGGTAATACAACAACTTTTCCATCTGGGATTAAGTCAACTGGAGTTCCTGTTGCTATACCTGTATCATGAGATAATGTTGTTATTTTCTTAGCATATACAAATATAGTACAACCTGTAGTTGTTTCTATAAATGATTTAGCATTTTGGTCAGTTACATAATAATTAAGTGCTGAATCATTTGGATACATCATTTTATGAACTTTAGGAGAATGTACCATATTTAAGAAAGTATTTCTATTCATTACTAATCTTGTAGGTCTTATTCCTCTTAATGTTTCCATATAATCACACCAAGCTATTATATCTCTTACAGGGTCAGCTGCTTCATTTGCTTCACCCCATGCATCTTGACCTTTTTTACATTTGAATAGATTTTGTTGTCCATAGTCATACACATATTTTACTCTACCATCAGCAGAAGTAACATCTATTTTTCCACCAGTTAATAATTGACATCTCATATATTCACCTTGAACTCTGACACCTTCAACTAATCTAGAAACTTCATCAAAAATGTTTCTTATTATAGGCATTGCCATTTGTTGTTCTGGGTTATTTAATAACATATTTAATTGTTGTCTATCTTTTTCACCGATTCTAGTAGCTTCTCTGAAGAACGCCATTTCAGTTGCTACGCCTTCAAATCCTTCTTTTTCTCTTAATCTTGCTTTTACATCATATTCACTTGGTTGGATAGCTACTGGAAGGCCATTAGCTCCTTTTAACCAAGATATATCTGTACCTAACTGTCTTTGAGCTGGGAATAATGTTTCAGCAAAATAAGGGATTTTATTTTCTGGTTTTTCTGTTACATATGCAGCTATATCAGTTGCGTTTATATAATCGAATAAATTTTTTATTATAGCCATTTATTTTCCCTCCTTATTATTTATTTACGACACATATCATCGCATTATCTAAATTAGCTTTTTCTGAACCGAATAATCTATCAGCTCTTACAAATCCATGTACTAATATAGATGCATTTATAACTGGGTCAGTTGTTGAGTCATATTTTTTATAATCAATAGTGTTAAATAAAACGGCATTTGGAGTTACTCCATCATTTCCTGCTTCTGTAGCGGCTTTTGGAGATGTTACTTTTCCGTCTCCGTCTATATGAACAGCTAACCCTCTTGGTAATACTTTTGTTGAGTCAGTATATACATTTGCTAATTTTTGTGTTTCAGCTTTTGACATTGTTGCATATAATTTTGCTAATTCATCAAATTCTATTTTTCCAGGTATATTTACATAGTGGTCTGGAAATGCTAAAAATTGTGGTTCTGGTGCTAAATATTTTCTTTGTTGTAATTTAGGCATTTTTATTCCTCCTTAATTAATTATTGATTTTCGCCAAAGAAGTATTCAGGCCCTACTGCCTTTCCTTCTTGTGCTTTTGGCACTCCATTTTGTTGTGCTAACATTTTACCGAAATCACCAGGTTGTGCTGTCTGTGAATTGAATACAAATCCGTTTGCCTGTTTTCCAGGTACGCCTGTACCATTGAAAGGTGATGCTGGTTTTTGTTGACTATTATCTGGTTCACTAGCTTCAAATAGATATGCTTTTTCTTTTTTCAAATTTTCTATTTGCTCTTTCATACCTATGACTTCGCCATTTTCACCTATTGAAATTTTTCCCATATCTAAAAATCCTTTTAAATCTTTAGCATCATGAGCCTTGTGTTCTAATGCACACATTTGGAGTGCTGAATCTATTTGATTATCTTTTAATGCTTTCTTATAATTATCCAGGTCAGTTTGAAGACCTTTTATAGTCTCTTTAGCTTTATCGTCGTCTTTAACTTGAGCTTCAAGAGTCTTTACTGATGCATTTAATGTAGTTATTGTTTGAGTTGCGGTATTTAATTCACTTATCTTTGCATCTAATCTAGATTTAGGCACATAGATATTCTTATCTCCATCGTCTATAAATAATTTACATTTCGCATCTTTTAAGTTATCAGATATAATTTTAGCAACGGCATCTGCGTTGTCTACTCCTTGCAAGAAATCTTTAATATCTTTACTCATTCTTAATACCTCCTTATACAATGCTTTTGAAAAGAGCAAGGTAACTTTAACGATACAAGGGATTTTTACAGTAGCCCAGGTCTACTACTAACTATATTATACGAAATATGTATATTTTGTTAACTTAACATAAAAATAGCTAGATACTTATGTACCTAGCTATTTATTTCTAATGATTCACATCATTTTTTTAACCATTTTTCCATAACTCCACTATTAGGTTTGCCGTCAAAATAATCATTCATATCGTCGACCATGTCTGCTAAAGATAACTCAGTTTTTCCGTCTTTACTCATTACAGGTGATAACCAACATAGCCCATTTGGGTGGTCTAAAGGAGCATCATGAATTGGAAATATTTTGCCATCTCTGTCTCTACACATAGAACAAGTTCTACTGCCGGCATGTCCAGTATGATATTTTACAAATTGATTATATGGGTTAACTTTATCAGAATTCATAACTGATAATTGTGCCATATGTGTATTTGTTGTTCTCATAAGTCTTAATGCTTCATAGTCAAGTCCACCTTTTCCATATTTACTAGCATATCCACTTCCTAGTTTTTCTCGTATCTTTTTACTGTCCCATGTATGATGTCCTGACTTTGCAAATTGACTAATAATTTTCGATGCCTTAGCCGGACTAATACCTCTAGCTAGACAACTTGTTATGGCATCTTCTATTTTACGTCCTGCTGCATTTGTTGAACTCCAAAGTCGACTATCAAGTCCCATTCCACCTTTATATATTTCACCTTTAGTCATTTGTTCAACGATATTTCGTGATGTTACATCGACATTTTTATTAATTCTATCTATAACATCTTTATTATTTATGATATCTTTCATTACTTGAGCATATTGGTCTAATATTCGTTTGGGTATTTTTTCATTACATATCATTGATTGACTTTGCATTGTGGTATAGAGCTGTTGTATATATGCAAGTTTGCATTTCATAAAATACTGTTGAGAAGGGGTTTTACCCTTCTCTAATTGTTTTAAATAATCTGAAAATGCATCATCAAATGATTGTTTATATGCTCTCATAATTAATTGTTCTTGTGTCTTTGTTGTATTCTGTGCTATACGTCTAGCAGCTCTATCTATACTATTTAAATAATCATTTGACTTTTGAGTAGACATAATCTCTTACCTCTCCCTCCTGTTCTAAATATTTTTCTTTTAAAACTGCCTCATATTTTTTATTTCTATCAATCATCATATCTATTTCTTTTTTCAGTGTCATAATTTTCTTTTGCCATCTTCTCACAATAGCTTGTGGGATACTTCTATCATTAGTTTCATAAAATTGATAATCATATCCTTGTCTCTTCACTTGTTGTCTAAGTGCTGCTTGCTTTTCTTGTAGTTTATGAATTTGTGCGCGTAATTTATTGTCTGAAATTAAAGTGACATATATTGCACCACATTTAGGACATTCAAATCCTTCTACTCTTAATTTTGTTTTACTGTCATAAAATAATTCGTTAGTCTTTACTTTAATTGCATTAGCACAATTATCACATACCACATGTATTTGATGGTTAACATATTCGTCTGATGCTTTGCCCATATCTAATACCTCCTTAAAAATAATAGTAAGTATTATATACTATTTTTTATCTTTTTTGTTAGTATCATCATCTGGTTTAGCATCGTCATCATTATTATCATCCGGTTGAGTATTGTCAGCAGGTTCAAATCCACCCATCATCATATTTTGCATATTTTGAATTTGTTCTTGTTCTTCCATAATACGGTTAAATTCAGCTTCTGCGTCTTCACTATTTCCAAATTCTTCAATATATGATTTATGTGAGCGTACATTTGCTTCTACTTCTTGTATTCCTATAGTTCTTAATGATTCATCATCATCTGGAAGTGGATAATTATGTCTCCAATATGTTGTTGTTTCCATACTCAATGTCTCGCTTCCCACCACATCTTTAAATAGGCCAAAACTTTGATATACTTCAAGCATATGAACAACCCATATTAATACTTCGTCCCATGTTCTCCATTTTTCCTCACATCTTGTTATAAGGTCATAATACACCATCTTTAGTGCTTTAGCACTTGGTACATCAATAATTGCCTCTGGCATTGGTTGTTCCATTAACTCGTACATATCCTTTTTTAGTTGTGTTAAGTAGCTATCTACTGCACTTTGGAAACTAAATGTACTTCCTAATGTTCCAAATTTTGCAACTGAATTACTTCCAGTACCATCTCCAAGTGTAGGGTCAGACTTCAAGTCAATTATTGTATTTGGTGCTATTTTTATATCTTTTAAGCAGGTTGATTTCACATCAGTAAATACAGGTTGCTCAAATAGTTTAAATCTAAGTGCATCTCTATAATCTGATATTGTTCTGTTATATGTTGTGGCCATATCCATTAAGTCTTTTACATCACTATATCCTCTTATATCACCAGTTAAGCCGTCATTGAGTATAACTCGGCAAGGTAATTCTTGTAACCCTGTATTCCATTCTGTACTTAATTCAAAGGCTTCTATTGTGTTATCGTCTTCATTGTCACTTACATTATTTGTTATTGTAGTAAATGCTGTTATATTTGCTCCATCTACTATTTTATAAGTAGCCCAACAATATCCATCATCCCTCATTTCATAAGTCCATTTATGCCATCTTTGGTCACGTTGTATTTTTCCTATTGTGGATTTATCTTGATATGCGATTTCTACTTTTTTCAATACATCAATATCATTTTCATCATACTCATAGATAAACTCTGGCATAGTATAAAATCTAAATTTCACTGTGCCTAGAGGTTTTCCTTGTGCATCTACATCTGCAAGTATACAAAGTAATACTCTTTTCCCTATTGTACAGTCCATAAATGCTTTTCCGAATTTGTTCCAAAACTTTGTATCTCTTAGGATATGCTCTATGCACCCCCTCTTTGTGTCTATTGCATCTCTATTCGCATTATCGTCATAACTACTTAATACTAAAGTAGGTGGAACTGATGTCATGAATCTTCCTTGTTTTTTCAGTAACTTTTTAGTTAAGTTTCGTATTTCTCTAGTTGGAGTATAATCCCTATTACTTACTGCCCATAATTGACCAGTACTATCAGTTAAATCATCTTCTCCTGTCCATTTTCTACCTTCATAAAATTCATAATAATCTTGAACTTCGGGTAATTCTTTTCTAAACTCTAAATCATTAGCAAATAGTCCAAGTAAACTATTTTTAAAATCTCTATAATCACTCAATTTAATATTCTCCTTCCTTTTCAAGTATTGCTATCTCTCTATCTAATGTCCCATTTATAATTGAATCTGTCATAATTGCATATCTAATTTTATCCATTGCATGGTCATCTATCTTTATAACTTCTTCTACGCCTTTATCCAGCTTGTCACTATCCCATGCGTATGTTGTAAACTCTTCAATGTCTTTTGTGCAGCTTGGGTCAAGTGTAAATTTCCTTTCATTAAGTAAAAAAGATACAACTTGTATCCCTAAGTCTACTCTATTCTTTGCTGGTAATATATCTATCCCATGTCGAGCAAAGTATGGGTCTTTTCTTAATTCCACCATCATTGGAGCAGCTGAAGGGTCAAGTGTAATGTATTCTGGTATTACTAAATTATCTGCTAGAAATTGTTTTAAATCATCTGCATATTCTTTCGTAGTCTTTTGTCCTTCATCTCTACCACTATGATAATAACTTGCTAGTTGATGGTATCTACGCTCTGGAGCATAATATCCAAATATTCCAAATGTAGTAGCATTTTGAATACCAAAATCTCCTGCTACGAATATTCTAGTCCAGTTTCTTTTTACTGTGACTGCATGTATGTCTGGGTTAAACATTGGATATACTACTCCATCTGCAGCTACCCATAAGCCTAATATATATCGTTTGTAGAATACTCCAGTGTATAATGCTTTATATCTGTTCTTTACTTCTTCACTTAATGACGGATTATCATCCATTGTGAAATGTAAGTATAGTACTTTTTTCTCTGTGACTTTATTTATCCACTCTTTTTTAAACCAGTGAAATGGGGAGTTAGGGTTGCAACTAAACCAAAACTTAGCACCTTGAACAGAACATCTAGCTGTTGCTTGATTAACGAATGATTGTGGCATCAATGCAACTTCATCAAAGAATACTCCTGCTAATGTTATCCCTTGTATTAAATCTTGTGAACTCTCATCTTTACCACCGAATATATAATAGTAGTTAGTTGTCTTTTTCTTTGTTACTGAATCTGTAGCTCCTATACATATACAGCCTTCATTTCTTGCATCTTCTATAATATATCCTGTTGATTTTAGCATCTGTTTTAAAGGACCAATTACATTACGTCTAAGGCCTCCGACTGTTTTCCCACATAGTGCAAAGTTTTTTCCGTCAAATGTATTCATACTCCAAAGTACAAATGATAGTGCTTCAGATACTGTCTTTCCACTTCTTACAGCTCCATCACATATAATAGCATCAAAATCTTTATATCTACTTCCTGGTGTCCACCAACTCATTACGATACTTTGTTTTTGACTAAAAGGTACAAAGTCAAATGGTACTATTCTATCCTTTAATTTTGGCATTATTCCTCACCTATTCCTGAATTAACAACTGCCATGCCTAATGCTTTCATTAAGCCTGTTGTATCTACTGTTAAGTTATCATCTTCTCCTAATAGTTTTCTTTGTAACTCATATTTACCTTTATCAATTTCTAGTTTTTGAGTTTTTATGTCAAGTTCCATTTGAACTTCCTTACTTAATAGACCCGATGTAAATTGTTGACCTTGTTGTGCTTTACTTATCACGTCAGCTAATTGATTAAGTCTATATACATCTAGCTTTCCTGTTTTGCCATTCATAAGCCCTTCTCCAGTATTGAGCATATGAACTGCTTTATTGTATAATCCTTGCCATAAAGCATGATATTGCATGTTAATATCTACTCCTGCCTCTAGATATACATCATAAGTCTGTTTATCTATATCGTCTTTTAAAGCAGCTACAATCTTATCTTTTTCATCTTTCCATTTTTCTTTACTAGATAGACATCTTATAGTTTGATAACTAATATTGAATTCCTTTGCTAAATCTTGTAAACTTACATCTTCATAAATATACTTATTCTTTATGATTTTATTTCTTTGTGCTACTGACATTTTTATTCCATTTACAGTGCATATACTATTCCAGTTACTTTTCTTTGCTGTCATTTTTACCTCCTTTAAAGTATATTTTGATTTTACTTTATTAAATAAACCGACAAAAGTGTTTTCCTAGGGGATTTTTGACACCTGTCTTTATTTAATTAACTAAATCTTAATTTCACTTTATTTCCTTATATTTGATGGGGTATTTCTATACCCTTTTGAGCCATTAAAGCTGTTGAGTTTTGTCTTCAATTTGTCAGAATATCCTTTTTCGTGACTTAATCGCAGTAAGCTAATAATAAAATACTTATTAACATTGTGTGGGACCTTGCTTTTTCTAATACAATCACATAAGTATTCTGCTTGTTTTAATGTTCCTATATGAGTATGACCACACTTCCATTCTTTATTGGTATTATAAACTATATATCTCTTCTCTTTACTTGAGTATAGTATTACTAACGGTTTTACTTCCTTAACTACTTGTGACATTCACTCTGGCTCCTCTCTTGTTTTTACTTATATTATATTTAATTAACCTTGTTTTGTTTATATATGTGTTATCAACATTTATCTTTAGATATTTATCTTTAATGGTTTTATTGTTATTACTGTGTATATACTTTAGATACAAGTTGTAAACATTTTATATACATTTCTCCACCCCAAATTTTGCAATAATAAAAGAGTAGATATTTTCTACCTACTCTTTATATACTTGATTTATATTATTTTTAATTATATTTCTATTAGTCTTACTGTTGCATTTTTGATTCTATTTTTAGCTATATTAAAATAATTTTCATCTAATTCAATTCCTATAAATTTTCTATTAGTATTCATACAAGCTACACCAGTACTACCACTCCCCATGCAATTATCTAAAACTACCATTTCTTCATCTGTATAAGTTTTTATAAGGTATTCTAATAAAGCTACTGGTTTTTGTGTGGGATGTAATCCAGTTTCTCTATTAAATTTTAATATACTAGTAGGATTTCTTGTTCCATGATTAATGGTTTGTGTTTTAATAACATTATTTGTAACATCTCCGCTTGTTCCTTTTCCGCTTATATAAGATTTCCCCTTTGTCATTTGAGGATTATATATTCTAAAAAACTCTGAATCATATTTTTCTTTTAAAACATCATAATTTGGAACAGTTTGAAGGTTATAAAACTCTATTAATTTTTCATAATTAGTTTTAGTAGGCAGACTCCATTGACTACTATTAAATCTAAAACAATGGTCTAATCCTTGCCCTAAGTCTTTTATTACTTCCGTCTTTCTTTTATTTATTTTTGCTAGTATATCTTTAAAAATATTTCTTAACTCAATAAATTCATCAACTCCATAATTATTTGGTTTTCTAAAAACACATATGTCTTCGTGTATTTTCAAAGGCATTTTATTAGCTAATAAAAAATTTGTACCCTGTTCTTTCTCCCATATAAGGGAATAAGAAAACCAATTTTTATTTGACAATATTAGTTCACTTGTAAATGGCTGAGAACCAAATAAAATAATATTTCCACTTGTTTTAATTATTCTCTTATATATTTCCCATAATTTTTCAAAAGGTATAAGTACGTCCCACTTACAAGAAGTTGTATTATAAGGTAAATCACATAATATCATATCTATAGATTTATCTGGTATTTCTTTCATAACTTCTAAACAGTCCCCTTGGTATAATTCATATTTGTTAGTTTTTATTTCCATTTAATCTCTCTCCCTTATTGTTTTTTACTCTATTGGCTCTAATAGATTTTCATACCATGTCCATCCTAGTCCACCTCTTACTTTATATTCTGGCATTAAAGGATTTATCCATAAAGATTTTGGTACTATATACCATACAATTACTATTTCACCTCCACATTCTATCATCTCAGATGTTATATCATGTCCTAAGTATCTTAATTCCTTTAACTCTTTTGCTGATTTAATTCTTACTTGGTCACCTATATTATATTTAGTCATCTTTTATTCCTCCTCATCTAAAAATATTATAACGCCTTCTGATATTAATTGGGGTATTGTTCTTACACATTGTCTTAATATACAGTGTTTACAGTATATATGATTATTATATTCACATAATACATCTGCACAACATATTGTATTTTTGCCCCATAGCTTTTCGTTATAGATTATTGCATATTCTCCTTGTAGGTTAATAAGCATTTTATTCACCACCTTATTTTTTATATGTTATCTTATCACATAATTCTTCTGATAGTGGTATCACTCTTATTTCTTTTGCATCTACATCATACTCTACAGTAAACAATGTTTCTTCAGTTACTCCTAACATATTTCTGATATCTTTTGGTATAGTAATACGTCCTAATTTATCTATATTTCTTATATTCGCTATTCTTCTTCTACTCATATTTGTCCTCCTTAAAACATATTAATTCTATTAGTACTTCTAATATTAATATTACTAGAAGTACTATTATTACCCTTAGCATCTGCTTAACCCCTCTTGTAGCTCTTTGAATGTCATTGTTGGGTTTATAGTTGCTATTATTCTAAGTAATGTGATATTATCCATAATTACACCTCCTTATTTGACTCTAATAATATTCTTGGGTCTATTTCTCCAATGTCTTTTTTAAGTACTATTCTTAATGGCAGTATTTCATGTGCATTATAGATATATTTACAGGTTTGTATCTCTTTTGTATCATGTACACCTAACACTTTTAGAATGATGTTTTGTGTAAGACAGTTGTCTATTTTATGACGCTGTGGAGTTGTAAATATACAACCTAAATTTATTAGCTCGCCATAGACTTGATATTTACTTGTTATTTCTCTTGATATTCTTTTGTTTTGAGAAATAATATAAAAAGGTATTCCCTCAATATTATATGCCATATCTTATTCACCCCTAATTATATATTCTGTTGAGTTCTATTTATAGTTGAAACTCAGTAGCAACTTATATATTATATACAATTTTTACTATTTATTGTTAACTGGATTTGTTTCTAATATTAAACGACTTCCACCGCATTGTTTATGATAAAAGTAATGATGTAATACATTGTTGATATAACTTTTACTTGATTCAATTATAGCATTGCACTCTTTACATACAAATTTACAAGGTCTTTACATACAAGTTTACAAGGTACTTTTTCTTTAGGTTGTTCTTCAGTTTTAGTTGAGTTTGCAATTCCTAAATATTCAAATCCAAGGTCTGTGATAATATAAGTATAAGTTTTTTCCACTATACCTTTTCTATATCCACCAGGTACTATAAAATCCATATTTTCTTTTTCCACAAGTCCTAATTCTTCAAGTTTATTGAAAGTTCTATCAAACCAGTTTGGAGCAACTATTTTAGTAACAGCTGTCATATTACAATGGATATCTGATACAGTTACTTTTTTATCACCATTACGTTGTTCTATTTTTAATAAACCTTTTAATACTTGTTCTTGCTTTTGAGTTAATTTAATTTCTTTTTTCATTTTTTCTTATCTCCTTTTATTTTTATAGTGAGGTTTTTAGGGATAACCTCCAACCCTAGAATTTTTTATTGACCTATATATTCGCATCTTTTATATACTGTATTTGGTTGCCATTTTCTTCCGTCTGATGTACAATAAACTACTTTATGACTTCTTGAATATTCATATAATCTTCCTAATGTAAATTCTTCTCCTGTTTTTATATCTCTTACTCTTGCACCTGTTTTTATTCTTGGGTCATGTTCTACTTCTACTAATTTGTTGTATTCTTTTGTATCCATGAATTGATTTTCTACTCTAAATGTCATTGTTATTATTCCATCTTGTTCAGCTTTTGCTATACATCTTCCAAAGTACATTCCTTTTTCTTCTAAGTTATGTATTTGTTCTCTTATTTCTTTTTTATTTAATCCTTCTAATACTATTTGTTTCTTCATTTTTCTTATCCCCTTTTCTCATTTTTTATTATACTTAAATTATATACAAAAGTATGTAATAAGTCAAGTGAGTTTAATAAATTTATTTAAAAAATTTTAAATAGAAAAAAAATACTTCCTATTATAGGAAGTATTAACTATTATATATCATGTTTTGAATTATCATCTAATTCGTGTTGGTAACAATATTTATGGACTACTACAGCACCTGATACAATATGTCCGTCACTATCTTGTACTGGATAGTCATTTAGTGTAATGCCTTCTCCATTATGTACTTGATGCCCACATATTGCACATTCTATATCTACTGCTTCTTGTTGTGTATTTTGTTGTGTTGATTGATTATCTTGTTTATGTTCATATTCATTTTTACTACCTGAACTATCTTTAACTTTGTCTGTGCCTTTTGTAGATTTTTTACTTGGTTGTTGATTATTTATTCTAATATTGTTTTGTTTATGTTCTGCAGGTTGCTCAGAGTCTAATTTATTATGCTGAGGTGTAGTTGCCTTTGGTTTATCTACTTCTGTATCTTCTCGCTGTTGTTCTTCTTGAAAATAACCACCTTGTTCATAATCACTTACAGTTGACTCCCCTGCTTTTGTACAACCTGTTAAGGTCATTGATACTCCTAATATAATCGCTATTACTAATTCACTCATTACTTTCACTCCTTTATAATATATTTAAAGGGCATTTATTGACCGCCCCCAAGTCATTTTTAGTGATTTAATATTATTTATTACTATTATTTACATTTATTTAATTTTTATACATCTTATTTTAATAGTTCATATATTTCATCATCATCTAATATATCTAATGCTAATTGAGTTAACATATACACAACATAATTATTATTTAAGTCAGCATATGCATCATGCATGTCAGATATTTCTTCTTTTGCTTTTTCTGGAACTTCTTTTATATAATGTTTTTCAAGAGTGCATATATCTTTTATTGCATCATGCACTTTTAATAATTTAAGAAAAGCATTTATTTGACATTGTTCTAATGCTTTATCGTGTAGATATGATTCTATTTGACTGACATTTAGAGTCATTACTGTTTCTAGTACTTCTTTAGGGCCTTTTTCAAGTATTATATCAATCTTTTCTTCTGCCATTTCTATAGCAGCTTCACTTTGTTCTTGAGTTAATCCTATTTCTATCATTATATTACCTCCAATTTTTTTATTTTGTATATATTATATACTTTTCTATATAATTAATGTTAACCTATTTATGTGAATTTTTTAATTGACGTTCAATGAGCCATAATACGCAATAATTAGCAAGGTCTAATATTGTATCATCTAGGCTTTCATCTTTTACTTCTCCACATTCACCTTTATCTGAAAGTGATAATATTCTATTGTATTTGTCAGTTATTCTAGTTAAGAATGACACATCACCGAATTTATTATATGTGTCTCCTACTGAATCACCATAATCACTGTTTTTAGCTCTATAAGTTTCACACATAGTGTTTATTATATTATTATATATTTCCACTTTATCCATATATTAATCCTCCACTATATTATTACTTTGTATTCTTAAGTATGCATTATCTCTTTGAGTAGCATTTATCTTGATTAAAGGGAATGATAC
>OGMT01000130.1_pt1 | contig 67185 bp, 62 predicted proteins | sample 1573271 | NCBI WGS metagenome assembly OGMT01 (sample SAMEA2582000, study PRJEB24529) | metagenome | biome: Human gut stool | place: China | collected 2011 | reverse complement strand
GCCGGGGTGGTAGCGGTACCTTGAACCAACAATCCGCTATAGTTGGGGTGATATCTCGTAGAGGGTCCAAACGGTGGAGCTGCCCTTGGTAAGTGGCGTTGACGTCTGGGTCTTACGCAATGGGAATCTGTGAACCGGGTCAGGGTAGGAATACAGCAGCTCTAAGCAGAAGCTCTCATGTGCCGTAAGGTCGCCTGGAGGGAGTTAACTGCTAAGGTAACGTCTGTCGAATGGATTCGAAGCGGGATACTCGGTTTTTAATTGTCATTTATATAACGGAAACGCAATGATGCTCCGCCAAAGTGGCGGGGTTTTTCTTTTCTGTTTTGGTTTATTGAAATAAACCTTGACATTTTTGGTTGATAGTTATAAACTTGTTTTAAGGTTGGTGGTTATAACCATCTGATACGAAATACTTGAACAACCTGCAGGTGATATATAACCACATATTTCAAACAATGATATGGAGGTAATTCCTATGGATTATGCAAAATTATGTGACAGCGATTACCGCTTCATGTGTGTGGTCTGGGATCATGCACCACTGGGCTCTGGAGAACTGGTAAAGCTTTGTCAGGAAGAACTCGGATGGAAGAAATCAACAACTTACACGGTCGTACGCAAGATGTGTGAAAAAGGATACATCTCCAACGAGAATGCAACCGTCACGGTTCTGATCCCGAAGGAGCAGACACAGAGGGAGGAATCACAGTATTTCGTTGACCGCACCTTTGACGGCTCTCTTCCCAGTTTCGTGGCAGCCTTTCTTGGCGGAAAGAAGATTTCCGGTGAAGACGCAAAGAAGCTGAAGAAAATGATTGACGAACATAAAGAAGCCTAGCTGAAGAAAACGATCCATGAACACAAAGAATCTTAGCAATAGAAACAACGAAAACAACGGAAATGATGTATCCTGCAGATGGCACCATGATAAACCGATCTGCATCCGATTGCTCAGAAAGGAATGGCTATGTTAAGCGAATTAAGTCAAATTTTCCTTACTTTTTTACAAAAAAATATGACCGTAGCAGTTGTAATCTTCGCAGTTCTTCTGGCACGCCTGCTTCTGCGCAAGATGCCAAAGAAATACTCCTATGTTCTTTGGTCACTCGTCGGAATCCGCATGGTCTTTGATCTGCCGATTGCCTCAAGACTCAGTGTATTCAATCTGTTTCGTTCCTTTGCCGGTCGCGCGTCGACTGCGGAAACGATGTTATCCCCAAAAGGCGTAACAAATCCGGCCGGTACCGCTGCTGCTTCCGGCGCAATGGGCACAACCGGAACCGCTGCTTCCAATGCGATTTCCGGGAATGCAGCCGCAAGTGTTACGGCGCATTCCCTTAGCACAACCCAGATGGTCCTTGGAATTCTTGGATGGATCTGGCTGATCGGAGTCGGGCTTTTCGTGGCATATGGTATCTATTCTTATATCAAATGCAGGATGCTTGTGCAGACAGCAGTCCTTGCAAATGATATCGATCTGCCTATCTCTTCGCGCAGCCACATATCCGGTCGGAAGGCGCATTGGTTTGCAGGTTCAAACACAACATCCGTTATGCGAAAAGGCGGCATAACCGTATGGGAATGCGACCGGATTCCTTCGCCTTTTGTCCTTGGAATTCTCCGGCCGCGGATTTATATCCCGTTCCGGATGGGCGAGCAGGAACAAGCCTATATTTTAGCACACGAGCAATATCATGTGCGGCGTCTCGATCCGCTTTGGAAGCTGATCGCGTTCCTGCTGCTTGCCGTATACTGGTGGAATCCGCTGGTATGGATCGCCTTTTTCTATATGGTACGTGACATGGAGATGAGCTGTGATGAGGCGATCATTGAGCAGTTTGGCAGCAACATTAAACAAGGCTATAGCAACTCTCTTCTGGAGTTTGCGATGGAGCGTCATCCGTATTCGTTCGCTCCGGTCGCTTTCGGAGAGGGCGATGCGGGAAGGAGGATTAAAAACGTGTTGAATTTTAAGAAACCACAGACATGGCTTGCGATCATTGTGATCGTCCTGCTTGTGATCGTCGGCATCAGCTGCCTGACGAACGGCAGAGATGCAAAACAGGATACGCAAAACACACAGACAAACAATTCCGAACAGGTTTCCCCGGATACACAGGACGGTCAGCTACAGGGAACGGAAATACCCGAATCCCAAGCGCAGACCTCGTCGGAATTGAATAGTGCGGCAGAGGATGCTACGGAAGTTCCCGACAAAGTACCGGTAAAAAGCCTGATGAAATGGGCACTGGCATTCTGCAACCGAGATGTCGTCAGCGTCAAGGATCTTGCCAGTGAGAGTGCGTTAAAAGATCTGAAGGATCAGAATCTTCTAGATGAGAATGATAACCTCGGCTGGTCCAGTCCGTGGCCGATGGCAGAATTCGATGATGGTAAGGCCGGATATCAGATTACGAATGTAGATGCGGATAAGAATACCACAACGATTCTATACTATGCATGGACATCTGATCCACATATAACGGCTTGGGTCGAGACGCTTCACTACGAAATGACAGATGGAAAGTTAGAGGTGATCCACGAGGAACTGAAGATGCTCGACGTGATTTCCAGCGGTGCAGAGTTTGAAGCAGCTTATCCAAACGATATTACAGACACTATGATGGATTATCAGACAAACGGTCTTGGCAGAACATTAAGCGAACATGCAATGTCCGCAAACGGAATGAGTCCTGACGGTAAATACAACCTGACGGATCCGGTTGAAGCAGCCCGCTATCTAATGAATCTGCTGCCAAATGATCGTAAGGTGGAAATTACAGCCGATAAAAAGGGGGATCTCGTTGACCTCACAGTTCATTTTACCGAAGATGATGTGACACACACGATAACCATGGAGCGCCCTTGGAGCACAGACGGCATATGGGTTGTGCGCCAGATCGATCCGCCAATTGCTATCAATATTGCAGATTAAAGTAACCATCCAATTTATGTACCCAACTACTCTACAAAATGATTCAGAAAAGCGCAGTTCTCAATGAGCTGCGCTTTTTTCAAGAGGGAGTGAGTTATGCAATATTTCCGTTTACAGTTAGGTTGGAAAAATAACATACTATATCGCAGAGGTAATAAATATGAATAAACGTTTCCAAGATAGTTTTACAAGCCGAGTCCAGCTCGAATACGCTTCGCTTCTTCTCGCTGGTGGGCTGGCGCCCAATAAGTCTAGAAAAAAAGAAGTGCGAAATGATGAATAAATTCCTCATTCGCACTTCTTTTTTCTATCCTTACTCGGCTTGTAGCTTATCCAAAGTATCTATCTAACAGACCCTTGAGAGCCTTTCCGTGGCGAGCCTCGTCACGAGCCATCTCATGAACGGTGTCATGGATTGCGTCAAGGTTGTTCTTCTTCGCGCATTTTGCAAGGTCAAACTTTCCTGCTGTAGCACCGAACTCACAGTCCACTCTCCAAGCAAGGTTGTCCTTTGTTGTAGCCTTCATGTTTGGCTCAAGATCCTCACCTAACATCTCTGCGAATTTTGCTGCATGCTCAGCCTCTTCGTAAGCTGCCTTCTCCCAGTAGAGACCGATCTCCGGATATCCCTCACGATGCGCAACACGTGCCATGCAAAGATACATTCCAACTTCTGAGCACTCGCCCTCGAAGTTTGCCTTCAGCTGATCGAAGATGAACTTCTTATCTTCGTCGCTGATTTCAGGATTATTCTTAACGGTTGAAGCGTATACGCCAAACTCATGCTCAGCTGCGAGAGTTAATTCACCCTCTACCTTCTTGAACTTATCAGCGCCAACATGGCATACCGGACACTCTGCCGGAGCAGCTTCTCCTTCATAAATGTAACCACATACTGTACATACCCACTTTGCCATAATTCATGTCCTCCTTAATATTATTTAGCTTGTTTGTTTTCTTGCGCACTCCGGGCACAATCCGGAAAATTGAATCGTATGCTTTTCAATGATCCCATCAAAATGCTCCGCTGCTAATTGGTTTAATGCATCCTGCTGCGGTAGATCAAGATCCATCACACAACCACAACTTCTGCAACCGAAGTGGTAATGTGGCTTCGGATTTCCATCAAAGCGATCCGGACCTCCACTCACCGTAAGCTTCTGAATCTCCCCGAGATCCGCCAAAAGCGACAGATTCCGGTATACGGTTCCTAAGCTGATATTCGGAAACTCATCCTTGATATCCATATAGACGGTTTCCGCGGTAGGATGATCGTAACGACCAATCAGACATTGCTGAATTGCGTCTCGTTGCTTGCTTCGTTTAATCATTGTAACTCCTTAATTAATAATAAGAACTGTTACTGTTATTATAATATACGCAGGATGCATTTTTGTCAACTGTTTTTTCTCAGTTATTTCTATTTTGTTTCCGTTTTTGATTTTACATACTTCGTTTCTAATTGTATTTTCGAATAAATACGCTTTTTCCATCATAAACTGCTAACAATAAGTAGTAGGAGTTCCTCCATTGAAACGATTTGTTACTTATCTGTACGAATACGACCGGACGATCCGCGGTCGCAACGTCGGCTTTATCCGCAATGACATACGAAACGACCGCTGTCTGATGGATATTCATATCCGGGGCTTGGAACGCATCAAAGAGAAAGCACCCATCTATCTGATTGTCCGGGACGGCGAATGCGTCGGTATTCCAGCCGGGGAGATTGTTATCTCGCAAGGCATCGGCAACGCATTCCTTGAACTTCCGGGAAATCACATCGGAAAAACGAACTATAATTCAGGCGATATCCAGGCTGTGATCGTGCGCTACGGGAACGGGAAAATGTTGCTTGGCAGCTACGTGCAGCATCCGGCAAGCGATCTGCTCAGCGGAACTTTCGCCAAGTGGGAAGCACAAGCAATTCCAGAGAGCCCGGAACCGGATCCGAATGCCGCGCGGGGCGAAAATGACGATTTTGACTCTATTCGCCCCGTTTCTGAAATCCCACGGGGTCAAAATGACGATTCCGGCTCCATTCGCCCCGTTTCTGAAGTCCAGCGGGGTCAAAATGACGATTTTGACTCCATTCGCCCCGTTTCTGAAATCCAGCGGGGCCAAAACGACGATTTCGACTCCACGCGCCCCGTTTCTGAAATCCAGCGGGGCCAAAATGACGATTTTGACTCCACGCGCCCCGACGCACTAAGGCAGCAGGGCACAGCGGCGCCGACAGAAGAGAAATTGTGCCCGCTGACCTACAAGCGAATCGCGATCACTGATATCCGCTCGTTTCCATCGCGCAATTGGCATCTGTGCAGCAATAGTTTCCTTGTGCACGGCTTTTTCTGCTATCATTATCTGGTCTTAAAGACAGTAAACGCCCCTGACGGCACACAGATTTATCTCGGAGTTCCCGGAATCTATGCCAGTCAGGAGCGCATGATGGCTTTATTATTCGGTTTCAATGATTTTGAAGTTGACACAGACCACATAACGCAAACGGACTGCTCTCCAACGGAAAAGGCACAAACGGATTCGAATCATGATCCTTCTTTAAGCGACGCAGCGACAGATACCTTGCAGCCGTCCGAAGGAACCTTCGGCTACTGGTTGTGCCAGCTTGAAGTCTGAAGATCCGAAGGAAGAATACTGTATAGCGCATGGCTTTGCCATGTGCCATGCAGGAAGAGATAATCGCGGCTGATGCCCTCGAAGACAAAGCCGACACGATTCAGCAGACGAATACTTGGGATGTTATCCGGCAAAACCCACGCCTGCACACGATGCAGCTGCAATTCGTAGAAAATCACTTCCAGCACCTTGGTCAGCGCTTCCGTCGCATAACCTCTGTGCTGAACCTCGCTCGAAAACTTGTACCCGATCTCACAGGAGTTTGAAAATCCCCTCACAATGTGATGAAAACTGATCGTTCCGATGATCCGCTTCGGATCCGCCTTCTCATACACATAAAAACGAAAAAGTGTCCCCTGTACCGCCATATTGTATTCAAAAGAAAGGATCTGCTTCTGAAAACTGACCGTATAAAATCCTTCTGCCCGATCCGGCTCAAAGCGCTCGAACAGTGCCTGATCTCTCATGTAGAAATCCAGCACCTGCCCGGCTTCTGTCGGTTTAATGATTCTTAAAATTAATCGTTCTGTTTCATATTCAAAAAGCATTCTTTCTTTCCTTAATCCATGTTATAATCATACATATATTATATATATTCCGAGGGGAAAGTCTATGACCGAAGATGAAAAATTTATGAAAGCCGCTCTCAAGCAGGCTAAGAAAGCATATGCCATCGACGAAGTTCCGATTGGCTGCGTGATCGTACAAGACGGACATATTATTGCGCGCGGATATAACCGTCGCAACATTGATAAAAATACATTAGCCCACGCGGAACTTGCCGCAATCCGTAAAGCAAGCAGGAAGACCGGCGACTGGCGACTTGAAGACTGTACCATGTACGTGACACTTGAGCCTTGTCAGATGTGTGCCGGTGCGATCGTGCAGTCCCGCATGAAGCGTGTCGTTATCGCATCCATGAATGCCAAGGCCGGTTGCGCAGGATCGGTACTGAATCTGTTACAGATGCAGCAGTTCAATCATCAGGTAGAGATCACACAGGGAGTTCTTCAGGAAGAATGTTCCGAAATGCTCTCTTCCTTCTTCCGCAAATTGCGTGAACGCAAAAAACAAGCCACACAATCAACGAACATATAACGATACTATTTGCGAATCCCGGAACCTAAGCTCCGGGATTTTTCACGCACACATCGTTTCCCCGAACCTTATTTATGAAGCATATTCCGGCATAACTTCTTCACCTTCGCTCCCGGCAACGTAATGCACCTTCGAAATGGTCGCATCACCAGCCAAAGGCGCGTCACGATCCGATACCACACATTATCTGTGGAAATCAATTTCCCTTTGCGCACAAATCCAGTCATGATTCCAAGGAACTGCTCCCTGCGAAGCGGCCCTTCCACCTGAACCTGATTATCCCCCACCATATAGTAACCATCTTCTTTGCAACGCCAGATTCGATGCAGCACCAGAATTCCGGTATCTCTGCGATATAAAGCAACATCCCCTCTGCGCAATACCCGCTCCGGCAGCGGAGAGAGAATCACTTCATCTCTTCCCGGCACAAGAAGCGGATACATACTGTATCCCTGCGGATAGAGCTGTATCGATTGTCCGCCGCTCAACAATGCTTCGATATCTATATTTTTCTCCATCCCTTCTGCCATTACAAAATCCTTTCGATAATTCCCTGCTATGTTTCCTCATTGTAGCATTTTCCCTTGTAAAATGCTATACTGAAAGGGATTATAAACCAATAAGGGAGTTTCCGAAAATATGAAAATTCGAGATGGTTATCAGAAGATAATTTTAGCAAATGAAACGTATTTGATGCCTTATGGCCAGAATGCTGCCAGCCGCGCTCATGCATTGAAATTGAATGCTACAAGCGAATTTCTATGGGATGCACTCGTGAGAGGTCTTGACGAAGATCAATTACTCTCCCTTGCCGCGAAAGAATTCGAGGCAACCGAAGAAGACCTGCCGGTACTTCGTGAGGATATAAGGCATTTTATCTCGGCACTGGCTGCAAACGGAATCGTTCAGTTGTCCGATTCTGACAAGCCGCATTCCAGCTACGAACCATCCTACTATCAAATCGGGCCTCTGGTATTTGCATACTATGGTCCGTGCGAATTATATAACCGATTTTTCAAGAAATTTGCATGCGACAAAATCGAGCATGCAGATCAGGAGATCTATCTGAAGATCGGTATGCCACGTTTCAAGGAAAACGGAAGCATTCTTCTTCGTACCGAGGAATTGCAGATTTGCGAGACCGATTCCCTGTATCGCTTTTTCTTCCGAAGAAACTGGGGAATCTATGAGATGACCATTCGCAAGGATGGCGGTCTCACTACCGTGTACTGCGCTCCGGACGCTTTCGACGAGGAACATATCGAGCAGGTATTTCATGCATTGCGATTTGCCTTCCTGCTTCTTGCGCAGAAGCATCATTTGTACGCGCTCCACTCGGCTTCCTTTCTCTATAAAGAGAAAGCCTGGCTTTTCTCCGGACCGTCCGGAACGGGGAAATCGACACATACAAACCTGTGGCATGAATTATACAACGTTCCGTTGCTCAACGGAGACCTCAATGTCATCGGCATCGAGAACGGAATCCCGATGACTTACGGACTTCCATGGTGCGGGACTTCTGAAATCAGCACAAAGAAAAACTACCCGCTCGGAGGAATCGTTTTTCTGAAACAGGCTCCGGAAAATCATGTGTTCACACTGGCTTCACCGGAAAAAGCGTTCATGCTGATGCAGCGCCTGATCTCTCCGGTGTGGGATGCCGAAATGCAAAAGAAACAGGCTTCTTTCTGTGAATCCATCACCGAAATTACACCGGTTTTCTCCCTGCACTGTACCAAGGATCCGGCCGCTGCCGAAACGATGAAACACGCGATTGATCAACTGTAAGCTACAACGTATATTGTTGATAAAAAGGAATATCATATGGCGAACTCACCAAAATACTACATAAAACGAATTAAAGAAGGCGTACTTCACGAGGTATGGGAGGAAACGCTTTGGATCTATGAATATGCAAGACATTATTGGAAAGCGATGATCTTCTACACACTGCTCGGTCTCACAGGAACCGCAGTCTCATTGATTTCCAGTCTGATTTCCCGCGATATGGTCGATATCATTACCGGGCACCAGACCGGACTTCTGCTTAAGACCTTCTGTCTGTACATCGGATTCTCGATCGGCAACATCGTCCTAAGTCAGATTTCCTCTTACTTTTCCAGTAAGATCAGTATCGGCGTGGACAATTCAATTAAAGCGGATATCTTTGAGAAAATGCTTTGCACCGATCTGGAATCCATTCAGAATTATCACACGGGAGATCTTCTTACGCGTTGGAGTTCCGACGCTTCCACAATTTCAAATGGTATCTTAAGCTGGATCCCGAACCTGATCATCTATTTTGTCCGGTTTGTCAGCACGTTTGCACTCGTGTTCTACAATGATCCGATGTTTGCATTACTGGCGCTCATCGGAATGCCGGTCAGCCTTCTGATGTCCAACCGCATTTTAAAACGCATGCGCAACAATAACCAGAAGAGTGCGGCTATGGGCGCGAAGATGTCCGGCTTCAATCAGGAAGCATTCTCGAATATCCAGACCATTAAGGCCTTCGACCTCATTCGGCTGTACAGCCAAAGACTGCGCGAATTGCAATCCGAATATCTCTCGATGCGCCTTACTTTCCAGAAACTGTCGATGGCAACTTCGATCATTCTGTCGCTCGTCGGATTATTCGTATCGTACAGCTGCTATGCTTTCGGTATCTATCGCGTGTGGAGCGGGGCAATCTCATACGGAACCATGACCATGTTCCTCTCCCTGTCAAGCTCGCTCACCGGCACGCTGAATCAGCTGGTATCACTTGTCCCGACGGCAATCTCTATGACAACATCCGCCGGACGTCTGATGGACATTCTCAATATGCCGAAGGAGAATTTTGATCATACCCAGGAAGTTGACGTCTTCAAGCAGGAAAATGCGAAGGATGGTATCAGCCTGAAGATGTCGGATTTCTCCTATGCATACCATAATGGAACACAGGTTTTCGAACATGCAGATTTTGCGGCACACCCACACGAGATCGTCGCTTTGGTCGGACCTTCCGGAGAGGGCAAGACAACGCTGCTCCGCCTGATTCTCTCGCTCCTTCACCCACAGGAAGGAGAGTCTTGTTTATATGGCAACACCACACAACAGGAGCTTGCGCTCACACCATCTACACGAAGGTTATTCTCCTATGTTCCGCAGGGAAACACCATGTTTTCCGGAACAATTGCAGAAAATATGCGCAATGTACAACTGGATGCAACGGATGATGAAATCATTGATGCCTTGAAAGCCTCCTGTGCATGGGATTTTGTAAAGAAACTTCCTGACGGTATCAACAGCAAAGTCGGAGAACGCGGAACCGGTTTCTCCGAGGGACAGGCACAGCGCCTCTCCATCGCGCGTGCATTGCTCCGTCATGCCCCGATCCTGCTGCTTGACGAGGCAACCTCCGCACTTGATGTTGCAACCGAACGACAAGTTCTCAAAAATATCATGCGTGATGATTATCCGCGAACCTGTATCGTTACCACGCATCGCCCAACCGTGCTTGGTATCTGCAAAGAAGTGTATAAGATCCGTGATTTCCGATGCGAACCTCTTAATGCAGATGAAATCAGGGAATTGGAAGATGCTTTCTAGAATCTTGATTTGTTACTCGCATAAAAATGGCACAGTCTTTCGACTGTGCCATTCGTTATATTTCGGTTACCATGTAATTTCGTTAGGATCTAATCCATTCTTTTCCCAATTAGGACGATAATCCATTGTATCATGCATCTCACCCTTCTTGATCTTGCATCCGTCTCCATCATCAGCCGGACAACCTTCGCATCCCCATACCTGAAGGCGCTCTCCTTGAGATGTTCCTCTACTTGGCTTAATCCAATTTCCCATTAAATATTTGCTTCCGCAAACCGGATCTCCACTCGCTAAATAAACACCCTCATTCAAATTATCTACTCGTAATATGTCAGGCTTCTCATAATGCTTCATCATCATTTCACTCTCCATTTCCTAGTATTTCCTCTCCGCTACTTTACTAACATTATAGTTTTCTGTCTAGAAAAATGCATTGTATAATTTTGTTATTTTATTGCAAGATTTGCCCTATTTGATAACCTTCCGCTTCGCATTCCTGCTCGTTTGCAAACTGAATCATTTCACCGGTCGCCTGATCCTTAAGTTGAAAATAGACATCATAATTTTCTCTTTCCAGATCATGAAGCGGAATCGTTGTCTGAATCGTAGAAATCCGATCCGTCTCATTTCCTCCCGCCAGCTCCGACAGATTCTGCTCCACGTTCACCGAATAAGTTTTGCCCTCTGATGATTGCGGAACAAATACAAAGCAGGCCTCACATGCCTTATAAATCGGAGCAAAGCCGGAATTCGAGACATCCAGTTCCACATGAAGCGTGTCTTTCCAGAAATCCTGCTGCATCCGGCACTCTCTTAGCACAAAACGATACCCAAGACGCGCTTTCATATAGGAAAGACCATCCATTCCGTCATAACAGTCATCTGTGTGAACCGTAGAATTGCTCCACTTTTCTAACACGTTACGGTCATAATCCTCATTCAGATACGTAATATGCATCCGGTCAAAATCCGCGATCGCATGATCAAGGTCATTGTACGCATTGTCTATGATTACTTCTCCGCCATTCGGAACTGTGCGACATAATTCATCCTGAAAATCCAGTTCCTCTTCACGCGTCCATGCGCTGTAATCACCGGCCTGCGAACGGCTCTGTGTTCCATAAGTTCCGTAGTCCCCTTCATTACCCAGCATTCCATCATTGAATAATCCAAGCCGGTGTACATACGGTGAGTCACTTTGCAGAAATGTCTGAATATCCGATGTCTGTGTAATCTTGCGCCAATGCATCGGCATCCGCACCGAAAGATATGTGTCCGGATTACTGACCTCTGCTAACGTAGATGCCAGACGTTGCAGCGAATCATCATCCACATACTGCGTTCCGTTCATCTCCCCCCAGTTTCCAACAAACAGCCCCTGCAAGGTAAAAATGTGATCCGCATATTCACGCAGAACGGACTCTGCCTGTTTTATGTGTCCCACGATGATATTGATATCCTGCGGCTCATATTGTTCATTTTGTCCATCCCAGTCATATAGGAAACGAACGATATACTGCTTCTCCTGCTGATCCAGTGCTGTAAAAAGCATCTTCATATTTTGCATACCGACATCGGAAATCGCTCCGCTGCGATATGCCTGTAAATTTACCTCGATCAACGCCAGTTCGTTATCCGGATCACTCTCCATACGCTTCGTAATTTCTGTATTCCAATCAACGCTCTCATCCGTTATCCGAAATCCATATATATAATAAAATCCCCGATTCGGATTCACAAGATCACGTGATGATTCCGTAAAATTCTCCTGTTGTAATGTCAGATGCCAGTGAAAATGCCAGGCTATATAAAGCGAAGTTCCCAGTATCAGAATTACGATTAAGCAGAGAATGATAACTCCTGCTTTGGTTTTCTTCCTCGTTGTCATTACTCCTCCAAATTAAACAGGCGATACGTGTTCTGTTTTACAACGTAACAGACAAAATCTTTGTCCTCATAATATACACGCATATCATTCGGAAATTCCTGCTTAAACTGTTCACACCACCGATACAATTTCGATTCAAGAATCGTACGATTCGTCAGATCGGAATAGGTCTGTGAAGGCCTCATAAAGAATCCAATTTCCTGATCAGCATACGCATCCGAAATCTTACTTTGATTAATATCATTGCCTTCACTAAAATAGGTAGTATAAAACTCGGTATATTTTGCCTGTGCAAGCCACTTAGGTCCTGTATAAAAATGGCTTTGGGCATATTGGATAGGTCTCTTCTCTACATATATGAAGAAATACTCCGATGGAATCGAATAATTTCCATACTGCAATTTCTGTATGAAATTCAAGGCTTCCTCATGCCAGCCCTTCTCTATGACCTGATATAACTCATCCGTCGGCGAAACAATGGTATAGCTCTCCTCCGGAAAAGTCGCCATAATATCATTGGTCACATCAACAACAGAATTATAGCGCGTTAACTCATTGTATAAAAATCCATGGTACACATCAAAATAGTTTGCAGCGACATAGATACCAACAACCGCAAGCATCGAAACAAACGGTAACACAACTCGTATCACAGAAAGTCCCAGCAGATACAAAAGCAGATCGACCGGCACCAAAATCATCGCAATGATCAGCAACTGTTCCGTGGAACAGACACGCGATCCCGCAATCAGTTCCGGCAGTCCAAGGAACGGAGCCGCATACAGGATCATAAAAATAACCGATGACAATGTGATTCCAAGATATCCTTCAAAATACAACTTCACTTTTCGGTGAAGCAATAATGCAATAAAGCAACATATGACTCCAACGATCGCCGACACGGCTGTAAACCGTATGATCCAGTTGGCGCGATCGTCTCTGTAAAGCGTTGCATAACCATACGAATACACGCTTTCACTCTTTTTCTCTGCAAGATTCCACACGCGGGTTGCAATATTTTGTACTTTGTCACGGAAAGACACTTTCGGCTGCACCGGGACAGCCGGCGTTGCCTGATTTCCCGGAATCTGTGTGCTGAACTGATTTAAGGATTCCGACGATTCTGTTACAGGCATCTGCTGATCATCCGGTTGTTGAGTATCCGGCATCTCGGTATTTAAAATTGCCTCCGCCTGCTGCGCTCGACCTTCTTTCGTGTCTTTACCACTCATAACATTCAGCGCCCAATTCAAAGATCCCTGAAACTGGATTCCTGTGGCAAAAGCCAGTCCCATCGGCACCACCGCGATTAACACCCCGGCGATAACCGCACAAACAAGAGATCTGAAATTTCCGCGCCTGAAAATGCGATGCAACAAAAAGACAGCAAACGACAGACACAGGAAAAAGGCCATAATTGTAACATAAAAATGAATTGCCAGCGAAGCAGCAAGTGCCATCATAAATAAGAATAAATTCTCATCCCATACAATAAACTTGCGTTTGCCGGATTCTTTACGCGGATTCCGCTCCGTCCGCAGATAACGAACCAGATACAATGCGCACAAAAACTGCGTATAGAGCGCAAATTCCTGCGGAAGCGTCCACTGAAGTCGGGACATACTGAAAATTTCATCAATACACAACAGATCAATAACCAGAAACGATGCGATGATCAGCAACGATGTATATCTGGATTTCAATATCTCCTTCAGGAAACAATCGATTGCGATCAGCAACGTTCCCACATGAATGCCGGCAACAAAAAGCAGACTGCTGTATATACGAACACCAAACAACTGACGCATCGCATAGATAAAACAATGCATTGCTTCCGGATAAATACCGGCAGAGAAAATCTTTCCCTCCATCAATCCGTATATCCAGGAATGGTGCGTATACATATCACCAAATCCATAGGAATGATCCACATAGGTTCCGTATGAAAAATAGATGATTCCATAGACAACGATCACACCAAGCGTCAGATATTCAATTCTTCTGCCTTTTGTCCATTTCCATATCTTTCTGACAACATTTTTGATCCAATGTCTAAACGAAGACCATATCTGTGTCAAAAAAAGCTTTACGCCTCTGGTTCCAACAAGCACCTGCCGGATCTTTCGTATCCCATCTCCATGAAACTTCCTCTTCCACAAAATAGATCCAATGAACACTCCGTAAAACACCAGAATCATCGTCCACCGGTTCAACAGATGCACAAGTCCCAGAAGAAGCACAACCGTATTCACAATAACAACCTGCACCGTCGAACAGAACGCGAAACGATAGGTTCTGCTTTTCGGCGCAAGATACTTGCGAAATACGACCATCGGCCATATGTACATAAGCGCAATATATGCGATAAAAACTTTGCCATATTCCACGGCCCAATAAACCATGTTTCTAAATCCACCTTCCTGTTATTGTCAGCGAAAAAGCCTCATCTGTTCCGTAATCTGACTGCGTTTCTTTGCCTTCTGCAGAATCTGCCGGCTGGACACCTTGCGCAGCGTCCGGTTCCGGTACAGGAATCCGCACAATGTCATGACCCAAAGCAGCGGATACAACACAACAATTCTACCAGCACGAGGATATGTCAGCTTCATCTGGTGATGAAATTCCCGCACATAATCCGTAATCTTTGTACCGCGAAGCGTAACCATACGATCCTGCCCGGAATGTCCAAATTCCTCTGCTTCAAAAATTTCCGCCATCAATTCTTCGATCAGATCCATACGCTTCTCTGCTTTGATGGTATCAGATTCCTGCAATAAAAAATCCATCTTTTCTTCCTGTAAACCGAGATACCGCACGCAGACGCGTGTCATCATTGCAGCAAAACCAAGAGTTTTGCTCTCCCTCACGAGACGAAGAAATTTGCTTTTTTCATCGTCCGACACATCCGATTCCCAGAAAACAACCCAATCACACAGAAGCTTTATGCCAAATCCCGCCCTCACATAATGCTGCAGCATATGAAGAAGCAGATAAAAAGCATGATATCCGTCCGATGCCAATTGAAATGCAACCCCCATGGAGTTGACGATTCTCCGATTCGTAAAATACTCCGCCTGCTGAGCCGCAAGATATTGGTTAATCTTCACACTGTCAAAAGGCTCTGCAAGAGACATATGAAGCTCGATTGAAATACGATCCGGACTCTCACACACGATATGATGATGTGCAAGCTGGTTCCCGGTCGTTTGAAATCCTTTCTCATTTAAGATTTCTAAAGCTCTATGAGCCTCTGTTTCGTCTTTTAATAATAAATCCACATCTCCGGATTTTCGAAGTTCCGGTACCGGATACCATGCGGCAGTTCCGCTTCCCTTCAGCAGGATCGCATCGATGCCATTCTTTTGCAATAAAGTAATGATATAGCGGCTGAGCATCAGCAGGCGATAGCTTTGCCGCACTGCCTGCTCGCCTCTTAAATCTATGATATTCCACACCGATTCCGGCAATTCCATCTCTTCCAATACCGGATGCAACAGGGGCGTCACCTGATGCTTCTGTGCAATTGCAACCACACGCGAATAATCCACATCTGGATCAGGTGCCCCCGCTTTCTTTCCATGTAAAGCCAGAGAAAGCAGGTGGCAAAGTTCAAGTTGTTCTTTACTTAAGCGTTGTTCCATGCCTTTTTCTCCTTTTCTCTAACATAGCTGCGGCGCGTCCCCTCAGCCGGATAAATTCTTTCTTGTGAAAATATACAACAAGCAGCAGCACATTCGGCACGATCACGCAGATCAGAAGGCGCACCAGAAGAATAAACCACAGGCTGCCGGTCACATTGTTACAGATCCGGTCCGTCAGAATCCACACCACTGCCATGATTACAACATAGACCGCGTACTGCAGATAAAAGTGTGCCGGAGATTTCCGTAATCGATGTTTATAAAACACGTATGGTTCCACCCAAACGGATGTCAAAAGCGTACTTGCCAATGTTCCAAGAAACACGCCGAGCGTTCCCCACATTTTCACCAACACAATCGAGATGACAAGATTTAATGCCGCCTCCACCAAAGCCTTGTAACGGTCAAACCAGAACAATCCCATAGAATCGCGGAAAGTAAGTACCGCTTTGCGCGTTCCGTTGATAAAGAAATTGATGCACAGGATCAGCACGATATCCCGCGTAAACACATAGTTTTTTCCGAAGGAAATCTCTACAAACGGATTCAACAATTCGTAGAGACAGATTGCTGCAAACCCATACAGCCACTGTCCTATGAAGAAGGACAATTCGAAAATATCCTGTATGCGGTCGCTTTCTTCCGTTGCTCCCAGATTACCGACGCTGGCAGTAATCCCGGCAAAAACCTGATCCAACACCTGTCGGATCGATCCGATCAGAAGATAATAATTCGAATAGACACCGACTGTGATGACTCCCACAAACGATGAAAGAATCAGATTGTCGGTGTTATTGACCACTACATTTCCCAGCTTGTGCATAAGCATTGCCTTAATGTTACGAAAGATATCGTGCCTCTCTGTTTCCGGAAGCTTCTCGTGACAAGGTTCCTTCAAGTATGGAAACAACTGATCCGCTTTCTTTGAGATCAAAACATTGTTCATCACGGTACACACAATGTAGATCACTAGAAAAAGAATGAAATTGTGTGTCGTAACAAGGATCACAATCTGACAGATATCCTGAATCACAAGAAAAGCAGTCTGATACATTAGTACCAGATAATTCATCTGATATGCTTCGATCAGCGTCCTCTTATATACCAGCAGATAGGAAAGCACTGAATTCGCCAGATACAACAAATAGATCAGGATCAGGTGATCCACATCCGGTCGGTTTTTCATGAATACATCCATAAATGGGATCAAAGCAAGCCCTGCAACCGCGACGCAGATGGCAGTACCGCGATAAAAAGTCCGGTACATGTGCATCAATATCTGCTGTCTTCGAATATCTTTCTCCGCAATCGGTCGGTACAACGCATAGGTAATCGCTGTTCCGACACCAAGCTCGGTGAGCGACAGCACGTTTAAGATATCTGTAAACAAACCATTGATACCGACATAACTCTCGCTCAATGTATGTGTAAATATAACACGCGTCACAAACCCCATAAGGATTGCAACCATTCGGGAGATTACCGCTACGGTCGTATTGATTGCGGAATATTCAGTTCTGCTTCTCTCTGTCATCGCAGCGTCTCTCCTTTCTATTGTCTCAGATTATGATGGTCATTTTACTCCCATACAATGCTATAATTCAAATGCACTCTTCTTTGGCAAAATTGTTTCGAGCGCCTGATTGATCTGCTTCTTCGCCTGCTCAAAATCAAACGGGACATTAGCCTCATTGATGCAGACACATTTTGCTTTCCGTTTCTCTATCGTATCGATCAACGCCCGATTCTGATCATCAACATCAAAGTACCTGCATAGTTTTGCCACATTCGCCGGGACAAAATTTCCGCTTAATTTCTGCCACTCGCGAAGCAGATACTGACTTACATCCTTTGCATTACGAAACGGATGCGTGCAGGTCTGATCCAATAATTCCTCTTCTTTCTCCCACAACACGCGATATGTTTCCTTCTTCAGTGGGGATGGTCCGTGAACCGTATAGAATCCGGTAAATCTAGGGAAAATCGTTTCCAATAAATTGTACCCAAAATACAAAAACGGATATCCCACATGCCAATACGCTCCCGGCTGTGCTTTCATGTTCTTTCGCTTATCAAAATATTTGGTTAATACCATGCTGTTATTCAAATAGATATATGGCATAACCGGATCAGAAACATTGGTAACGACCGGTTGCAGTGCCAGCATATCCTTCGGCTTTCCATCCACAAAAAAGTCCGATGGTTTCATCTCCCGCAGCAGAAAAAAATCATCATTAAAATAAACAAAATTCTCCGATAATCCATGAATCCGATGCAGATTCCACTCGATCGTATGCGAATTGAACGTTGGCAGATATTCCTTTGGAATATAATCCTCATGCCGAACAATCACAAGCTTCGGATGCTGTACATCCAGCCACTCCGGGAGATGTCCCCAGGTCACGAAATAAATCTTATGAACCCACGGCGCAAACTTCTCCACACCGCGAAACCAGTATCTTAAATTATCCCAGTCACGATACCGCTCGCTCCGGTTATCACAACGCTCCATACTGCCAAGCTGCGCGGCTTTCGCATCGCGCTCCTTCTGCCACGCTGGATCACTTCCATCCACCCACGGTATCACAAAATCAATCATCTGATTTTCCTGCATCTTTGTTTCTTAACTCCTTAACTCCATGCTTCCGATCCACAACCGCTCATCCGCCCCTTCATTTGCGAAGCGAATCGCCCGTCCGTCCCGGCTTCGAATCATTTCAAGATAGAATCGATATCCACTTGCTACGCCGTATTTCTCTTCGTTTTCCACGTTAGAAATTTCTTTTTCCGCAGAAAATTGTTCACAAAACGCCTTCCGTAAATCAGCATGAATCAATTTACAGGTTCCAGGTGTTATCGTTCGAAGATCCATATTCAAAGTCCGGCTTTGCCGATGTTTCTGCGGGTTCACCATAATCAGCCGTAACCTTGCATTCTCATAAAGTGGAGCAAATCCATCGTTCGCGATCGTAATGCAAAGTCGTCCTCGCTTGCAGCTGACATCTTTTACAACAAACCGATATCCCATATGATTTCCGATATACGCATACAACGATTCCCCTTCCGGCGCCGCAAGCGCCTTCCAGTGTTCCATTACTTTGGGCTGATAAATGCTATTCAGATAGCTGACCGGAAGCGCCTTAAGCTGCTCCACAATCTCACTGCTGCCCAATTCTTTCCCACCGATTGCTTCACCGCCGACCGGCACCTGATTCATCCGTCTGTGGATAAAAGCATACTCATCTTTTGCGCGCCAGCTTTCTTCATAAGATGCCTCTCTGCGGGTCTTATCACCAAATGTGCCCATGTGGGTATCATCTGCCAGAATCGCGTCATCATACAATCCAATTCTCGCTTTTTCCGACAGTTGTGTCTTTGCATGCTTCTTTCGTGCGTCAACGGTATCATCCGTTTCCAGTATCCGCATATGCACCGGCTTCCTGACCGAGATCGGAATCATTCCTCCGGTTGCCTGCCGCCACGTCACATAAAGCCTGCGAATCAATTTCGGATCAAGATACTTAGAATCATGCATCTCTCCCCAGCTTCCAACAAAAAGTCCCTGCACCAGAAGAATCTCCCTCGCGTGCTCTGCCACAACACTTCCGATACTTCTCATATGGTCACACACTAGATCAAAAGCCGCCGGTTCATGCGCCATCCCTCTGCCATCCACATCATACAGGATGCGCAGAATGATGTCTTTCCCCGCCTCCGCAAAACGCGTCAGAATACGCTGAATAAAAGCAAGCGTCTTTTCATCGATCGAACTGCTTCGAAATGCCCCGATATCCAGTCGAAGCAATGCAATTGTTTCATGATCCTCAAACGGAAGCCACCGGAGCTGCTCCTCATCCTGTTGATCCGGTCGGAACGTGTAGATGTGATACCATCCTCTGCCCGGGCTGACATAATCACCACACAGTTCCTGCAGCGAAGCCTTCCGAAACGAAATCTTAGCACGTCTTCTCATCCATCTCTCCTGCGCCCGCGTCAATTTTTAACACCTTTACCCGAAATACAACTGCCAATATCGAAAATGTCATACGAAACATATACACGATCGGCTTAAGTCCCGCATGCATGCTTTTGCCCTCTATTCTGGTATGCATGACTGCCGGAATCTCGTCGATCCGAAATCCGAGAAGGATCATCTGGATGATCATATTCGCATCCGGATACCGGTCATCGAAATGCTTATATTTTGAATAATATAGTACCGCCTTACGACTGAGACCCTGAAGACCTGTGGTCGGATCCGCAATCTTCCTTCCCGTAAAGGCGCGGATCATCTGACGGAACCACGCATATGCTACTTTTCTCACCAATGAAACCGGATAAACCGCGCTCTCCTTCATAAAACGCGATCCCAGCACAATATCCGGATATCTTCCGTCTGCATCCGCCGTCTTCAATCGCTCATAAAGTTTTGGAATATTGCATATATCATGCTGACCGTCTGCATCCATCTGGATCACATACTTATAATCTCTCCGGATCGCATATTTGTAGCCGAGCTGCAGTGCACTTCCGTATCCAAGATTAAACACATGTGTTACCAATGTGTGACCGTGGGATTTTACCACCCAGTTGGTCGAATCCGATGACGCATCATTCATAACGAGAACATCCGCGATCTCAGCAATCTCCGGTCTCTCCAGTTTTTCCAGAACCGGCACAATATTTTTTTCCTCATTGTAGGCCGGCATAATGATCAGCAGGTCTTTTTGTTTCTTTTCTTCCATACTTAGTTTCCTTATTTCAAACGTTTTTCTGTTCGTCCAGTCTCCGTTTTCCATACATTTCAGATTCATCCTCAAGCAGCCGGTCAAACAGACGAATATCTTCCGTAAAGCTGGCCGTCTTCTGCAACGCAGCCTGTCCAAAGCGCTTTCGCATATCCGGATCTTCAATCAACGTCAGAATCGCTTCCATAACCGCCTTCGCATCAAGCGAACATAACAATCCGTCCTTTCCCTGCTCGATCTGTTCCCAGTTAATATCAGAAGCAACGATCGGACAGCCCAGAATCTGTGCTTCCTGGATTGCAATGCTTTTGCCCTCATAGCGCGTGGCATGTACATAAATATCGGTCTGTGCAAAATACGGATACGGATTATCTGTTGCCCCCAGCAGCAGGAAGTCTTCCTGCAATCCGGCTTTTGCAATCTGCTGCTCCAGCATTTCCCGCTCCGGGCCTTCGCCGAGCACATACCAGCGTGCCTTCACGCCCTGCCGCTTCAACAGCCGCATCGCTTCGATTGCAACAGGATACGCCTTCTGCTCCGTCAGTCTTCCGACCGTAAGAATCCGTATGCCATCATAAGAATCCATAAAGCCGCCCGGTTCCTGCGCCCGTGCACGAATCTTGTCCACATCCAGTATATTATGAAAAATCTTCGTGCGATCCGCACATTCCGGATACACCTTCACAAACTGTCTTCGCACCTGCTCCCCGATTGGAAAAAGCGCATCATACTTCCGATAACAATTCTGATCCAATTCTCTGGAATATCCGGCTCTCTCATAGTCGATGTGTATGAACACCGCCTTCTTCTTCGCCTTCACATGATCCGCTACATAGTACGCGGATCCGCCTTCCAGGAAAGCAATCGCAAGATCATACGTCTCATCCAGCCGTACCTCTCCATCCGACAATGCACGCCACAGTATCTTGTCCATGCGAACCTGTCCGCTCCGCCGCATCTGCCGGTACGCCCGAAGCATATACGGCGCAAGCTTAATGCCTGTCCCCCGGCATAACAATGCCTTCAGCACGGTACACACCATATGGCGTTTGCCACGCGGTTCAAGAACCGATTCCATGCAATAGTTTTTATTTAATAAGTGTACACTCTCCGGCAACTTTCCTGCAAGCTCTCCCTGTCCCATCAGCACAAAAAGCGAGAGATCATATTGTATTTTCCCCGATTCACGATTCCTCTCGTCCATCTTGCGCAGCAGATCAAGCAAAGCCGTCTCCGCCCCCGCACGCGAAAATGTATTAATGACGAACAGTATCTTTTTTCTCATCCTTCAAAATCCCCAGTTGATGCAAAATCTTCTCATTTTCCTGATTCAAAAGCGATACCTGCATCGCCAGCTCCTGATTCTTCATTGTAAGAACCGACACTGCCTTCGTCACCTTAAAAAGCAGGAACAAAAGCAGAAGGCAGATAATAAACAGACAGATCAGAAGCCACTCGCTCACCTCACCCGACAATGCCGGCACTGCTCCGGTGATGATCAAAGCAAGCGATACGAAGCCCCAGATCATGCCCATGCTTTCGTTGAGTTTCTGCTTCGCGTAAGAATAGAAATCCCACAGCAGAAATACGATTCCGGTTACTACCATAAGTATTCGAAAAATAGTAATCATGCTTTCTTCCTCCTTCGTTTCTTTGGTGTCTCCCTCTTATATACCAGCGAAGACGGCCTTGGTTCATTCTTCGCCGGGAACAATTCGCCTTTGCAGAAGATGTGCTCATCCAGATGCCTCTCCAGCCAGCGAATACGAAAATATCCGATCGTAAATCCGATAAAACTTCCAAACACAAGTCCCATCCCGTACCAGATGCTGCTCAGCTGCGACGAGACAAGCGTTCCTAAGAATGTAAACAAACAAAATGTGACGGTCGCAAGAAGCGCACCATTCGTATCGTTGAAATAATACAGGAAAATGATTTCTGCATAGAACAAAAACAACACAAAATATCCGACCGCCAGACAAGGATAGATCTGTAAGACCTCTCCACCAAATCCATACGCCGGAAGCACGATCACACAGACCAGATACACCACAACCGTGATGATAAACTGGATACGCACGAGGTTTAAAAGTTCTGCCGCCAGCTGCCGGAACATGCGGTTCTTCGCATTCCGGATATCCCGCCAGCGCCCTCCCGTGACAGCCTCGGAATACGCTTTGTAGCGCCCGTGAAAGTGCATCTCCACGCGGGAAATAAAAATGATCGTAGCAGAAATATTCGTGAACATCGCAATACAGGTTGCCAGATCATACATCGGCGCATAGACGAAGCTGTCCGCCACCACCATCCGCAGATTACTGTTCCAGAATACAAAATTGTGAATATAAAGTCCCAATGTATAGAGGAAATTGACCACGATCAGCTGCCAGTATTTCTTGAAATACGCAAGCACTTCCCTGTAGCAGTTGCTGTTCGTCTTAAAATAACGCTTGATCGTTGCCGCCTCAAGTACCGCCGTCAGAAAGAATCCGCAGCTGAGTGCCAGCAGCATGCTGTAAGCAATGTCGCGTTTGCATCCCCACACAAGGAAAAGTGACAACAGGAAAGCAAACACCATTCCAAGCAAAAAATAAAACGAAATCTTCTGATAATCTTTACAGATCGACAGATACAGCATCGAGTAGAACACCAGCACCAGCGAGATATAACCGCAGAATCCGGTAAACACAAACAGAAGATGCACATGTCCGATCACATATTCCCAGATACAGAACGGAATTCCAAACAGGCAGCTGAGTACAATATTCAAAATCAACCCCAGATAGTAGCACGACAAGATATTGTCATACCGCTCCTCATAGATCACATCCGACATATAGCGCGACAGTACCGCATTGAACGGAGCCGCCGTCAACAGGGAAAAGATAAAAATATACAGTATCGTTCCCGAGAAAAGGCCTCGTCTCGCATAACTTAACGTGTCGTATCCAAGCACATAACTCATCAGCATAATATTGCCAATGACAACGAACATCGGTGCAACCGTAGAGATCGTACTGTAGACAAAACCGACCAAATGCGCTGCAATGGATTTCTTATCAAAAATTTTCTGAAGTTTTACGCCAATTCCAGCCATCCTCTGACTTACTCCTTACCAATCGATATCTTCAAACTTCCAATAAATATCACTGTACGTCTTACGCATATCTTCCACACGATACTTGCGCATCAGACGCTTATAACCTGCCTCACCCATCTTTTCGCGAAGCTGTCTGCTTTTGCCGAGCTTTACCATCGCATCCGCAATCTCCGCCACATTCATGATATGCGTCAGAATTCCCGCAGCACCGAAATCATCATCCTCACCGTAGATCAGGCCCCTGCAGTTGCCGACATCCGTCGCGATCACAGGCTTATGTGCCGCGTAACTCTCAAGAATCGTAAGCGGCTGTCCCTCACTGATACTCGTCAGGATCGTCATGTCCAGACCACCCATATAATCCGTGACATTGACACGTCCCGTGAACTCCACATCGTCCGCTCCGATCAGTTCCACCATATCAAAACACTCCTTAGCATATTCCTCATCCTCATCGGTCGGACCCATAATCCAAAGCTTCAAATTCGGCAGCTTCTCCTTCGCATACGCAAAGGCGCGAAGCATCGTCTTAACATCCTTGATCGGTGTCACACGAAGGATTGCACCGATATGAATCTGATCCGGACTCATAAAATCCGGTCGTGTCAGATTTACAAAACGCGTTTCATCGATTCCGTTCGGTGTCACGACTGTCTTCTCAGCCGGACAGCCAAGCTCGATCTGCAGCTCTCTTGCGTGCGCATACAGGCTGGTCACAAGATCCGCCCGCTCATATGCAAGCATCGACATCTTACGGAACTGTTCAATCCATATATTCTTGTAGACACCTTCAACCCACTTGGCACGGATCAGTTCCTCCTCACGCTCACGCGTATAGATTCCATGCTCCGAGATCAGAAGCCTGCTGCCGTATTTGATCTTCGCCATACTACCGAGTACACCGGCATAACCGGTCGCAACGCAGTGGTAGAGATCCGCCTTGGGCAGATCCATCTTGAGTGTGTGAAAAAGCGGCAGATACATGGAGCGCATCGTCCACAGAAAATCCGAGAACAGGATTTCCGGATAGCGGATCTGATAGCATTCCAATACCGCCTGAAAGAAATCCTCCCCCATCAGAAAATCATTGAGAGAAAATTTCTTCTCGTTAAACAAATGTACCAACATCTCCCAATCCACATTCTGATTGAGAAGCAGGCTTTTGAGTGCCTCATATTCCTGATTATTTAGTTTGATGCGGCGATGCCGCTTGCCATAATCGCCGGTCCAGTCGCAGTCATCGAGATATAATTCATATACCTCGATCACATTCTCCGGCAATTCATATTTGAATTTTCCGCGAAACGACCGGTTGGCAACGATCGCGAGAATAATAAATTCATAATCCGGGAACTGCCTGATCATGCTGTGTACCCAGCTGGATACACCGCCCACCATATACGGATAGCAGCCCTCTGCCACGATACAGATTCTCATGATCCACCTCCCTGTTTCCCATTCGAACTGTTATAATGCAGCGTATCCTGCTGCTTGACATAGATCGCAATATCCGCCTCCTGAGCCTCGATCAGATAGACGCCATCCTCGATCTTTTCAAACGAGCCGCCTTTGACCGAATCCACATCTTCGCCGCTTAAACGTAGCATAAACCATGCCTGATCCTCGAAATGCTGAATGGATACATAGATGGTATCCTCCTTCCGCTCCTGCTCATAGGACAAAGCGAGAAATCTCCGGATCCGCAGATCCGACTCCGAAAGCGAAGTCCGCGCAAAGGACGCATACTCCTTCCAGAATGTCGCAACATTCGCCGAGATCTTCTTCATCAGATTCTGCCACGAATCCTCGTCCGACTCCGGATATGTTACCTTGTACAGATCGAGTGTAATATTCGAATAGGCCAAAGCCGTCTCCATACTTTTCAGCCGGAAATCATCCATAAAAGTATGCGTCGCACCGGTACTTGTCACACGCTGCTCCGTAAGTCCCGACGTATCGTATGAAACGATCGGGAAAGTTGCATCGTCTTCGTTGACAACCATTGTTCGAAGCGAGGCATTCTCTTCTACCGATAAGTTCTCTTTCTGCGCCGCATCGCTCAGGTACAACGACCGGAATGCGTAATCTGGTGCATACTGCTTCCAGAAATTACGATCCTGCTGCAACTTCTCATTGACCGATAGCTGCGAAGTCGTACTTCCGCTCCATCCCGCCTCGTTATGCTCCTCCTTGAGAAGCTTTAAGTAATATTCTACATTGCTTCCGTCCGGTTCTTCGCGATCCTCATAATTAAGCTGCGGCGTGAGCATACACGTCATCTTCATATTCGTCCGCGTATTGAGCGCCGACAGGGACGGCCAGATGACTTCTTTGTATACTGCCTCCGCGGACTGGCTGTACAATTCCTGTATGCGTGTCGTATTTTCCGAGGTGAACGCAGGGAAGTTTGCCACAACCAGATTCTGCGCATTGACCACGGGATAAATGTCATAGGTATTCGCCTCTGCAACCATCGCTTCGAGGATTCCGACTCCGGATATATCCGACAGGAAATCTCCGTTCACGCAGAATACACTTGCATTCTCGGTTCCATGTCTCCAGATCAGCGCCGGAAGCACCATATTTTTTAACGAATTCTCGTCCAATGTTGCGTAAGTCTGCCGCAGGGATGTCGTCATATTCTCCTTGTATACGGAATCAGAAATCAGTCCGACCATATACGTCTTGGTACCGGCTCCGGTCACATACCACGGAATTGTGAAATCCATATCCTGGCACTCCGCAGCTTCCTCCTCGTCCTTCGCCTCATAGATTGCCTCTCCGCCAAGCAGGAAGCCTCCAAACAGATGGGTTCCGGTCAATTGCACCTCATTCTGCAGTACTCTTGATATGCCGAGCAGATCCTTTATCTGGATGCTTCCGCGCAGATGCGCATTCTCTGGCATTCCGGAAAACACAAGGTCAATGCCGTCATCCGCCCAGCGTTTCACGATCGCGTCATCCACATTGTCCACTACGAACTGTCCGTCCAGCACGATCATATCCGGTTTGTCCGACTCAGAGTAGGTACATTCTTCCAGAGAAGCATAGCTTGTAAATGCACGCTTCGTGTAGGTACACCACCAGTACACAACGTCGCGAACATCCGAACTCTGCGGACCGATATATGCCACCTTCTGCGCGGCAGAGCGAACTGCGGATGCATCAAACGTATCCTGTGCTCCCAGATCGGTCTGGTCATTCATCTCGTATTCATTTACACCATATTGATTTAACTGGTTCTTCATCACGCCTGTAAACTGAAACATAAAAAACAGAATCAGAAACATGATCGCGATCGTAACATAATTTCGACGAGATACCATGCGTTTCCTTCCTAAAAATCATAGATTGCTACGTGAAAGTCCGGATCAGTTCCAGCGTCTCCCGGTCAATCACAATATTCGACTTCTTCAGTCGATCGAGTTCCTCGAAGAACTCCTTTTTCTTCTCCACTGTGAAATAATATTTCAGATAACATACATAAGTAGAAAGCTCATCCGGATACAGATCCCGGCTCCGCTCACACCACTTACGCATTCTTTCATACTCTCGCACACCCAGCAGAAGATCACACAGCCACTGGATATAAACCGGCTTCAGCCGGTAATACATCTGCTCATAGAGAAGCAGACACGCCTCCTCCATGATCGCAATAAATTCTGTCTGTTCTGCTTCCTGAAATACATCCTGCGATAAGATGCTGTGCATATATTCGATCAGGATGCATGCATAATCATCCCAGCCTTTTTCCTTGCGGTTGATCGCAATATGCAGCTCCTGCACCTGCTCTCGAAAATCATTCAACACATCGCGCAGCACCGTTGCTGCGTAATGCGACGTCTCGGAATCCTCACTATTGAGTGCCAGCGCAATCGAAGACAGAGACTTCTCAACATCCCCTCGCACAACATTCATCACAAGCGTTCTAAGATTATCCTTGTCACAGACAACAAGCGCTTCCTCGATCGGGACCATATTGCCTTCCTGCTCTTCATCTGCCTTCAGGTGCGTCTCCACGCGTTCCTTGGAAAACACAACGTCCTCCAAGTCCACATCCTGATGAAAAAGCAGATAATACACAAACCACACGGCGAAAAAGAATGCCGGACCCACGAGCGGGCAGATGATCATGACAATGGTCTTGATCCAATATTCCTTTCTTCGCGGCGCCTTCCATCCATTACGAATCGTGCAGCAGATCAGATATCCGATCGCAACCATTGTATTCAGGATAAGAATCAGCAAAAATACCTGCTCCGATCTTGTCATACAACAATCTCCTCCTGTATCTCACACTGCAATCCGACCTCGCGGAACCGGTTCTCAACGAACTGCGCATCTTTTGCATTCGTATTCGCAAGCAGCGCATAGATTCTGCCATCCTCGAATACCCCGACATAATCGCTTTGGCGCATAAGCTTGACGAGTTTCTGTCCGATCTCCTCGCGCGACAGATCAGTTGATGTAATCTGGATCAATGCACACTCAGTCAGCTGCTTCTCGCGCGCATTCATATAAGCCTTAACCAGTGAGCGGAATGCCTCCGGCTCAAGAATGTTGGTGCCTTCTATGTATCGCTGCTCCTCAAGCGCAGACATATAGCGGTTGGCACGCAGGACAGCGTTCTGGATCAGATAGCCGATGACGGTCAGCATGTTTGCCTGCCCGAGCGTCATGCGCTCCCACGGAATGCCCCACACCATCAGGATCAGCTGCATCTCATCCTCGGAATAGATGGCATTGGCCATCAGCGGATAATGCTCATCCATGCTTTTGTTAATGTATACCTTCTTCTCCTTCAGCTCCGCATACATATCCTCCATCTGCGGATAATTGATGGAGTTGCCGAGGCTTCGCGCCTTGGGTGATGTTGCAGAGAAAAGACGGGCATACGATCGGTTGGCAACCGTATAGATTGCTACATCATGACTTCCCATCAATCGAGCAAGCACTTCTGCCGCATAGAATAACACCTCGCTCGGCTCGTACTGATCCAGACTGGAGGTAATCTCATAAATCTTACCGAAACTGTCGCTTTGGTTGATGAGCTGCGTACTCAAAAGTTCCTTGACTCTTATGTTGCTCACGTTGATGTCCGTGATATCATCAATCTGTTTCGACAGATAATCGACTTCGTGCTGCTCCTCCTCCGCGATCACACGCAATCGGTCACGCATGTAACCGACAACCAGACCGAGGATCAGAAGCTGCGCGATCCATATGTAAGTATTATAGTCCAGCATGACATCAAAGCCGCTTCGGTGATACATCTGGCGGAAGCAATAACCTGCCACTGCAAGAAGCGAAGAAAAGATTGCCTGCTGCTGTCCGTGCACGATTGCAAAAAGCAATACATACAACAGATAGAAGTCAATATTCTGAAAATATTCCCGTCCGACCGCGCGGTTATTCAACATAAAAAATGGGATAAAACAGATACAGTTCTCAATAAACGGCAACAACGCCGGCAAAAACGAGCGCGCTCCGTGACGGATTCTCTCCAAAAGTGTGCGCGGCTTGCGGTCGATTGTCACAAAGAGATCGGAATGCTTCTGTATATGCTTCGTAAGTGCGGCAATCTCTGCCTGCGGCTTGTGGAAAATGCGCATGCCAAACTCCTGCTTGTAACGCTCATTCGACAGAATCGGTTCTCTGCGCTGCGTCTTAGGATTCTCCACAATCGTAACATCCCCGCTTAGAGCCGATGCGATCGTCTCTGCGATCAGTCTCTGCGATACCGGTTCACCGGATGAGATCTGGTACAGGTGCTCCTTCACATTCGAAGCAGCGACAACCTGATAGATGAATTCGATGGCATCGCCAACATGAAGAAGTGCCACGCTTTGGTTCTCATCGATCAGGATCTCTCCCGTCTCCAAAGCCTCAATGCACATGCGCGCACAGATATCCTGTGCCTCCTCCGCACGTGTCGGTGTGCCGTATAAATGATCCAATCGTAAGGTTATGACCTGCTTTCCCATATCCTGGTAATATTTGCAAATGTTCTCACCCACTGCGATTGCCTGCCCTCTTGTCGTAATCGCTGCACTCGGCTCATCCTCCGTGATCACATAACCATACTCCTGCTGGAATACTTCTTCCGATGACAGATAAATGAACCGTCCCTCGCTGACAGCAAGAAAGGAAAGCAATACATTCAAAAGTCCGGAAGTATACTTCCCTGCCCAATTCTGCGTACCACTCCACTTAAAGTTATGATCATATGCGCCCATGAAAATGACGGCATCCGGCTGAATACTTGAAAGCACATCCCGGATGCAGGAATCTTCATACGAAAAATGATAACTCTCAAAAATCTTTCTCGAAGCACGAACCGTCTTCGGTTCTTCCGTCAGAAGAAAGATTCTATGACCTTCTTTATCCAGTTTTTCCACCAGTAATTGAGTAAAATTACTGTTCTTTCCGACTAATAAAATGTTCATATCAAACCTTGCTCCCTCAAGCGCATGATAAACTGCTGCGTGTCTTCTCTCGCCTGCTCTATGGGAATCCCATAGTTCTTCTGAAGTTCCGATGCAATCTGATCCTGCGTCTGTCCGCTTGTATAAGCTTCCCAAATAAACGCGGCACATTCGTTCAGTTCGATCGGTTTCCTGTATGTAAGCCCCTCCTGCTGCATATCAAGCAGCCAGTACCGGCCCGCTGCATGTCTTAACTGATAAGATTTATCTGCTCCCATTTCTACTCCGAATTCTATGTTTGATTAATAACTAATTATACCATAATCCGCAATACGCTCCAATAAAGGGATTCTAAAAATGGCACAATTTCTTATAATTTCGTGTTCTTTTTTTACATCGTAACCCCGCCTGTGAAAATGAACCCCATGAATTGCAGATGCCATAATCAGACAAAAATAAGCCACACTGTACTAAAACAGTGCGGCTTATACTTCCTGGCTATTCAATTTAACTGCGAACCAACGCCATCCCATCCGACGGCAAATATCTTATGAAACTGTATAATCGTAATCAATTATATTAAGATCATCGATGCTTGTTCCATGATTCAAGTGAACTCCCAACGAAATCGGTCCTGTTTCGGCTCCGCTGAACGTCAGGTGAACCGTCTTTCCTGAAAATGATTTCTGCACCGACGCACCCGTGGCCTCTACATCATCGATTGTATCATTAAATGTAATCGAAAGAGAAACGGTTCCATCAATTCCCGACCATGAGATCTGTGCGACCCCCTTGCCGCCTCCGTTCCATTTATCCATAGTACCAAAATACGACACATCCAGACTTCCAATTTTTTGTCCGCTTGCTAAATACACACCCTCAGCAAGGTTATGGTTTGCAACAATAATCGGGGTTTCATAAGTTCTCTTCATATTTTACCTCCCTGCATTGATAAGTTGCCTCTTTTAACATTTACACTTACGCAAATATTATCGGATCGTTTTCAACCTGTCTATGCAACAAGTTGTTCTATTTTTTAGAATTCTTGCTTTTTATTCTCATCTATACCAAGAATTCGATCATTTACCTGCGTGAACTTGCCACCGTCCATATTTTTCCGTACAAAAGGAACTCCCTCGCGCACATAAAAAACATTGTCCTCCAGCAGCGCATCCGGATTCTCCGATGGACTGATCGTTCCTCCCAGATCATCGTAGCTGATGTTGCCGCGGAAGGTATTATGGATAGCCTCCTGCAAACAAAACATCACGCAGCCACCCTCGTTCATCCTGCTATAATTGTATTCATAGACCGTTCCATCCCCGGAATCCGCATCATATGCCATACCATCCTGATTCAATCTTGTATCTGTGACTTCATTATAGCAAAATAATGCATCCTTACACTTCCACGGCCAGATGCCTGCCGCTACCTTCCCCATTCTCTCGCCCGGTTCACAATAGATTCTGTCATTGATCTCACAGGCGATGGAATCTGCCATATTATGTTCGATCAGCGGACGCAGCGCATACATCGCCGTAATGCCGTCCCCCCCGGCTGCTTTCACATAATTATCACAGATCCGTATATTCTCATGCCCATACTTTAAAAAAGTCTCTTCCTTAAGTTCCGCTCCCTGAAATTGTTCATGTGCATAGGTGTAGCCCACTGCAATCCCCCAACGACTCACCTGATACACAAAACAGCCTGCAACCGTGACATCCTGATAACGTGCAACACCCGTAACCTCCTCAAATTCCGGGCGCAGCGCCGTCATGTAGATACCACCGTTATTCATGTGCTTGTCATACACATTTCCATTTACATCATGGATCAGCAGATTCCGGAGCGTAATTCCATGCCGCACGCCTTTGTCCTTCGCAACGACCGCAACGCCGGTACGATTCATCTTATCCCCAAGCGAATACCGTTCTCCAATCATTTCTCTGCCTTCATTGGTGATCTCCAGATCCTCTACCACGATATATTCCGCATCATACAACAAGACTGCCGAAGATACATAGCCATGATATACATGCGTTGGCGCATCCAGCGGATTCCCATAATCCTGATACCAGATTCCCTGTCCGCAGGCTTCGATACGCGGCGCGGCTCCGTCCCCATATGCCCCGATCACAATCGATGCATCCTCGCTGCCGCTGTCCGTCACCTGCAGATACTGTCCGTAAAACACACTGCCGCGTTCAAGCAAAACCTTATCGCCAGGCTGCAGTCTTGTATGATTGATTGCAAAAAGACTGGCAAATGCGCTTTCGCGTGTCAGTCCATCTTTTAAATCATTTCCGTTCTTCGAACTCACGTAATACGTCCTGGATAAGTTCGTCATACGCATCCTCCCGTAACCGCTTTTCGATGATCTGTTCTACTTCTTCATATGTGAAAAAGTCCCCATGATACCGTCCAAACAAATCCATGTTTTGTTCGTAAAAAGCTTTTTTTTCCTGCTCCGCAAAGTCCGGACACAGACCGGTCTTTCGAACCGCCTCAACCGGCTGGACAAAATCCAGCTTCAGGCGCGTCAATTCATACTGCAGATACGCCGGCGCCGAAAAATAACGCGGTCCGTAGAACCGTTTATTCTCCTGCTCCATCGTCTGCAGCATCTTGTTATGTTCCTGACGCCTTTTTTCCAATCCTTCCCATGAAGGATCCTCCAACAGACCAAGCTTTTGAGCCAAAAGGAAGGCGCCCTGCGCCTCCCTCAAGTCCTCTTGTTTCAAACAATAATTTTGCTGCATTATTTCACTGCTCCTGTAATTCCGTTTGCAAAGCTCTTCTGTAAGCATAAGAAGATGACTGCTGTCGGAAGTGTACAAATCAATACTCCAAGCATCAGCATGCCGTAGTCAACACTGTATCCACTTTTCAGGTTTGCTACAAGCATCGGCATGGTGATCGCCTTGTTATCCTGTAAAATGATCGTTGGCCACAGATAATTGTTCCATGCATTCATGAACGTTACCGTCATAGCAGCTCCGTAAGTAGATTTCATGACCGGAATAAACATCCGGAAGAAAATCTGGATCTCACTTAAGCCCTCAAGCCGTGCCGCCTCGATAATATCGTGCGGGAATGAGCGGGCCGCCTGTCGGAACAGCATGATCATAAACGGCGTGGAAATGGATGGAAGCGCAAGCGCGATCCATGTATTAACCAGCTTCCAGGAAGTAAACATCTTAAACAACGGAATCATGATCGCAACAAACGGAAGCATCATTGCAAGAAGCAGAATGCTCATTAATACATCCTTCCCCTTGTCATGATAGATCTCAAATCCATATCCGGCGATCGAGCATACGAGCAGTGTTACGATTGTGATAACGATCGCATTGCGGAACGAATTAAACATTGCAAGGCCAAGATTCTGCATATCAATCAGTGTCTTAAAGTTCTCAAAAAGATACGAACCCGGAATCAGGCGTCCTCTGACAACATCAACACTTGTATTGGTTGCTCCGCAAAGCATGTAATATAAAGGAAATGCGGAGAGTGCACTTGCCAGAATCAATACTATGTAGGAAATTATTTTTTTCGTCTTAGTCACGTTTGTCACCTACTTTCATCTGAATTGCAGACAGAATCGCTACCATTACAAGAATACATACGGACAAGGCTGCCGCATAATTAAATTTCGGTGTCTCAACAAAAGAGATATTGTAGATGTAATGTGCCAATGTCATGGTTGACTTGCCAGGTCCTCCGGCAGTCAGGTTCATAGACTCATCAAACAACTGCAAGGTTCCCGATGTTGACATAATGGCAGTCATAAGGATTGTCGGCTTCAAAAGCGGAATCGTAATCTTTATAAACTGCTGGAACGGGGTCGCACCATCAATATAGCTTGCCTCGTACACCGAATAATCAATATTCTGCAATCCTGCAAGATAGAATACCATATTATAACCGGTCCATCTCCAGATCAAAGCGATCACAATGACCCAACGCGCCGGCCAGGTACTCTGAAACCAGTCTACCGAAGATAATCCAACGGCCATAAGTGCCCGGTTCACAACTCCGTCCGGAGCAAACAATGACTTAAATATCATGGAATAAGATACAAGCGATGTCGCACACGGAAGGAAGATCAAAGTACGGAAAATTCCTTTTCCTTTGATCTTCGGACTATTAAGAAGTTGTGCCAGGATCAGTGCCAATACCAGCATGATCGGCACCTGGATCAAAAAGTAAAAAAAGGTATTAAACAGGCACTGCTGAAAGGTTTTATCCTTAAGAATTCTGGCATAATTAGAAAGTCCTGTAAAGGTTTCATTTGTCTTTCTGAAGGACAGCAGGATTGCCTGCGCCATCGGATAAAAACAAAATACAAATATCAGGATCGCTGCCGGAAGCAAAAACGCCCATCCGGTAAGATTATGCCTTTTTTCCAAACTTAATTTTGCTTTCTTCTTTTCCATGTTTCTCTCCTACAACAGTACCGGGAACGCATTCCTGCACCCCCGGTACTGTCCTGTTATTTACATTCGATGATTATTCACCAATATTAAACTCAACGGTATCCTGAGCGTTTTTGATTTCGCTGTCGATATCAGCACCGTTCTGTACTACGTTTGTAATCGCATCTGTTAATGCGCTTCTGATATCGGAATAGTATGCACCGTAATCAATTCCCGGAACCTGTCCTGCAAACTCTACGATATCCTTATATACTGCCTGTCCGCCATAGAACTCTGAAGACGCATTATAAACATCAGAATCAGCTGCAGGTAAGTAGCTTGCGATTGCTCCGGCATTTGGAAGAAGGTCATCATATAACTCTACGCTTCCACCGAAGGTTGTCTTAATGAAGTCAAATGCAAGGTCTGTGTTCTTACAGTTAGAAGATACTGCCCAGCTTGCTCCACCACAGTTTGCGTAGTTTGTAGCGCCTTCAACATCATCTAACTTAGGCATATTAACGATTGCCCAATTTCCGGACTGGTCATCAGCCGCCTGGATAGAAGACATGATCCAGCATCCCTGGATGACACCGGCTGCCATGCCCTTGTTCATAGAAGCAATATACTGATCCCAATCTGTATAGTCAACCATGATTCCCTCATCGATCAGCTGCTTGTATGTCTCGATTGCTTTCTTGAGTGCCTTATTTCCAACTAAATCGATCTTGCCGTCTACCATTGGAGAAGCACCTGCTGACTGAAGCATCTCGATGATAATCTCAGATCCGCCTGAAGAAGTAAGCATCGGAACATGATTCTTGTCAACAACCTTCTTTGCAAGTTCCATGAACTCTGACCATGTTGTATCCTTGAAATCCTCAACCTTAAGGCCTGCTGCCTCAACCATATCCGAACGGATTGCCATAATGGTAGCACCGTTATCAAATGGTACACCATAGTTCTTTCCATCAACTGTAGAATCAGCTAACTTACCGGCTGAGAACTGTGTGAAGTCAATTCCGGAATCTGTTAAATCGGTAAAGATGCCAGGATAGTTTGTTACATCCTTGTGGTAAGAATAATCCTGCATTAAGAAGATATCCGGCAGGGTGCTGTAATCACCGGCCTCAGCAGCTGTGATCAGAGCTGTCTCGATATCTGTATATACCTTTTCCTGAATATCCAGCTTAAAGTTTGGATGATCCTTCTGATAAATCTTCTCTGCCTGCTGCAAAGCATAGATGTTGAAGTTTGGATCCCATGCCCACACAGTAAGAGTCTCATCTGCCTCTGCATCGTCCCCCGCTGCAGCCTGTGTTCCATCATTTTTTACATCATTGCTTTCCTTGTTGTCTGTGCTGCTTCCGCATCCGGCGAACATAGACATTGTCATTGCCGCTACTAAAAGAGCCCCTAATACTTTCTTTTTCATTATAGTTTCCTCCTTATACTTTGAACAGTACTTACTTTATAAAATATGAAACGCATACCTTTGCCTTTCATAAGTTACCTTTACTCAATATCATCCACCCAGCGCATCTCGCCCGGCTCCAGATCCAGCTCATATACACAGCGGCCCTTGATATATACATCGGTGTGCTGTGCTTCCGAGGAATTGTTGATTACGGCAAGCTTTCCGGTTTTCCGGAACACCGCCACTTCGGTATCAACATTCGTTACATAGTAACGCTTCATCTCATTCTCCATGCCTGCCGCATAATAAATCGCGCGGAGAAGAATCCGACAGTTCTGCGGAGAATACGGAAGACCTGCAAAATATACGCTGTGTCCTTTTCCATATTCATTAACCACCAGCTGGCTATACTCTCCATCCATTGCAAGGATCTGGTAATTCTTGCCCTGTGCATAGATTCGGCTTGTTCCCTCACCGAAATCCACATCCCCATCAATATCTTCCAGAATAAAGTGGTTGGAATCCATCTCATTATACTTATCCGTGCTGAGAGAGAAGCACATCTCACGGTCCACGCCAAGCACATCGGACAGCTGGAAGTATCTTCCCTGATGCTGATAAGCCGTCGGCTCACCAACTCCGATGAATCCGCCTCCTTCATCAACGAAGCGACGAATGTTTGTCACCACAGCCTCATCGATCCAGTTTTCAGCACCACTGAATGCTGTATAGGCATCTCCAACATTGATGATTACCCTGATATCCTCCGGAACACCATTTCTTACATCATCAAATGAAATAAATTCAACATCAAACGGCATTCCGCTCAAGCACTCCAGCACGCCCTCTGCAGAATAGGTCTCTCTATGCCAGATTGCGTGATGCACCTGATTGGACATCCACTTTCTCTGCCCTCCCCAACAATTGAGAATTGCCACCTTAAACGGCGCTACATAAGCGGCTGTGCCCTGCATATTTTCATGAATCTCGCGGAACTCGGTAACAACTTTCTGGATTTCATCAATAAATCCCGGCCAGCTGCTTGCCAGCTTTAAGTATCCGCCATATCCGATTCTGTCTAACGGAGAACGGAGAAGTGCACGTCTTGCTTTTCTCCAGTTGTCTCTCGCTTCTCCGATCGGATCTCCGCCCTCGCAGAACACATCCGGGAAGAAATATGGCAAAAGACGTCCCTCTGTATAATCAACACCTTTAATATCTGAAATCATGCGAAGCGTCACACCACTTCCAACAGAACCTACGACTGCATCCAGCCCGATTCCCGCAAAATATTTACCATATGGTTCTGTTCCGATCCAATGATCGCCAAGGAACATCATTGCTTCCTTACCATAGGAATGAACGATATCAACCAGTTCTTTCGCGAGCGCACATACTTCTATCTGCTGGAACTCGATAAAGTCGCGGAACTCTTTGCTCGGCACACGGAACATACTGTTGTGGTATCCCTGATCGACAATAAATTCCGGCCGGAATTTATATCCTGCCCACTTTTCAAATTTCTCTAAAATGTATGGGCTCACACTCGCGCTATATCCAAACCACTCAACGTATTTTTCACGTTTTTTGTCATCAAATGTCAATGTAAACTGATGAAAAAATGTAGTAAAGCGGACAACGTCTATATGAGGATTTTCCTCGCACCATTTCTTAAGCTTTTCTTTTACATATTTCTGGGTTTTCGGTTGTCTCACATCATACGTCAGCTGATGTGGTGTATCTTTCCAATCATTTGTAAGGAAATTGTACATATGCACCGGATCCCAGATTAAAAATGCCAGAAAACTTACCGTATATTCATGATATGGTGTTGTCTGGATCAAAACCTCGCCTGAACCCTCGTCAAATTCCCACTGATCAATAGGAACAACCTCCCCGGTCGTCCGGTCGATTACTTCCCACCAGCGTTTCGGATCATCCAAGGTGTTTACCTTCAGCTGCTCCGTGTGGAATCCTTCCATAAGGCGGATACGAAGACTCTCACCTCTTGCAGTTACCCGGTTACTGATCAGGTATTCCTGCTGAATCTCATCCGGATTCTGGCTTGCCCACTCATTATCTTTTCTGGTTGTATAATAAGTAGCATACTTTTTAACTGGCTCTGACAAAAGTGCATCCGGCATTACCGTTCCGTCACAATCTCTTAATGCATCGGCTCCTAAGAGATTTTTTAAACGTATTGTTTCATCAATGACATCTGCGTCCGTCGGCAGTGTCAATCTTCCCTTCATCAACATTATTTCCTCCAAATCACTTTTGTTCTATTTGTTTATAGCTAGAGTATAATATCTGCAACTGTTGATATCAACGTTTTTGTTGCTCGTTTTATTATTTTTTTTGCTTTTTTATTACTAAAATACTGTTTTTTTACACTTTTTTGTGTATAATATGCCTAAGGCATCACTTTGTGCCTGCTCTTTTTCGTCTTTTTTACGAAACAGTTTTAAAAATATTGTTTTTTTATATATTTTGTGTAAAAAATGAACAATTCCGAAAATAGTATAAAATTATAATAATTGAGGGGGCTTTCTTTATGAGTAATGAATTTATCAATCTGGATTCCGGCAGCAATACCCGCGAAGACTTCCAGCTTCGCTACATTTCCATCTCCAAGTACGAGGGCGACTGGCAGTCACTCCCGCACACACACCAGTTTTCAGAGCTTTTCTACGTTCTGAGTGGAGAGGGTGCTTTCTATATTGAAGACGATAAGATTCCTGTGAAAGCGGACGATCTGATGATCATCAATCCGCATGTCGAGCACACAGAAAAAACGCTTCCAAATAATCCGATGGAATACATCGTATTCGGTGTCGAAGGACTGGCTTTCTCTTTTATTGATCCGGATCAGGACAACACCAAAGGATACAGCTTCTACAGTTACGGCTCGGACAAGAATCAGTTTATCAATTTTGCACAGTTGATGATGCGGGAATTCCATGAAAAAAAGCCCGGCTTTGAGAAAGTATGCCACGGATTGCTCCAGGTTCTTCTTGTATATATTTCACGCAAGCAAAATCTGTCCGTGATCTCTGACTCTTCCTTCCAGTTGTCCAAGGAATGTGCTCTTGCCAAACGCTATATCGATGCAAATTATGCCCAGAATATTACTCTTGATTCTTTAGCGGAGATTACGCATATTAACAAATTTTATCTGGCACACTCTTTTACAGAATGCATCGGCCAGTCTCCGATCAACTATCTGACCGACCGAAGGCTGGAAGCCTGCAAGGAGCTTCTGACATCCTCGAATCTTTCTGTCGCTCAGGTTGCCTCAAGCGTCGGATTCTCATCCCAGTCCTATTTTTCACAAATCTTCAGAAAAAAGACCGGTATGACGCCGAGACAGTATCGGAATCGCTATGCGAAATAAGCTGTTTTTGTAAGTTTTGCACAAAAAATTGTTTCATCTTTTGTGATGTTTGGCAACACTTTTGGGACAACCCATGCTATTATAATAACCGTAAACCCCCCCCAATACATTATATAAAGTTTTACTATCCCCATAGTAAAATACCTTCTCCTAAAGAACAGCGATCGATAGCTGTTCTTTTACTTTACCAAAAACGCCAGCATCGGCAAATGCCGACACTGGCGCTTTTTTGAAACGTTTTCCTTACAACCTTTAAATTTTCTTTCCACACCTCATCATTTTCTAATATATCTTCCTCGAAATAACTATACCAAATAACTTGTCCATTTTCCCGATTGCACATGACCAAAAGCCTCAGCGTAGTTAGTGTACAAAATCAGTAACCAATTCCGACAGCCATTCGGCATCCGGTTCATCCAGAATATAATAACTGCCTTGTACCACTAAAATACCGCAGCTATCATGACAATATCCTGCCTTTATGCTTTCGTCTTTTGTATCAAATACAATATCGATGTCAAAAGGACATTTGTAATCACCGGTAGTTTCACTCATGCGATTCAGTATCGCCTGCATCTGGGAAACTGCTTCTTCTGATAACGGATACTGATTTCCATTATGATCAACAAGCACCGCCTGAGTGATATTGTTAATCATATCCCTATCAAAAGCCTCATCATCTGCTAATTTTTTCATTTCTTCCACAAGCTTTAAGGACTTAACCCAGATGGTTTGCTCATTCTCGTCTTCCTCAATTGTAATATTAACTCTTCCGTCATCAAATGGAGCCAGACGCACATGTATATAATCACTATCCGATGTCAACAAAACAATCGAAAAATTATATCCCAGTAAATGAGCATCGGGATTTACAGCTTGTTCCTCCGTGATAACTTTCGCTTTCTCAATTTCTTGTACAAGCGTAATTACAGCATCACTCTCACTGTCAGCCACTGTTATATCATCCCCCGTAGCTTCCCTGGTCACACATAATATATTACATTCCGGAAATCTTATATTAGTGTCAATGGCAAACTCTGCAGAATCTCCACTTATATAAATGGGTTTGGGTAATTCTCCCAACTCTGCATAAGGCGCTAGCCACTCTGGTAGTACGCTCTCTCCAGTATCTGCCTCTGCTTCATGAGATTCAAATGTTGTTTCTCCTGTTCTTTCTTGTTCAGAACTATCGACACTATACTCATCTAAAGCTCCACATCCAGTTAACAATACAAACAGGGTTAAGACAAATAATAAAACACGTTTCATACTATAAGCTCCTTATAGAACACATTTGATAAGTTTTTGCCATGATATATAACTCCTACTCTAAAGCATTTAAATCACCACTCAAGCAATTTACCTGACAAACTGAACCATCATTCATATCAAATACCCAAGTAGGTTCATAATATCCAGTGACATCATTAAGAACAAACGCTAATTTCGAATTTGTAATATGCTTAGATTCAGATATTCCTGCGCTTGCAAGCTGAACTGTAGTATTTTCCATAACTTTACTATATGCACTGTCAAAATCTACAATTACGCTTTTCGAACGCATAGATACCTTTTCCATTTTGTTCCAGTTACCCGACATATAAATTAGAGAGGAATCATCAACAATACCCGACATATAATTTCCGACAACTTCATATCCGTCATAAGTATTTTGTAATGTCACATTATACGCAATAGTGTTTTCTTGTTCAGCGCCGCCATTTAGGTTTACTTCTGCCATGACAAGTGGTGTTACGGACTCAACCATATTATCCATATTTATCTTCTCCGCATTAGTAATAACTTTGTTTACCTGACTTTTGTAACATTCAATTGCTTCTTGCTCTGTGATGTTGATATCCTCATCGCCAATCTCAGCACCTACCATCGACAAGTTATTACCATCTCTCAACACTACTGTTTCAATTCCATCCTGTGGTAAGAGTTTAACCGGAGTTGCTTTTAAAACATATGTTGGCACTTCCATTTTTTGCAATGCACTATAATTAGATGCACTATGGGTTTGTGTAGTGCCATTAGGATTCGCTGACGAAAAACGTAATATTGTAGTTGAGGAAGCACCAGGTCTAGTATACGTACTTCCTGGAAATCCTGGGAATCGAGAATATTGAACATTTCCACTATGTGTCAATACGCAATATACTCCTGTGCTATAACCTAAATTCTGATAATACTGATTTGCCAAAATCCATGATGATTTCACAGACTCACCTGATTTTGCGTATTCTATAAATTTATCAGCAATTTTTTTATCTATTGAAGCAGGAGCACTTTCATGATAACCACAGATTGTTCTAACAGCTTTATTGCCAATCATAGCATTGGCATATCTACTTCTAGGATTTCTTCCAGATCCATCCAATTGGCGGCAAGCAGCCAAAAAAACAAACTCCAATTCTCCTCCCGCCCAGGAAAAAGGTTGATCAAAAATATTTACACTTACGTCGTTACTTGCGCCCCATACAGTCCCAGTATTTGCCCCGTGACTAGACCAATATTTTATTGTATGAGCTTTACTCCAAAAATCACTTGCTTTTACACTAGAAGGGCTTTTATAAGTTTTAGTATAGGCAGAATCATAATTTTTAATACCGTCTACAAAGGCTTGTGCATCTGATGTTCCATTTGGCGTATTATTTTCTAATCCAACAGCGGTCTTTGTTGCCGCCAAACTTGTAAATGAACTTGTACACATTACAGCAACTGCAAGTAATAAAGCCACTTTATTCTTTTTCATATCATTTCCTCGTCTTTCTTTCGTTAAAATAATTTAGTGCGTTTCAATTTTGAATCTTTATCAATTGCATTCATCCTCACATTGTTTACAATGAATTAGATGACTGCTGATTCGTTCTTTTAAGAATTTCACGAAGTCTTTCTGGCTCCTTAGGCTGATACCACTCCCCCCGACAACAAGCAGGTGAAATTGTTGCAATTGTTATAGCTAATTTTCCAACTGCCAAGCCATAGGTTTTAACTACATTGTTCATAATCTTTTGCATAAAAACTACCTCCTCAAACTTAAAAAATGAAAATACTAGTTGCGATATGGTTGTATCACAAAATCTCTTTACAATTTGTCGTTTGTGGATGAAGACGAAAAATTAGTGGATGAATGCATCCTTTTCAGCAATAATGGGAATCAAAATATCTATTACAAAATACTCTGCCGTACGAATCGTAACAAATCCATGATTTTCACTCACAACTTTTTTCATATTTTCTAACCCATATCCATGATGTAATACATTCTTTTGCACATCAAAATCATGTTCCGGTAACGGGTTCTCTGAGTGAATGCGAAACTTACTATTTTCAGTTGTTTCAATTTCTATCAACACTTCCCTCTCCAAGATTTTTATCTTATCATTTGCCTGTAATGCATTATCCAACAGATTTCCCAACACAATGCACAAATCATAATCTTTTATCGGAATCTGTCCACAATCTACATTTAAATGCACACTAAAATGAATATGATTTGCCTCATACACTGTATCATAATTAGTGAGAAAGGAATCTATCACAAGATTTCCTGTATTATACTTTACATAAGTTGATTCCAAATCATCGATTGCAGAATGTGTGTATTCTAATAGTCCTTGCAAATTATTACAGCGAATATATTCCTGAATCGAAAAATAGTGCTTTTTCACATCATGAATAAGTCTACGGTTATTACGATAAGACTCACTCAATTGCTCATACTTTTCCTTCTGAAACCTGATCTGCTGCTCCATTTGTGTATTGGCAAACTTCATTGCTACAAACGCTTGATTATTTTTAATTAAAATAAAGTTAATTACATTAAGAACAGCAAGACTTATAAAAAGGAGATTATAAAACACCGCATCCTCTGCGTATACTTTTTTTAATGGAAGAATACAATAAATTGCCAACGTAATAATAGGTGTGGAAAACAGGAGCATATTATAATTCCATCGAGATATTATGCTATTTCTCTTTCTCACAAACACAATAGATAGACACAAAATAAGTAATACCACTTTAGATCCATTATTCATGGTATTGTACAAAAGATTCATATTTTTCACTTTAAGGAAATCTGGATTGATGACTGATATCAAATAAGTAAAGATAATTTCTCCAACAGAAACTAACATCTGAAAAATACAAGTAGCCAAGATTTTTCCCTGCCAAGAAGATTTATAAAAAAAGCAAAGAAAAAATGTTGTAAATAAACTAATACCCATAGTAATTGCCTTGGCATAAGGCATATTTACCGTTTTTACCAAATATTCATTCAGGAATAACAGGAATTCAACGACACACAAAGCGAAATAATAACTTACGTTACTATATCTTTTCTGTCCTAGAAACATATTATCCAAAAATATGGTAATAATTAGCATATCTAGCAAATATGCACTCAGCATAAGTAAACACGTCATGTATGTAACCCTCCTCGTTTAATTGCCACAACCTGATTCAGATATTGAGACACTAAGATTTTTTTATTTCTTTTACTAACCGAGATTTTTTCCCCATTATCCAATATAACATCCAACCCGTAAAAAAAATGAATATGTGTCAGATTTACTAACACGGTTCTACTGCAAACATGAAAAGCATGCTCATGTAATGAACTGCTCCATGTAGACAATATTCCTTTCGCATGAATTGTCTTGTCCTTCAAGTGAAACGCAAGTTCTTTATTTTTTGCATCCACCGTTTCCAAATAATAAATGTCATTGATATTGACTATATACTCATTTTCATAACCATCAATAATAGAAACTAGTGTTTTGTTATACTCCATATCAAACAAAACATCATTCATTAACTTCTGAATTTCTATATCAGTTACTTGTTTCTGTAAAAAATGATAGGGATGAACCTTAAAACTATCCTGCATATATTCCGGATAATTACTCACAAAAACAACTTTGACATCATGATCAACATTTCTTTTTATTCGATCTGCCACATCAATCCCACTCTCATCCGGCATCTCAATATCAATAAAAATTATCTGGAAAGTATCCCGTGTGCAATATTGTTCCTGTAATTCTTTTCCATTTTGAAATTCCTCAATATGAAAATCACATTCATGCACAAACGCATAACTCAAAAGCAGCTGCATCATATGTTTACGATCTTTTTCACAATCATCACAAATGGCGATCTTCAGTGTCATGAACCTTCCTCCAACTTTTATAGAGCAATATCCCAATTATTTGGTTGCTGAAAACAACTAAAACACATAAAACTAATGTGACACAATATTTTACTTGAGCAAATTCTAGCAAAAATAAGCTCATTCCAAAAAGAAAACAACTATAAATTGTTGCGATAGTTTTTAACCGCTTTCTTTGTCGCAAAGAAAATGATTGATCAGGATGCTCAACTGGTGTCATAATCACAACACCAATAAGCAAAAGAAATAGTATAAATTGCAAAATGTAATAATTTCCAACAGAAACCTGGCTTAACAAAAGAACCATAAAAAACACACTGTACGATATCAGACTACACATTTTGCGCGAATTTGCATGCGCACCACCCGCCATCATTTTCAAAGGAACAAGTGTCAGAAGATATATTACCGAATTTAGGAAATTATGTAATACCACTCCCATTAACAATAAACTCCCATTAAAGCAAACTAAATCCAGCGCATATTCAACACAATATGAGTACACCTCTCGATCCTCTAAAGATATTTGATTATTATCTACCATACTTTGAGCAAATGTATCACCAATTTTTTTGCATATAATCATTACTTCACCCCTTTAGATTATAGTATATCCTATATTTTGACTTCTTGAAACCCGATAAAAATAAACGTATCAAAATAATGGATGAATGAACAACTTTACTTCAAAAAAACGCCAGAACCAGCATTTGCCGGTACTGACGCTTCCTTATAATGGACTTTTGGTCAACTCCTTCATTTTATTTATAAATATTCTTGAATTGAAAATCTTGTCTACTCTCCAACCTTTTCACTCACAAGTTCAAACAGTCCAAATGTTCGATTACTATAGGTTTAGTTTTCATCAGAAGGATCACCTTTCATCGCTGATGCATATTCATCCTCCGTATAGTCCCTAAGAATCGTCTCTTTAGGTACTCCATACTTTATCAAATTGCGAATAGATTCTATCCGTCCTTCCTCTCGCCCCTTTTTCACCATTTCATTGTCTCTCATCAATAAGGTCATGTATTCCAGCCTCCATTCCCCACAATCACAGTGTGTGGCTTTTTTATCCCCTACGCATCCGAACGCGAATACGCATTCTTCATCTGATTGCTCAGTTCAAACAACACTTTATCGAGAGTTGCATCTGCTTCTGCTTTCAGCATCTGTGCAATCTCCTCGTTTGCCTGCTCGCGGAGCGCATGGCGCTTCGTCTCATCATTTTCTGCTGCAAGCAATGCGTCAAACTTGTTGATCAGCTCATGTCCCTTGGACATCACTTTCTCCTGGTAACGCTCAATATGGAACAGGGACTTGCGGTACGAGGCATCCGCCATCGCTGCGATCATACGGCTGGTCCAGTAGAAGTTGTCAGTCGACACTTCGCCCGTCGTGTTGCCGAGATATTCCGGCACCTGGTCCACATCTGTGTAGAAAGGCGCAACCACGTTGAACGCATTGGAACCATACGCCACCCACTCGATCGTGCGGCAATCCTCAGCATGATCCGGTCTCATCTGGATGATAGACAGGAAATCGTTGCGGTTGATACCGATGGAACGATACGCGCCCGCCATGGATTTATCGCCGTACGGAAGATACGGATCGTACGGTGTTCCCTGAAAATGCGCAGAGAGCACATACTTGACGTCTTCCACCGTAATCTTCTTCTCCGGCTTCATGCACCATGGAATATCATCGGAAAAAGGCGTAAAGTCTGCATTTGTGCCGTCCCATACATATGTGTGCGGATTAAGGCAGCGCTCCATGTACCACGCACGCGGTGTGTTGTAGACATGGTCAGAATCATCGTGGCTTCCGAAGATTTCACGCGGATTGACAGATCCGTCCATCGACAGGTTCAGATGGTTCTGCGCGATGAAATCTGCCAGATCCGGTGAACACATGAAGTCCTTCTGCTCACCCAACGCATCTTCCATATCAAATGCATCCATACCAAACTGGTTTGGCATCACAACATACACATCATCCGGCACACGGCGCGCGATCCAGTGATGACCGCCAATCGTCTCAAGCCACCAGATTTCATCCTTATCCTGAAAGGCAATGCCATTCATCTCGTAGGTTCCGTACTGCTGTAATAATGCGCCAAGGCGCTGCACGCCCTCTCTGGCACTGTGAATGTATGGGAGAACAATGTATACGATGTCCTCCTCTCCGATTCCTCCTGCAACTTCCTCCCTGCCATCTTCTGCCAGCTGATAAGTCACAAGCGGATCCGCTCCGAGCACGCGCGGATTGGACGTGATCGTCTCAGTCGCAGTCATGCCTACATGCGCTGCATTTACGCCACTTGCCGCCCAGATTCCTTCCCCTTTGACTGCATTCGGCATCGCAGTATACTGCAGCGGATTATCCGGTAACGTGATTTTCACATGTGAGATCACGGATTCGTATTCACGCGGCTGCTCATCCGGATGAATGACTGCAAATTTCTTTGGTGTAAAATGTCCGGCTCCCGAATCATCGTTACGCGCGATCATCGTCGAGCCATCGTAGGAAGCGTTCTTTCCTACCAGAATTGTTGTACATGGCATATGTTAATCCTCCTGCTATTTCAGTATACGTACAAAAACAGGGCGCGATTCCAAGAATCACGCCCCACTTCTGCTCTCTATGATTAGATGTTCAGCAGATCACTGAATACCTTTAATGCGCCGTCTGTCTCGTGAGCAAGCACGCGTTTTGCAAGGACTTTACCAAGCTGAACGCCTTCCTGATCGAAACTGTTGATGTTCCATAAAAATCCCTGGAACATTACCTTGTTCTCGAAGTGTGCAAGTAAAGCACCCATAGACTTCGGATTTACCTGATCTCCGATGATGATGGAAGATGGACGACCACCCTCGAAGTTCTTGTTGCGGTTCTCGTCTGCCTTACCACATGCGAAAGCAACGATCTGTGCTGCGACGTTCGCGCAAAGCTTCTGCTGGCTTGTGCTTCCCTGAATATCAACGTCTGTACCGATCTGGCTGTTCTTGTATCCAACGAACTGCAGTGGAACGATATCTGTTCCCTGATGCAGTAACTGATAGAAGGAATGCTGTCCGTTTGTTCCAGGCTCACCGAAGATAACCGGACCTGTCACATAATTGATTGGATCACCGAAACGGTTGACGGACTTACCGTTGGACTCCATATCCAGCTGCTGTAAATGTGCCGGGAAGCGGCTGAGTGCCTGTGAATAAGGCAGTACAGCGGTGCTTGGGTATCCGAGCACGTTACGCTCATAGACACCGATCAAAGCGTCAAGCATTGCGGCGTTCTTCATAACATCATCATTTGCTGCAAGCTTATCTTCCTCTGCTGCTCCGTCTAAGAAATCTGCAAATACTTCCGGTCCGAAAGCCAGTGATAATACGGCTCCGCCGACAGCAGATGTAGAAGAATAACGTCCGCCAATGTAATCATCCATAAAGAAAGCTGCCAGATAATCATCACTCTTAGCGAGTGGAGATGTCTCACTTGTTACAGCGATCATATGGTTCGAAGGGTTCAGTCCTGCATTCTTTAATGCGTCCTTAACGAAAGACTCGTTTGTTAATGTCTCAAGTGTTGTACCTGACTTAGATACAAGTACGAAGATCGAATGTGCAACATCGATAGAATTCAATACTGCTGCTGCATCATCAGGATCTACGTTACTGATGAATTTGGCTTCCATCTTGAATGTATTGTTCTTCTTAGCCCAGTTCTCTAATGCAAGATACATCGCACGAGGACCAAGGTCACTACCACCGATACCAATCTGAACAACAGTTGTAAATTTCTCACCTGCCGCATTCGTAATCTCACCAGCGTGAACCTTGTTCGCGAAATCTGCGATGCGGTTCTGCTGCTCTACATAGAATGCACGCTTATCAACACCGTCTGCGGTAACAGCGTCACCGAGCTGTCCACGTGTCATATGATGAAGAACCAGTCTGTTCTCTCCTGTGTTGATCACTGCTCCGTTGTAGAGTTCTTTAAACTTATCAGCAAGCTGAGCCTCGTCAGCTAACTTAACAAGTGCTGCAAGTACGTTATCATCTACTGCTTTTGCAGCATAGTTATAAGTAAAGCCTGCTGCCATCGGGATGCTGTAATTCTTTACACGCTCCGCGCCGTTCTCACCGGTCATAACCTCTGCAAGATTGACCTTTGCGGTATCCTTCAGCTCCTGATAGGATGCAAGTGTATCCAAATTGTTCCAGGTAACCATGGTCGTTCCTCCTTAAATCTATCCCATTCTCTTTTAATTATTTGTAACCTCTGTGATTATACTATTAAATTCTGTCAAGTTCAAGTCCTCCTATTTATAAGAAAAAGCAGCATTGACGCATGTTTCCATGAATCAATGCTACTATATGTGATTGCTTTAAAAGCAATCATGTAGCGTCCGCCTTCGCGAAGCGAACTTTTATGGCCGGATGTTCCAATTTAGATAAGTCCCTGCACAAGAATAATTAAAATCAATATTGGCAGTATAAATTTAAAATACGGGTGCAGCCACCGCGCAATCTTAATGCCTTTACCGGTATTCGCTTCCTCGAGATAATTGTCAAATCCCCATCCCCACTTCGTCACGCAGAACAGGAGATAAACGAGCGATCCGAGCGGCAACAACAGATTGCTGACGATGAAATCCTCGCTGTCTAACACATCTCGCGCACCAATCAGATGCAGATCGCTCCAAATATTGTAGCCAAATATGCAAGGCAGACTCGCGATCAGAATCACGATACAGTTAATCCATGCTGCCTTATTGCGGCTCCATCCAAACATATCCATACAAAAGGACATGATATTCTCAAATACCGCTATAATCGTAGAAAAACTTGCAAATGTCATAAACAGGAAGAACAGAGTTCCCCAGATTCTGCCTCCCGCCATGTGGACAAACACATTCGGCAGCGTCACAAAAATAAGCGATGGTCCTGCAGTCGCCTCAACACCGTAGCTGAAGCATGCCGGGAAAATGATCAGACCTGACATGATTGCCACAAACGTATCAAGCGCACAGATTCTGGCGCCTTCGCCGGCAAGCGAATGATCTCTTCCCATGTAGCTTCCGAAGATTTCCATCGCCGCCACACCCAGACTCAGGGTGAAAAAGGCCTGATTCATCGCAGCCGATATCACGTTTCCAAAACCGACCTTCTGAACCGTTGTCCAGTTTGGTACAAGATAGAATTTGATTCCCTCTGCCGCTCCGGAAAGCGTAAAACTGTGTACCGCAAGCACAATGATCAGCACAAGAAGTGCAGACATCATGACTTTGCTGACTTTCTCAAGTCCGTTCTGTAACCCTCTGCTGCATACAAGGAATCCTGCGAGTACCGTCACGACCATCCAGAAAGTCATCTGCTTCGGATCCGCCAGAAGGTTATTAAATACGGTTCCGGTTGCCTCGGCATCCATTCCGGCTTTAAATTCTCCGGTCAGGAATTTGTAAAAATAAGTGACCATCCAACCGGATACCGTCGTATAATACATCATGAGCATCACGCAGCCAAAAATAGCCACCCATCCATGCAAATGCCACTTGCTGCCCGGTTTCTCAAGTTCTTCGTATGCCTGAACCGCACTCTTTTTGCTGGCGCGCCCCACCGCAAGCTCCATGGTCAGTACCGGAAGCCCCATGATCACAAGGAAGATCAGATACAGCAGCACAAACCAGCCGCCTCCGTTCTGCCCCGCAACATACGGGAAACGCCAGACGTTTCCGATTCCGATTGCACACCCGGCGCTCACAAGCAAAAATCCCAGACGCGATTTAAATGATTCTCGTTTCATATAAAATGGTATCCCCTTAGTATTTGTTATAAAAATCCGTCGCACTCGTTCTGTGCAACAAGTGATTGTCACCCTGCGTTTTATGGTCTACGCATTGCACAACTCTGTGACAACTTCGTTGATCACCTTGCCGTCTGCCTTTCCTTTAAGTTCCGGCATAATGGTCTTCATGATCTGTCCCTTATTCTTGGTTGCGATCACGTCCGCAAATTTCTCCTGTACAATCGCAACGACTTCCTCCTTAGAAAGAAGCTTCGGTGCATACTCCTGCATGATGTCGTGACGTTTCTGATACTCAGCGATCAATTCCGTACGATCCTTCGGACAGGAATCAATCTGCTCCTGAACCGTCTTAAGTTCCTTCATGATCGTTGTGTTGACCATATCCTCCGGAATGTTATCGCGGCATCCGGCATCGATTGCATTCTTCTTTACTGCCGAAACGAGAGAAGAGATTGCGTCTTTGCGCTCTTTGTCATGTGCCTTCATTGCTGCGATCATGTCTTTTTGTAACTGTTCGATTGTCATTGTATTTTCCTCCTGAAATTATTATTCTAATCTTCGACCATTCTCTCGCGATCCATGATTTTCCCAATCGCAAGTGCAACGGTCCAAGTCTTTCACAAGATTCACATCATCTTAAATCCGTACCGCGTCAGGTCCACCTTACCGTCCTGCACTTCGATTCCATCCGCTTCAAGTCTTCGCGCCTGCTCCCCGGCTCCGCCGAAAGCGAATGCTCCCGACAATTCTCCCTTCGCATTCACCACACGAAAACACGGGATATGTTCCGGATCCGGATTCTTGTGTAACGCATTGCCCACGGCGCGTGCCATCTTGCGGTCACCCGCCATCTCTGCAACCTGTGCATAAGTCGCAACGCAGCCCTTCGGAATCTTCTTGACCGCTTCATAGATGCGCTTCGTCGGGCTGTCCGTCACAAGCTCGTAACTGAGCGCGATCATGCGCCGGATCTCCTCGTCCGGAATGCTTCCATCCAGGATCACGGTGTTCCAATGCTCCTTATTCTGATGGTACGCCGGGATGACTGCCGCGTATGCGCCGCGCCAGATTTCCCTCCAGTCGGCATCCACTTTCAGATTCAGATTGATTGATCCGTTCCGCTCGTATATCCACAGGAACGCTTTGTCGCTTCCCTTGACCCGGACAAGCTGCCAGTTGTCATCATGAAAAGGCGCTGCCTGATACGTGTCCGGAAACGAAAGTCCATATGCGAGCGCTTCGTCTCTTGTTGTCATATAATTTACCCCTTAAAAAGAGATCGTATGATCATGTGGCGTCCACACGCAGTCTCGTGTGATTTCCTCAAGCGACGCAACACCACACATCTTCATCGTATCTTCCAGCTCGCTGCCGATCTTGTCAATGTAACTCTTGACGCCTTCTCGCGCGCCACCGTACACCGCAGTCACGAATGGCCTTGCAATAATCACTGCATCCGCGCCAAGCGCCAATGCCTTAAAGACATCGGTTCCCGAACGGATTCCACCATCCACGAAGATCTTCATGGAGCCATCCACTGCATGCGCGATGTCTTCCAGCACTTCGGCAGTTGCCGGACACTGATCCAGCACACGTCCACCGTGATTTGACACAACGATCGCAGACGCGCCTGCTTCTTTTGCCTTCAAAGCGCCTTTTGTAGTCATAACGCCTTTTACGATAAAAGGCACACCTGCGGTCTGCGCAACCTCATGGAGTTCCTCCACGGTTTTGCTGCCCGCCGGCGGATCCAGATTCTTGAGGAACGGAAGTCCCGCTGCATCCACATCCATCGCTACCGCGAAAGCACCAGACTCATGCACCATCTTCATCTTCTCACGGATCGTCTCGATGTTCCAAGGCTTCACAGTCGGAATGCCGAGTCCGCCAGCCTTCCTGATTGCCTCTGTGGCAGCGACCATTACGTTGCCATCTGTGCCGTCGCCGGTGAATGCAGCGATACCAAATTCCGCACACGAAGAAACTAGTATATCATTATAGGAAATGTCGTTTAAACAATCGCCATAATGCAACTGCACCGCGCCAACCGGTCCCGCGAAAAACGGATACCTGAAGCTTTGTCCGAACAGATGCAGACTTGTGTCAACCGGTCGGTTCTCAGCGATCGTGTCCATCTGTACACGGATTTCCTTCCATTTATCATAATTGCGTTTCGCGGTATCCCCGACACCTTTGGATCCCGGTCCCGGCATCTGGCTCCCGCACGCGCGCCCGTTGCACTCATTACAGGCTTTGCAGTAATTTCCGATACGGCCTCGCGCCGCCTCGATACATTCTGCGTAATTCATCATGCTACCTTCTTTCATTTATTGCTTCCGTAACGATTCAGACTCCCACCACACATTCACGAAAACGCACGAGGCAAAATCGTTACCCTATGAATTAGACTAGCATCCTGAATTAAGAAAGTCAATATCATACAAATAAGGCGCACAGCCATCTCCATACACAGGAATCCGACCATGCGCCTTATTGATTCTTAACGATTCAATTCTATTATCTATTCTACATTCTTGAGCGCCTGATCCATCGGAATCTTCTTGATTCGCTGGAAGTCAAGAACCATAACAATCACGTATCCGATCAGCACGAACGCAAACATCTTCACGTAACTGATCGTCTCCATATGGAAGCTAAACCAGCCGCTGTATGTCATAAGAATCTCCTTCCATGCGAAGTTCATAACCCACACGCCGACCGCCACCGTGAGTACATCGATGACAAGCATAACGATTGTGGTCGAAAGCAGATAGAGACTTGCAATCTCGCGGTTCTCGTAGCCAAGAATCTTCGTCATGGAGATCGCATTCTCATTTTTCTCGATGATCAGTTTCGTCAGAAGATAGATCATCGCCATGGACAACAGGATGCACAACACCTGGAAATACTGCATGTAGGAACCCATCGAGTGATCCAGCTGATCGCACATCTTCGTGATGTCGCGCTTGGTGATCGTCGAAGCGATCATATCGCTGTCAATATCCGTAATCTTCGCATCGGAGAAAAAGCCGGAAAATGCATCATCATCCAGATCAAACACTTCGCGATACTGATCGATCGGCATAAATACCGCGATTGATTGGCACTTATCATAAATTCCACAAACCTTAAAGTTGTAAGTGTCGTCCGTATATTTCTCTTCCAATTTGATGGTATCGCCAATCACAATTCCATACTTATCCGCGTATGAATTGGAAATATACACTTCATTCTTCTCAAGTGATTCCAGATCCGAAATCTCGATGTACCGACTGTCGTCCACAACGCCGTATGTCGAGATCTCCTCGTCCAAAGCGTCTGACCGCTTCACGAGCGACTTCATCGCGAACATTTCCGCGTCCTCATTGTCCGTCGTCACGATCGAACCATCCGCGTTCTGATAGGTTTTCAGCACATACTGATACTTCGTAAACATGAGATTTGACGCATGCTTCTGATAATAAGTAAGTGTATCCGGCATACCGACTGCCATCGCCAGCATCACCATGATAAAGCAGATGCCGACAAACAGGATCAGATAATTCGATATATTCTGGAACATGATACGCACGCGGAAGCGGCTCATAAACTTCCAATGTGGAAGACGGATTGCCTTTTTCCGCTTGGATTTCTTTAAGTCATGGCGCAGAAACTGCAGCGGAGTATGTCGCAGCATGCGCACGATAACGATCAGATTGACCACAAACATCAGGATGATCGGAACCACCGTCGTCTTCACGAACGCATCCGGGTTCCAGACCGTCTCATAAGTCGGCAGGCTGTAACTGTTGTAATACATGCCGACCACCACGTTTTTGAACACGGTATAACCCAGAATATTTCCGACGATTGCCGCCAGAAATGTCACGATTACCGGCATCGACAGGTAATGGCGCACCAGCTCGCCACGCGTGTAACCCGATGCGCGGAGCGTACCGATCGTCGAAGATTCTTTTGAAATCGTATTGCTGATCGTCACACCGAAGATAAAAGCGATAATGATGATCAGAATGTCAAGAATCACACCGCCCATCGACATATCCGATCCCATATCGTCGGTTGCGAAGTTGATCGCCGGATTGCCGTAACTCGGGACATAATCCTTGAGTTCGTTGCCATGCAGCATTGTCTGTGCAGCAAGCACCTTGCGGAAGTCGTCGGACAATGCCTTCTCTTCCTTCTCGTCTGCAGGCGCATCCTTATATTTCCAGGCATATGCATAATGGATGGATTCCCCTAACCGGTCAAAGCCCTCATCTGTGACCATCGCCACATCAAACTTGATCGCATCAAATATCAGATCCGTTGTCTTCTCATGAAGCGTCGAATAATTGACGTACGCAATCAATCCAACCACTTCAAATTTCTCACCACCCACGCGGATCGTGTCACCGACTTTCATGTCGACATTGTCCGCATGCATACGATCCACCGCGATCTCATTCTCATTCTCCGGCAGCCGTCCGTCCAGCACACACGCTAAGTTTATATTATCGGTTTTGGCAAAAACGCGCACGGTTCCATCATTCTTGCCGTCATTGTTGTTGTCTTCCTTCTCATTTCGGAAGAAATTCTCGTAAATTATAACCGGAACGTCGCTCGCATCTTCTTCCTCCTTGCCAGTAATTGCAGACATATCCACCTGCTCGCCACTCTCCACATCCTTGATCAGATCCGAGTCTGCTTTCTCGCTCCACTCGAAATGACCGTCCTCACGCTCATACTTCGTGACGCTTTCGTCCGCAGCCTTCATCATACTTTCATTCGCAACATACATTCCCGATACGAATCCGATCGTCAGCACAAGAAACGCAAACACAATCAGATACTTTTTCCAATCCCCGATCAGTTCTTTGGGAATACGCTTGATCAGAGGGTTAACGATTCTCTTCTTCATAATGCCCCCCTTACCACTCTATATCCGCTGCCGAGATCTTGTGCTCATTGATGTCGTTGTGACGTACCGCTCCATCACGAAGCTTGATAATGTGATCTGCCATATTCCGGATGGCTTCGTTGTGCGTTACCATAATGATCGTGTTGCCGTACTTCTTGTTGACATCCTCGATCAGCTTTAAGATTTCCTTCGAAGTGTTATAATCGAGTGCTCCGGTCGGTTCATCGCAAAGCAGAATATCCGGATTCTTCACGATCGCACGTCCGATCGACACACGCTGCTGCTGTCCACCGGACAACTGGTTCGGCAGCTTGTGGCGATGCTCGTACAAGCCAAGCGTATGCAGAAGTTCATCGATATCCAACGCATTATCCGACAGGTACGCGCCCACCTCGATATTCTCCTTCACATTCAGGTTCGGAATCAGATTGTACATCTGGAACACATAACCGAGATGTTTTCTGCGGTACTGCGTCAACTTCTTCTCACTCATATCCTCAAGCTTGTCGCCCGCGATCGAGATATAACCGGAGTCCGCGTGATCGATTCCTCCAATAATGTTAAGCAGTGTTGATTTGCCCGAACCGGACGGTCCCAAAAGCACACAGAATTCGCCTTTTGCCACAGAAAAATTCATTCCGCGCAACACTTCCTGTCTGGTCTCGCCGCTGCCGAAACCTTTCTTTAAATCTACAATTTCCAAAAATTGATCCGTATTGTTTCCCATAAATACTCCCTTCTTTACTTGCTCCTTCAAAAAATTAAAAAATGCAATCAGGAGTTAGTCTCAACTAATCCTAATTGCATTATAGCAAACTGTAACATATGAGCAAGTATTCAAATGATAATCTTTATCATTAATCTGTTTTTTGGAAGAATGTGGAAATATTCTATTGAATCCCCTATGATTGTTGTTGATTATTGCGAAACATCCGCGGACTTTTTTCGAAATAATCATAAAGTCCCACGCATAGCAAGGAAAATTTCATATATCCGTTCCTCTCATAAAGCCACAAAAACACTTTATCTGTGTCTTTCACGCGGACAAGCTGCCAGTTTTCATCATGAAAAGGCTCATTCTTCACTATCGAATAAGAAAATGCGGAGAAAGTGTATACTCCTTGCCTCCTGCCCAGACTTTCACATTGATGCGGTAATCACCCGGCTCCAATTCCCCATACAAATACGACCAGTCATACTCATGAGAGATGCCGTCCTCCGGCGGAATAATAATTCCAATATCTTCAAATCCAACATCGTTTTTGGCATCAAGTTCTTCCCACTGATTCCCATTCTTTTTCTCAATGGAGAAATACTCTCCGGTCATGTATTCTCCCTCAAGTTGCGGATCATATCGTGTGAATTCCACCGTTGCAGCGGTATCAGAAACTTTCGTAACAAGCGCCTGTACTCCGATTTTATCATTGGCTGCGTCATCATCATATACCCCGATCGCGCCTGACTGCTCGGCAGGATCATACTGCAGAGTTTTGAGGATCTGCATGACTAAGCCGCCATAAGTCATAGAAAGCGAGCATGACTCGCCGCCTTCGATTTCAGGTTCTTCCACTGTAGCATCATCCACCGTCAAAGCAGAATTTTCTGTTGCAGCACCTCGAACCGCTGAATCTGTACGATCATCATCCACTTGTACATTCCACCACGCATCCACTTCACTTGCTAATGCTACGATTTTCTCATCGTCGCCATGAAACGCAACAAACGACCATATCTCACTTCCGTCATAGTAACCGACATTCGCTTCAACTCCGGCAATCTTCCACTTCTCTTCTTTCAGTCCGGTTCCGCATACGCCAAAGGTATCCTGATAGCCGACTTCCACGTAACCCTTCTGTCCCTTCGGATAGAACTGGATGCCATAGGAACTGCTGAGCAGCGCATCATCCCCGACCGGGCACAGGCGATACTCCCATCCTTTTGGAATCGTCAATGTAATGGAACCGTATGGGCCCTCCTGCGTCACGGTCGTGCCTTGCAGCTTTTGTGAATCCGTTTGATCGAGTCCTTCATCCACATCTTCTGTTCCGTCAATCGTCGCCTCTGTCTGATCAACGACCGGCTGCGTACTGTCCAGCGGAAGCGTTGCTATGCCGCCGCATCCGGTTGCTGTAATTAGCATCGCCCCTATGATCAACAAATCTGCTATACGAGTATTCATAAAATGTTTTTTCATCGCATTCCCCTCCTATTTTCAACGATCAAATCATCTTTCTATTTTGTAAGTGTCACAGAGGTATTCTTTTGTTGCATCGAATCTTAATTTCCACAGGGCTTTTTTCTTTATATTTTCAAACTACTCTCAATAATTATTCGTACCAACAAATACTTCATATATTTTCTGATATCGATATCCCTTTTTCACAATTGTTGTATCTGGTACAATTACTTTCAAATCTACCAACTGATTTATTATTTTTGACACAACATTTACGGATACTCCGGACATTTCCTGCACTTCTTTTTTGGTAAAAACAATTTGTTTCATGATAACAGGCATTATTCTGTATATAGAATTTCCTTTGAACACTTTAATTGTTTCCATATCGTTCTTATATATCTCTTTGATTCTTTCAAGTTTATAAATATACGAATTACACTGATCAATAACGCATTGCAGAAAGAATTTAATATATCCTGTCACATTGCCCCTTCTACATTCCATTAAATTTCTTTGATAAGATGGTTTATACAATTCAAGGATCTCTGACATATACAAAATAGGTGTGCCTTCATCTAACATTGACATTTGTACTGGAATCAAAGCTCTCCCTAATCGTCCATTTCCGTCTTTGTAAGCATGTATTGTTTCAAACTGCATATGAGATAAAGCAACATTTACCAACAAAGGATCTACAAATTCATCATTCATATAATCATACAAATTCATAAGTAATCCATACACCTCTTCCGGAATTGGAGGTATAAATGTTGCGCTCTCCATTGTACACCCTCTAGGGCCGATCCAATTCTGCGTGATTCTGATTTTGCCCGGAGTCTTCTGTGATCCTCTAACGCTATCCAATATAATCCTGTGCATTTCATTCACAAGTTCATAATTTATTTTTTCTCCTGATTGAAAACGAGTTTGTGCATATTCAATTGTCCTTTTCAGATTTTGAATTTCCTGACTATCATCACTTTTTTCCATATATTTTAAATAATATATTTCATCCTGTGAAATTTGTGTTCCCTCAATCTGTGTTGATTTGTAACTTTCATTTAAAATAATAGAATCTAAAAAAAAACCAGCATCAAATTCCAATGAATTTAACATTGATTTATATTCGCCATATTTTACATTTGCTTCCGCAATTAATTTTAGCAATTCTTTGTCTATTTTATACTCTAACGGCATTTTTTTCGCTTTATATGGTTCCATTTATCCCACTCCTTTTCATTCATAGTGATATTATACCTTTTATAGTGCAAAAAATCACTGTTTTTTGAAAAAACAGTGATTTTTTGCTTATCTAATGCAGATTTTTCACTATATTTACATCTTACACATAAAATTACCTGCGCCCCAGCGCAAAAATTTCTTCACCTGCATCCCACTACCCGGTGACAGTTTTCATATGAATGCTATTATTGTAATTGGTCAACCTCACGATTGTCAGGGAAATGCTTTAAATCATGGTTGACACATTGAATTCTTTGTTCTAACCTATGAGTTGCGAATTTTACATATTTAATCCGAAGGTATAATCATGAGAAATAAATCAATCACAAAATCAACGAAAAAAGCCGAGTCCATCGCTCACATATACAGCAACGTCGATCTGCGCAAGCTGCTGATCCCAATCATCATCGAGCAGCTCCTCTCATCCCTGATGGGAACCGTCGACACCATGATGGTCAGCAACGTCGGCTCCGCCGCAATCTCCGCGGTCTCGCTCGTCGACTCGATCAACATATTAGTCATTCAGGCACTGTCCGCGCTTGCCGCCGGAGGCGCGATCCTCTGCTCCCAGTATCTGGGCAGTCACAATGAAAAAGGCGCCAATAACGCGGCGCGCCAGGTACTTTATGTTATGGCACTCTTGTCGACCGCATTGTCTGTCGTATGTCTGGTGTTCCGTTATCCGTTGCTGCGCGCCATCTTCGGTGCTGTAGAGGCAGATGTTATGCGCAATTCACAGGTCTACTTCCTGTTCACGCTGCTTTCGTTCCCGTTCATCGGTCTCTACGATGCCGGTGCTTCGATCATGCGTGCACAGAACAACAGCCGCACGCCGATGATCATCTCCGTTGTCTCGAATTTTATGAACATCGGTGGTAACGCAATCCTTATCTTCGGCTGCAACATGGGTGTCGAAGGCGCTGCGATCTCGACACTGATCTCACGCATTTTCTGCGCAGTTGCCGTCATTGGATTCCTTCGCATGGAGGATCAGGTACATCCATTGAAAACCTATATTTTCCATTCCCGGAAAACGCCATCGGTTCAAGGTGTCCAATTGGACACCCCTGCAAGTATCGCTCCAATCCGCGTCCGCAACTACCTTGCGATCCGCCCGGACTGGTTAACTATCAAGAAAATTCTGCTGATTGGTATCCCGTCCGGCATCGAGAACAGCATGTTCCAATTCGGTAAGCTCGCGATCCAATCGACCGTCTCCACTCTTGGAACCGTTGCGATCGCGGCACAGGCGATGACCAACATTCTGGAGAACTTAAACGGTATCGCAGCGATTGGTATCGGCATCGGACTCATGACCGTCGTCGGCCAGTGCCTCGGTGCCGGTCGCAAGGACGAAGCCATCTATTATATTAAGAAGCTCTCCTGGCTGGCAGAGATTGTCATTATCGCAAGCTGCCTGCTCGTGTTCTCTTTGACCAAGCCAATCACCATGCTCGGTGGAATGGAAAAAGCCAGCGCCGATCTCTGCTTCTCCATGGTCGTATTCATCACGATCGTAAAGCCGATCTCGTGGGTGCTTTCCTTTGTTCCTGCTTACGGAATGCGAGCAGCAGGCGATGTCAAGTTTTCCATGATCACCTCCTGCTGCACGATGTGGCTTTGTAGAGTAAGCTTATGTATTTACTTATGCCGCGTATGGGGCTTCGGACCGATTGCCGTATGGATCGGCATGTTCGCCGACTGGAGCGTGCGCGCGGTCATCTTCACGCTGCGCTTCCACTCGCGCCGCTGGCTGAACCACCACGTCATCGATTAGTAATCGCGCTCAAAATGCTGGTAATCCTTAGAGTGTGTCCAATCGCCACCCCAGGTGAACCCATGCTCCTTGAACAGTTTGTAACATAGATCCTCATGATCGATCTTGTGCGGGAAATCCTTGCTGCGATCCACATAGTCCGCGCCGTTCGCCGGCTCGATGGAAAGCTTTCCGTCCACCGTCTTCACATAAGGATTGTAACGCGTGTTGATATCCACCGCCATCCCAAGCCCATGCCTGGAGATGCGCGTCGTGTGTGAAATGAACCGGAAATTGAACGCCGAAGAATTGTTGTCACTCATCGAAGCTTCGTCATCCGCATCGTATTCATCCACAAGGCGGACTTTCTCGATCGGATAATCCGCCTTATACAATTCCTCGAAAATCGCAAGCACATCATCGGCAATCGCCTTATTTACAACGAGCTCGCCGTCCTTCGCTTCCCCGTCAAATCCCATATGCCGCACATGCACGTAGCGCAGATCCTCGCGCGGAACCGTGCAGTCTTCCTTGTAAGATTTCCCCTGCATCTTAGCGAAGATGTCGTCCGGAATCTCGGAAATATAGAAATCATCAGCATAAGAAGCTTCCGGAGTTTCTGTATCGGATTTTCTGTCAGATTCTGTACCGACTGTATCTGTCACCTTCTCTTGTGTCTCCTGCGGCACTTCTTCTGAATCTCTGTCAGCAACAAGCTCTCTCTCCTGCACCACCTTCTCCGATGCATTCTCCGTCTCTGTGTTCACTCCACTATGTTTGTTATTTTTTATCACGCGGCTTCCCACCACCGCGGCTCCCGCCGCAAGGATGAGCGCGAGTGCAATCATAATTTCTTTTCTTTTATTCATAAACTACTCCCTGCATCAACTCCACAAGAAACACTTCATACAGAATGTGCATGCTACTTCTTCTCCAATGCTTCTTCCAGATTCTCAACCACGATGCGCAAAGCTTTCAATCTCGCATAATGCTTATCATTGGACTCCAGAATGTGCCAAGGCGCATACGTCGTGCTCGTCTTCGCGATCATCTCGTCCACAGCCACCTCATACGCATCCCACTTCTCGCGGTTGCGCCAATCCTCGTCCGTAATCTTCCACTGCTTCTCCGGCGTGTTCTGCCGCTCCGTAAAACGCGCCAGCTGCGTATCCTTATCAATATGCACCCAGAACTTGATCACGATCGCACCCCAATCCGTCAATTCCTTCTCAAACTCATTGATCTCATTGTATGCGCGCTGCCAATCGTTCTCACTGCAGAAACCTTCCAGCCGCTCCACCATCACGCGGCCGTACCACGTGCGATCAAAGATTGCAAAATGCCCGGTCTTCGGCAGACGCACCCAGAAACGCCACAGATGATGACGGCTTTTCTCATAAGGCTTCGGACTCGCGATCGGGATTACCTCGTATCCGCGCGGATCAAGTGCCGCCGTCAGCCGCTTAATATTGCCGCCTTTACCTGCTGCATCCCAGCCCTCGTAAGCAACGATGATCGGAATGTGACGCCGATACGCCTGATTATGCAGATCGTGGAGCCGCGCCTGCAAAGCTTTCAACTCCTTCTTGTACTCCTCCGGCTCAACCGAAACACTTAAATCCACTTCAGACAGTTTTGGCATTTTCTTGAGCGGGAATGTATTCTGGATCAGCGGCACCGTGAGCGCATGATTCTTGAGTGCCATATCAATGCCCGCCACGATCGTCTCCATAATCTGCAGCTCCGCCCATTTCTTTGCCTTCGCATCGATCACATACCAAGGCGAACTTGAAGTTGTCGTGTCCTCAAGAAATGTATCATAAACCTCGTAACACTTGTCATAATGCTTGTTCTCCCACAGGTCAAAATCATCCACCTGCCAGGCTGTATTCTTCGAATCTAAAAGGTTGTCCAGACGTTTCCGCTGCTCCTTCTTACTGATATGAAAGAAGAATTTCAGCACCAGATAACCGTTATCGGTCAGACCTCTCTCGAAACGCCGCACACTTCCGATTCGCTCCTTATACAGCTTCGCATCCATATGATCCATCAGCACATCGTGACAGATCTCCGACATCCAGCCGGAATCCATAAACAGGAACCGGCCCGCCTCCGGAATCTGTTCCATAAAACGCGTCAGAAACGGCTTACGCTTCTCCTCCGCGGTCGGCGCATGCATCGATACTGCCGTAAAAAAGCGGGGATCAAGCTCCCTGATCACACGACCTAAAAGTGTGCCTTTACCTGCGGCTCCCCAGCCCTCAAACAAAATCAGTACCGGGAGATTCTTCTCCTTCATCTGCATCTGTTGCGCAAAAAGCCGCGCGTGCGCCTGTTCCAAACGCTCGTGCAGCTCCTCTTCCTCCGGTTTCAATAATGCCTTGTAATTCTCAATCATGTAAAAACCCTCCTTATGTACTTGTCACTTCCCCAACTGTTACCTACATTGTATCCATTATGCAGTACAAATACTTTGTTTTACATCAATTCGACTAAAAACATTTCGTACAGATCATCTTCTCCTTGCAGAAGCGGTGAATTCTCGCCTCCACCATTCGTCGAGCGACGCATCGCTGCGTAAGAATCCTCTCCCGCAGTAACCAGGTCAAATGCCGAAAACGTACATCCATGCTCCTGCGCAATCCTGCAAAAAGCAGACACCGGATTCTTCATCTCACGCGTTGCAAGTAATGCCTGCGCCAGCTCCGGATTGGAACGCGCCTCCGCTTTTAAATTTTCTAATTCGTCGTAGATGTTCATAATATAGCCTCCTTCAATCCTTCGATTTTATCCCCTCAGCTTATACTATTAAATGTTAGTGTAGATATTCATCCACGGTCTGTCAAGCGAATTAGTTTTCTCCAAATCCGCGATTCAAAAACTCGTTCCACTTCGCGTTCGTATCCTCCAGCTCATGCTTCTTCATAATCCGGTTCCGGTCACTGAGAATCGCTAACATCTCATCCACAATCTCCGCCATCGGCAGCTTCTTATAGTGCGACAGATACCCCATCATCCGCTGCGCCGTCCAATCCGTGTTCAGATTCAGCGAAATCTGCTCACAGAATTCCTGCGGATAGCCACGATTAAGGAGCGTATTATATAGTTCCATTGATTTTGATGTTCTCGGCTTCATCATAATTCCTCTTCCGTCATTAGAATTTTACAACTTCCGGCGTTACTGTTCACACCTAACGGTGTTACCAGCAACGATTACAGCCCATTTAAAATGCCTCTACGAGGCAGGGGCTGTAATCACTCAATAATTAATACTATGGCGCATAGCTTGACAGCGTGGTGTCAAGCTTGCGTCTGAACAGTAACCTTCCGGCTCATTGAAAATCAGGTCACTCCGTAAGCTTTGCCCACTCCGCTTCCTTAAACCCAACAAGCACCATATCATCCGTCACCGCAAGCGGCCGCTTCACAAGCATTCCATTCGTTGCCAGAAGTTGTAACTGCTCATCCTCGCTCATCGTCGGGAGCTTGTCCTTCAACTTCATTTCCTTGTACAACATTCCGCTTGTATTGAAGAACTTCTTCAACGGCAGTCCGCTCAACACATGCCACTTCTTCAATTCCTCATATGTCGGATTCTCTTCCACAATATGACGCTGCGTGTACGCAACTCCGTGCTCATCCAGCCACTTTCCAGCCTTCTGGCAGGTAGAACATTTCGGGTAACAAATAAAAAGCATAGTCTCTCCTCCTTACTCAATCACATATAAAACATCCGCTATACCTTACACCCAGTATAGCGGATATCCATTAAAACCGCATCCCACACTTCGGGCAAAATTCAAAATCTTCCGCCGTCTCATATCCGCAATTGCTGCAACGTTTCACGCCCCTGCTATAACCTCCCTGGTTCACTAGTCGCAGATGTTGTGGCAATATCTCAATCTGCTCACCGCGCGCGATTGCCTTGCCAATCTCCGGATCCAATTCATACAACGTACCACAACAGCTCGTCTGCACATAATAACGCCTGTTCCATTTAAAGCACGGAATCAGAAAAAGCGACAATACTGTATAAGTCATAAACACCTGATATCTTCCGTACTTCCCGCATACGTCACAGATCACCGTCTGCACGAAATCGAAATCTTTTCGTCCGTCTGTAATTCCCATCATAAAAAACATGATTTTTTCCTGTTCCCTACGCTTTCTATCCCTGATTCACTTCTCTAAACTTTGCCTGCATTGTAGGATTGTCTTTAGTAAGCTTTTTGACACTGACTTCATCTACTTTATTGTTTGCAATTCTAAGCTGATTATCAGATCCCATAAGTTCCTTTTTCACCTTCTGCAAATGATCAATCGTCTTATCAATTTCATCAATAGCTTTATCAAAATGTGAATGCGCCAGATTATAGTTTCTACCAAAATCATTTTTGAACTGCAATAAGTTATCTTCAAACCTGGAGATATCAATATCCTGATTTCTTACTACTTCCAATTCCTGCTTATAGATCAATGCATTCATGGCTGCATTTCGCAGCAATGTAATAATCGGAATAAAACACTGCGGACGAACAACATACATTTTATCGTATTTATAAGACACATCTACGATTCCGCCGTTGTATAACTCACTATCCGCTTCTAGAAGGGATACCAAAACTGCGTACTCACACTTTTTCTCTCTTCGATCCTTATCCAGTTCCTTGAAAAAATCTTCATTTTTGTGTTTCGTCGCTGTTTCATCCATCTCATTTTTCATTTCAAACATGATGGAAATAATTTCTATACCGTTTTCATCACGTTCCCGATAGATATAATCGCCCTTGCTACCACTTCTTGCGTCATTATCTTTCTCAAAATAGGCATTTCTGAATGCGGTCGCTCTAAGCTGGTTAAACTGAATCTCACAATGTTGCTCCAAAGTTTCCCCGACCATCTTGGTCGACATACGTGTCTTCAGATCTTTGTAATATGCAATCTGTTCATCCTTTTGCGCCAAAAGAAGCTGCCTTGTATCCTTCTCCTGTGTCAGCTTTCCCTCAAGATCGCGCTTCTCATCCTCCACCTTTTTCACAGCTTCCATGACCGCAATCTTCTTTTTATCCTCACTATTGTTCAGATCATTCTGTAAAGAAACGACTTTCGTTTCCTCTTTCTTCAAGCGATCCTGCAATTTCTTAATCTCTTTTTCATATGCCTCACGATCCTTGGATTTGATCTCGTTCTCTTTCGCTTCAAGTTCAAGTTCGTGTTTTTCACGCATATGCTCTTCCAGTTCGGAAACCCGTGACGTTAAATCTTTTTGAAATTCCTTGTCCCGGATCTGCTGAATAATCGAACTAACCTCGGTATCATCCACGGTAAAAGCCTGTCCGCAATGCGGGCATTTTAATTCTGCCATATAATATCCCCCTTTTCGCTTTGTATGTAATACTATTCCATCGCCTGCAACGTAACAAATAACTGATCCACGGAAGTCCCATTGATTCTTGCTCCAACCGCAACCCGCTCATATCGATAAGTTAAATGCTCTGTTCCATATACCAACGCGCGTTTATAAATTCCAAGGAATTGGAACTTCTTATTAATCCGACCAAACGTAAACCGAAGTTTATCGTATTCCAACTCCTCATCGGTTGGTGGTTCTGTCTCTGTATGATTTACTTCAATAATTACTTTTCCATCTTCCGACAAACTATTCGTATAATTTTTAGACCCACCCCACGAACCGCTTGGAGTGTCTCCCACTTCTGTTATCTTCGGGAACCATGCCATAAATTCGTTATCAATATGATAGCAAGCTCTCATCCACATCCTATAATTTTTGCCGAAAAAATTATTGATGATATCCACAATATTCATTTGCGAAACATCATCCTTAATTGATAAATACTTGTACGCCATTATTCTCTCCTCCTTATTTCTTTAAGCGCCATCCTTCTCCCGATACCTTCTCCGATAATAATCCATTGCCCGATACTCGATCGCATCCTGCATCTGCTCCGCAAACGCCGGCTCGCCGACCACGCCGCGCAAATCCTCACACAAAGCGAGCGCCGCGCCAGCCTTCTCCACGAAGAACCCGTTCCCCGACTTCAGCAGATAATGCACCGGCATCTGCATGATCTTCTTCACATGCTCCTTATCAGAGATTGCAAGAAAATCCTGATACGTCAACTTCGCATCCGGATCCTTCCAGTTCGCCAGCAGCTCCTGCACACGCAAAAATTCATTACAAATCTGATCCCGGATGCGAAGGTGCTTCTTGTCCATCTCCGCAAAAAGATCGATCAGCTGCATATCAAAATCAATCATACAGTCATCCGGATACTCCGAGCGATCTGCCGGCTGATACGTGCCGCCCTCCGGCAAATTTCTTCCAGTGAGAAGAAAACGCACGCTTCCCGCCTTCCTGTAATTTCCGATAAAATCAAGAACATTGAGAAATTCCTTGCCTTTACTCTTGCGCAGGCCGCGGCCAAGCTGCTGCAAAAACACCGTCGGCAATTCCGTCGGACGCAGAAACATCACCATATCAACCGATGGCACGTCCACGCCTTCGCTGAACATATCCACCGAAAAAATCACCCGAATCTCGCCGCTTTTCGGCTTCGCGATCGCAACACCTCTTTCTTCCGAAAATTCTCCGTGCGCGTCGCTGTATACCGCAACCGCGGGAATCCCGCGCGCACAGAAATCCTTCGCCATCTCCTCGGCATGCTCGCGCGAACAACAGAACCCAAGCGCTCGCCTGGAACCATATTTGCAATAATACTTGTAGATCAGCTCATGCCTGTGGACATTTCCGATATAAGTCTCATTCAGTTCTGCCGAATCATATCTGCCTTTTACCACATGCAGCTTGGAATAA